>Ga0129301_1000231_pt1 | contig 29981 bp, 22 predicted proteins | sample ConPoolayeHmetaG_FD_94489 | JGI IMG/M metagenome (GOLD analysis project Ga0129301, IMG submission 94489) | Hot spring microbial mat communities from California, USA to study Microbial Dark Matter (Phase II) - Cone Pool mat layer H metaG ...
ACAGAGTTCTACCTCCGTATCGCAGAGGCCCTGCCGGAGTGGTTCGCCATCACGGGCGTGGTAGTCCGCAACGCTGAGAGGCGGGAGCCATTCGAGCGGGCCTGGGGAGTTCGCGTCTGCGCAGATACCGAGGAGCTGCTGCGCACCGGGCCGTCGTTCGTTGTTACCTCGGTGAGCTGGGCAAGCAACCCCGGCCTGCTGGCCGCACTGGCCGCCCGCGGGATGCCGGTCCTGTCGGAGACGCCGCCGGCCCCGGATCTGGCCCAGCTTCAGGAGGTAAGCGCGCTGACCCGGAGGGGCGCCAGGATCCAGGTAGCAGAGCAGTACTGGGCCCAGCCCCATCACCAGGCGTGCTCCGCTCTCATCCGGAAGGGCCTGCTGGGCAGGCCGACACACGCGCAGGTCTCCGTCGCCCACGGCTACCACGGCATCAGCCTGATCCGTCGCTTCCTGGGGGTCGGCTACGAGGCGCCGAAGATCAGCGGCAAGCGCTTCATCGCCCCCATTGTCGCCGGCAGCGGACGGGATGGGCCTCCGACCGAAGAGCGGATCAGGAGCTCCGAGCAGGACATCGTCTTCCTCGACTGGGGGGACCGACTGGGAGTGCTCGACTTCACCGGCGACCAGTACTTCGGCTGGATCCGCAATCGGCGGGTGTTGATCCGGGGAGAGCGGGGCGAGATCGTCAACGATGTCATCCACTATCTGAAGGACTACCGGACCCCCATCGCGCTCGACCTGCGGCGTCATGTAACCGGCGCGAACGGAGACCTTCATGGGTTCCACCTGCGGGGCATCCAGGTCGGCGACGAGTGGGCCTACACCAACCCCTTTGCGCCGGCGTCCCTGCCCGACGATGAGATCGCGATCGCGACCTGCCTGGTGAAGATGGACGAATACCTCCACACAGGCCGGGAGTTCTATCCCCTCGCCGAAGCGTGCCAGGACCATTACCTCAACCTCGTCGCCCAGCAGGCGCTGAGCGAAGGGCGGGAGATCAGCGCCCAACCCCAGGAGTGGACTGGCTGATGTGAGGGCGACTGCCGGCGGCGGTCATCGCCGTGCAACGGCGTCTTGGCTGGAAGCAGACCAGGAACGCCCGGTCCTGCGCCTAACGCATCCGCGCTTGGGCAGCCCCGGGCGCGCCAGGCGGCCTGGATCCTGGCGGGAGGGAGGCGAGGCGATGCTGAAGGAGTTCCGGGAGTTCGCGTTGCGTGGCAGTGTGGTTGACATGGCGGTCGGGATCATCATCGGAGCGGCCTTCGGCGGCATCGTGCAGTCGCTGGTGGCGGATATCGTCATGCCACCCATCGGGCTGCTGCTGGGCAAGGTAGACTTCGCGAACCTATTCGTCGTGATCAGGGAGGGGGCCACTCCGGGCCCCTACTTGTCTGTGGCAGAGGCCCAGGAGGCCGGCGCGGTGACGATCAACTACGGGCTGTTCGCAAACCAGCTCGTGGGGTTCGTCATCGTGGCCTTTGCGGTCTTCCTCATCGTCCGCCAGGTCAACAGGATGAAGCGGGAGGCGCCACCTGCTGCGACGACCAGGGAGTGCCCGTACTGCCTGTCCCGGATAGCTCTGGCTGCCACTCGCTGCGCCCACTGCACCTCGAAGCTGTAGCCGCTCAACCCCCAGCTTGCGAGCGCGCGGTGATGCAGCGGCGTCGCGCTTCTCGTCGTTCGGTTGACGGCCCCACGAGGTGGGCGTATTCTCACCCCGCGACTAGACCACATGGGCGAGGGCCCGCTGGCCGCGGGGAGAGCATCATGACACGGTGGACCAGGCTGGTGAGTCTCACCCGCGAGGCAGCGGTCTTCTCGGGCTGCTTGCTGCTGGGCACGACAGTGGCACCGCGCAGCCCACCCCGGACCCCCCGTCTTGCACATCCTGATAGACACAGTCGACCAGCCAGCGACAGAGCCACCCACCATCCGGCCGTGCTCCTGGGCCTGTACAACGAGCCGCGTGGCGTCACCTGCGACGTCTGGCTCGCTGGCGGCGAGGTCGAGCAGGAGGTCGCCGCCAGGGCGGCCGGGCGGGTCCTCCGACGATCGAGGCTAACATGCATCAAGTGCTGCGCCGTCTGCTCGATGATACCGTAGAGCTGTCTCGCGCGGACAGCCGCGTACTCGCCGCCTTTCACAGCGGCTCCGTGGGCACCAGCGAGGAGGATGAGCACTCGGACGTAGACCCGGTGTTCATTGTGGAACCCGCGGCCTTCGAGGCGGTGGATTCCGAGCTCCCCACCATCTTCGGGGGGTTGTGCGAGACCATCCATCTCTGGTGGCCCGAGCGTGGCAACAGCGACCAGTGGCGCAACTATGCCTGCCTCTTTGAGCGCGCCGGGGCTCTTTTGCAGTACGATGTGACGATCATGAAGCCGCCGGCCGCGCTGCCGGTGTGTGTGACGCCGGCGCAGTTCCTCTTCGACAAGGCGGGGCTGCTGAAGGTGGTCCCCGAGGGTGCGCCCTACCCCTACAGCCCGGCTCGCCTGCTGTGGTCCATACAGCGGTACTGGCTCTACGTCTTCATCCACGCCAAGTACCTGCGGCGCGGCGACCAGTTCAAGCTGGCCTTCGCCCAGGGCGAGCTGTTCCAGGAGCATCTCGAGGTGCTGCGGGCCCTCGACGGGCGAGCGGCGCCGGGCTGGTGGCCCCTCGTGGCGAAGGCGGTGGTGACGCCAGATCGCCGGCAAGTGATGCTGCGCTACTTCGGGGCCACTGACCCCGGGCTGGTGCGGTCGGCGCTGACCGAGGAGCTCGCCGCGTTCTCCCGCGATGCGCGGGCGGCCTGCTCACGCTGGGGCGTGAGGTACCCGGAGGAGCTGGAGGCCGTCGTGCGGGCGCACCTCGGACTCTAGCGGGCGGACCGCGGTCGCGCCCTCCATGCGGTGGTCGGTTCTGCTGGTGGGCAGGGCGCCAAGTCGTCCGGCCCGAATACTGCCCGCGCGAGGTGAGGCGGGTGGGCAGGGGCTGCCCAGCACCTGCTGCGGCCCGGGATGAAAGGACGCGGGCGTGAGCGCCGAGAGGAGACCACAGGGTGGCGGCGTCACATGGCGTGCCGTGCTGATCGCCTACGTGGCAGTCGTCCTCCTCACGCCCCTCGCCTTCTACGTCGAGAACGTCTGGTACCGGGTGCCCGATCTCACCTCGGGGGTCCCGGCCGCCGCGCCGGTGGCTGTCCTTCTGGCGCTCGGGGGGCTTATGGCGCTGCCCTGGCTGCGGCGCCGCGGCCTCCGCCGCAGTGAGCTGCTGACCGTCTACTGCCTGGTGTTGGTCGGCGGCGCGATCATCGGCCACGGCCTCTTCCCCATCGCCCTTTCCCGGAATGTCGCCTTCCACTACATGGCGAGGACGCACCTCGAGTGGGAGGCTCTCTTCCTCGGGGAGATCCCCACCTGGTTCGCTCCGTCGGAGTACGCAGTTGTCGAGGGCTACTTCCAGGGCGCGCCGGCGGTGCCCTGGTCGGCCTGGCTGCCAGCGCTCGTCTCCCTGTGGGCGCTGATTCTGCTGCTGTTCACGGCCACGCTGTGTCTCACCATCATCTTCCGCCGCCAGTGGATCGGCCACGAGCGGCTCAGCTTCCCGCTCGCGCAGATCCCCCTGGCGACCATCCGCGAGGGCCGCAGCGCGGGTCTGCTGACGACCGCCCATCTTTTCTGGGCGGGCTTCGCCATCTCCCTCGGCGTCAGCTTCGTCAACAGCCTCTCCCAGCGCGTCCCCGCGGTGCCGGCCATACCCCTGGGTCCGGTGCCGATTCTGAGGTGGCAGCGCGTCGGCATCTGGGCCGGCCTCGGCCAGGTGGACCTCGTGCTCTGGCCCTGGATGATCGCGCTCGCCTATCTCGTTCCGAGGGAGTTGGCGTTCTCGGTGTGGTTCTTCTGGTGCGTTCGGCTGGCGCTGCACGTGGCCGCCGTCGCAACCGGAGGAACCCCACAGCTGCCCTCCGAGATGTACGGCATCGAGTTCCCGGCCCCTTACTTCCAGGGCGCCGGCGCGGCCTTCACCCTCCTCGCGCTGGTGCTATGGACCGCCCGCCGCCACCTGGGTCACGCGGCTCGCGCCGCGCTCGGCCTGGTGAAGTGCCCCGACGACGCCAGCGAGCCCCTGAGCTATCGCTGGGCCCTGGCGGGGTTCGCAGCGTCCTTCGCGGGCCTGCTCTACTACTGCTGGCTCGCCGGCTGCCGGGTATGGGTCGGCGCACTGTTCATAGGCGCCATGGTCGCCTACTTCCTGCTCATGACGCGGCTGCGCGCCGAGGCCGGCCTCGGCTTCCTCTGCTATCCCTGCGAGCTCCAGGAGCTCTTCATGGGCACCGCCGGCATGGGCGTGTTCCGCCGGCCCGAGCTCATCACCCTCATCTCCCTTCACTGGTCCTTCCAGGCCGGCACGGGCATCTCGTTCGAGTCTCTGCCCGGCAGCGCCATGGACTCCTTCAAGGTGGCGGACGCCGCCGGGCTCAACGCGCGCCGGCTGGTCGCGGCCATCATCGGGGTGGTCGTGCTCGCGCTCCTGTCCTCCACCTACGTCACCATGACGCAGATGTACCACCACGGCTTCATGGGCATGAGCAGGGCCCTCAGCTACACCAACTTCTCCTGGCAGACGCTCAACGCGGGCGGTCGCATCGAGAACTACCTCACCGACCCCGGCGCGGCCGCCGTCAAGCCCGGCGGCATCGCGGCCGTCCTGGCCGGCGGCGCCGTGGTGGTCCTCCTCGGCATCATGCGGTTGCGGTTCTGGTGGTGGCCCCTGCACCCTCTAGGCTACATCGCTGCTAACACCTGGGGCGCTCACTGGTACTACATGCCGTTCTTCGTAGGCTGGCTGCTCAAGACGTTAGTGATCCGCTATGGCGGGCTGCGTCTCTTCCGCCCCACGGTGCCACTCGCCGTCGGCCTGATCGTCGGGGATGTGGCCAACGTCGGCCTGTGGGCTCTCGTCGCCCTCGCTACCCACGGCCGCCTGTAGGCCCAGTACGCCGGTGGCTCGGCTGCTAAGGCAGCGCCTCGATCAGCACGAAGTCGAACTGCGCCATGTCGCGGCGCAGGCTCCCCGTATATGTGAGCAGCTCCTCATGTGTCTGCTGATGGCGCCTATCCCACTGCCGGAGGCGCAGCCGCCTGCCAGCGGAGAGGCGCGGCAGCGTGACCTCGAGCACGGTGTCGTGGATCGCCAGGAATGCGCTTACCTGCTCTCCCGCAATGCCCCAGACATCCGAGGAGGGCAGCGCGCCGCTCCCCGATAGCAGGTGTCCGATAGGGTACATCATCTGCCAGCTCAGGCAGTTAGCGGGGATCAGGTACTTGTCCCCTCTGCCGACGATCAGGGGGACGCTGTCACCGGAGGCGAGCACGTCCCCCGTGATCGCCTCGGTGGGGACGAGGGCGCCGTGTCGGCGGTCGGTGAGGGTGTAGGCCGTGTAGACGCCGGTGTAGCGGAGTCGCTGCCCCTCGTATGTGCCTGTGCTTGGCAGATTTCCCTCCTCGAAGGCGCCCGCGGGGTCTACCCCGCACCGCGACAGCGCCTCTCGCCAGGCCGGGGTGAGGGCCGCGCCGCTGGGCAGAGCCCAGCCGATCTGCAGAAAGACAGGCTTATCGCCCGCGAACAGGGCCGTGATCCCGGGGGTGAGGTCGAGCACACCCTGCTGGTCGGCGCCTGCCGTGTAGACGTAGTAAGCGTCGGCCGCGGACAGTGGCGCGGTGGTGGCCACCACATCCCAGCCGGCGTGGAAGGCGCCCGAGGCGATGGCATCGCCGGAGGTGGCGAGGTCGCGCCAGTGCGAACCGGCGCCGGTGCGTAGGTGGGCGACCACGTTGAGCAGGGGCCGCCGCTCCTCCTGTTGCTTAGCGACCAGCTCCCGGAGCCAGCGGGTCATGCCGGGGACATCGAGCTGGCGCGCCTTCTCCTCGGTTTCTCCGATGATCATGATGTCCCGGGTCCGGAACTGGAGCGCGCGGATGATGATGCTCGCTTTGAGAATGCCCTCCCAGTCCTCGGGCGACTCGCCCCAGTCGTGCCCCACCGTGTAGACGAGCGCAGTCGGGAGCCCCCACCCGCGGGCGAAAGCATAAGCCAGGGAGCCCTCCTGGGCCAGGCTGGCGAGCTTGCCCATCTCGTCCCTCTTATAGTGATAGTGATACATGCTGACCATGCTGGCCTGGGGGGCCAGACGGACGAAGAAGCCGCCGGTCTCGGAGTCCCACTGGTGCAGGTAGCCCGGATCGCTGCCCTCCTGATACTCCATGCCTATCCGCCGGCAGGTCGCCGCAAGGGCCTCGAACAGCGCCGGCCAACCGGCGACGCACTCGGTGAACCAGCGGTCGGCGCCGCCGCGATGGAGGTCCTCGGCCACCCCGGAGATGATCTCCGGGGTCCACTTGGTGCGGCCCGCCTCCCAGTGGTATGGGTTCACGCCCTCCATGTTGGCCATCACCTTCAGCCCTGCCGCATGGGCGCGAACCGCGTATTCCGCAAGCCCGCGGCCCTGGCGCTCGAGCCCCGCGTAGTCGTAGGTCGTGGCGCTCTGGTCGCTCGCCACCCCGCAAGCCCAGTCCACCTGCTCGAGGGTGGGCGAGTCGAAGTAGTACTTGATGCGCTCGCCGTCACGGTCGGCCGCCCAGAAGCCAACCCCGACGAAGCCCAGCTCCCGAGCGCGAGGCATGAAGTTGGGGTCCACGCTCCCGAAGATCCAGAACTGCGGCTGGTACTCGGCCCTCTGCGGCATGCTCGTTCGCTCCCTTGCCACCCCTGTGGCTTCCCCTCCCTCCACCGATGAGAGATGCCAGGCGCCCTCTGATGCGGGGCGCGCTCCTGGCGCGGCGGTTGCCGCCGGCCCGTCGAGGGCGGCCAGCGCCAGGCCCAGCAGGCACAGCAGCCATCGGCGCCGTCTCATCCGCCTCCTCCTCACGCGCCCGCTGGTTCGGCTCCCGGCGGTGGAAGCCCTGCTGGGGCGGCGCGGAGAGCGGGGTCCGCCCGAGGGGCTTGGGCGCCTGCGGGTACCTCGGCCTCGCTCCTGTGTGCCGAGCCGCCGACGTCCGACCGATGTCAGCCGGCGGCCGGCGATGGCGGCCGCCCAGACGACCCTCTTGACGCCGGCCAGGCCGTGATATAGCATGGCTCCGGAGTGACGTGCACGCGCTCGCAGACCCCCTGGCAGGGGCGGCGCCCGGATGCGATGGGCAGATCCTGCCGCTAAGGAGGCGGGAATGCGGCCGAGAGACCACCTCACGGCGAGGGTGCTGGCAGCACTGGTTGTCATCCTGGAGGCAGGCGCGGTCATCCCCTTCGACCGCGACCGCATCCCGGCGAGCCAGGCCACCTCCACGCTGGCGATGGTCACCACTGACACCTCGGAGAACGCCACCATCACCACCCGCCTCGCCAACATCGCCCGTGGGACGCCGGGCGCCCATCCGGCCATGGCCGCGGCCAGCGCGGGGCCCTTCGCCGAGATCGCCCGGAAGCCGATCTTCTACGTAAGCGCGAGGAACCTGCTCAGAAACGGCAGCTTCGAGGTCGGCGCCTATGGGTGGACGTGGCATGCCGCCTATCCGCACGAGGCGCCTGTGGAATTGGCCGTGCGACCGATCATTGATCGAGAGGGCGTGGTCGCTGCCCCGGAGCTTGGCAACGCCAGCCTCAAGTTGGAGATCCCGGCCGGGGTGCACGGCTTCATCCTGGAGAGCGGCTACGTGGAGGTTACGCCCGGACAGCAGTATACGTTCTCGTTCTTCGCCCGGTCGGACCGCCCGGTGCCCTTGGCGGCCGGCGTCGGCGACCCGGAGGGGCCGGTGTTCGTCGTTGGCGATCAGTGGTTGCGCCACAGCTTCAGCCTGTGGCCGACCGAGAAGTGGGTGCGGGTGAGCATCTGGCAAGTGAGTGGCTCGCCCAACACCCTGTGGCTGGATGGGCTGCAGCTTAGCGCGGGACCACTGAAAGCCTTCGCTCCGCACCGACCGGCTGAAGTGGGGGTGACCAGTGACCAGCCGCACAACCTCTATCACGTGGGCCAGCAGGTGCAACCCGTCTTCTGGGTCTGCCGACATCGCGGGCAGGGAGCGTACCGGCTGGCCTTCCGCACCGAGGAGATACTGACCGGCGCCGTGATCGCTGAGGCGGAGGTGATGGTGGAGTTCCCCGAGGGAGGCTCAGTCGCCAGGCTTGCCCCTCCCTACGCCCTGCCGTCGCTCCGGCAGGGTGTGTTCAAGACGACGGCTCGGCTGACGAGCGGGGAGGGATTCGTGGCCGACTGGTGCGAGTACATCTACGCCGTGTGCGAGCCACTCGCCATCACGCCCGACGAACTGGACGAGGACTCGATGTTCGCTGCCAACCACCTGATGGGGTGGCATCACTACCTGACGCACGGCGGGCGGGACAGCATTGAGGAGTACTTCAGGTTGGCCGCACAGGCCGGCATCCGTTGGCATCGCGACGAGTCCTTCCGGATGAGGTGGGTCATGCCCCAACCCGACACCTTCCGTGTGTGGGACAATCTGGTGGACCTGGCGAGGCGCAACGGCATTGGCGTCATGGTGACCCTGGGGGTGGAGGACGGTCCCCTCTACATCCCTGACTGGGCATACGAGGAACCCAGAGAGATCATGGGCTACGACGGCCTGACCTACTACCGCATCAGGCCGGAGGCGTGGCGCGAGTACTGCCGCAGGCTGATGGAGCACTTCGAGGGACGCGTCCGCTACTACGAGTGCCTCAACGAGCGCCACTCGAACCCGCTGCTTCCCGAGTATCTGCGGATAGCACACGAGGAGGCTCAGTCAGTGGCGCCAGGTGCCCAGATCCTGAACAATCTCATGGGATGCGATGTTAGCATGCTCCAGGAAGGTACGATGTACGTGGACGCCGAGACGCTGCGCCGGATCTTCCGGGAACAGGAATGCCCGCACTTCGACATACTCTCCCTGCACCTCTACCAGTCGCCCGAGAACGACACGCCCCCGGACCTCGTGGACCCGCCCTACGCCGGCGTCCTCGGCTACATGCGCGACCTGCTGCAGCAATGCGGAGGAGAAAAGCCCATCTGGGACACCGAAGGCGGCATCCTCGCCAGCAGCCTCTACAGCCACATGACCCCGGACCTTTCCCGGTCTGATTTCTACGATCCACAGCGGGGCTGGGTGTTCACGGGGATGACCAGCAAGTACACGCGGGAGCGCCAGGCTGTCCTGCAAGCCGCCTATCACGTCCGGAAAGCGATCATCTACACTCACCTCGGAGTGGACCGGCTCTTCTACTTCACCTTCAACCACTGCAACCATGTTGAGCCGTACTGCAGCATGCTCGAGTTCGATGACACGCCCAGGCTGATCTATGTGGCCCAGGCGCAGTGTGCCCGGCATCTCAGCGGGGCGGCGCCGCTGCGACAGCTCGACCTCCCAGACGAGCGGATGCGGGCCTTCCTCTTGCGCCGCCGAGACGGGCGTCAGGTGGTGACTCTCTGGAATGTGCGTGACGAGCCAATACCCTATAGCGTTGCCCTCCCCACAGGTGAAGTCGAGGTTCTCGATATGGTGGGCAACCCGGTGGCCCTGGAGGGGCAAGGCGGAACTGTGGCCGTGCCGACAAGCGCCTGCCCCCTGTACCTGCTGCCGGAGCCGGGGGCGGAGGAGGAGCTGGTGCGGGCGCTGGAGCAAGGCACGGGTCCGTGACTCTGGTTCCGCGCAGGCCGGTACACCGACATAGGAGGGGCGCGATGGGCGACGAAGCTGGCAGGCCAGCGTGCAGGGCGGAGGCCGGGTCCCCTGCGGCGGCAGCCGGCGAGTGTCCGCGCGAGTGGTTCTCGCACATGATCCCCAACTGCCTCGCCTACGCCGAGGCGGCGAAGGCCGAGGGCCGACCGATAGTCGGCATCACGTGTGAGTACACGCCGCGGGAGCTCATCATGGCCGCCGGCGGGGTCCCGGTGTGTCTGTGCGGCGGCCACCACGCGACCATCGCGGCCGCGGAAGAGGACCTGCCCACTAACCTCTGCCCCCTCATCAAGTCCACCTATGGCTTCCACGCCAAGCGGGCCAACCCGTTTCTCGAGATGGCTGACCTGCTGGTGGTCGAGACGACCTGCGACGGCAAGAAGAAGATGTACGAGCTGATGGCGCAGACGCGCCCTATGCATGTGCTCGAGCTGCCGCAGAAGCCCGACGACCCTGACGCCCGCGAACACTGGGCGCGAGAGCTCGCCAAGCTCAAGGCGGGGCTGGAGGCCCGCTTCGGGGTCAAGGTGACGGAGGACCGACTGCGATCCGCGATCGCGGTGATGAACCGGGAGCGGCGGCTGCGGCGGGAGCTCGCGGAGTTGATGCGAGCGGATGCGCCCCCGCTGACCGGTCGCGAGCTGCTGGACCTGAAGAGCATTATCTCCTGTGTCCCGGCCGACCTCGATCAGTACCAGCGGGCCCTCGAGGTGCTGCCTGCGCGCATCCCGGAGGCGGATAGGGCCAGGCGAGTCCGGGTGCTCCTGACTGGGGCGCCGACAGTACACGGGGCCGAGAAGGTGGTGGACGTCGTCGAGGGCAGCGGCGGGCTCATCGTGTGCATGGAGAACTGCACGGGGGTGAAGCCGATTCTCGAGGACGTGGCAGAGGACGGCGACGCCATGGAGGCGGTCGCCGGCAAGTACTTCGGGCTCCACTGTTCGGTGATGACTCCTAATAGACGGCGCTTCGAGGCCCTGCGGCGGCTGGCCGTGGAGTACCGGCCCCAGTGCATCGTGGAGCTGATCTGGCAGGCCTGCCTCACCTATGACGTGGAGTCTCACCTGGTGCGCCGTCTCGCCGAGGAGATGGACCTGCCCTATCTGCGGATCGAGACCGACTACTCGCCCTCCGACACCGCGCGTATCGCCACCCGGGTGGAGGCGCTTTTCGAGACGGTCCGGGGGCGCGCGGCGAGAGGTTGGGCCCATGATCTGCGCGGGCGTTGACGCCGGCTCCCGGGCGATCAAGGCGGTGCTCATGGAGGCGGGCGCGCTGCGGGTGATCGCTCGGGGAGTCGTGGACCAGGGCGTCGACCAAGCGCCGCGCGCCCGGGGGCTCCTCGAGCGGCTGCTCGCGGAGGCGGCGGTGGAGAGGCCGGCGGTGGCGCGCGTCGTCGCCACCGGGTACGCGCGGGCCTCGGCGGGCGCCGACCTGACGATCACCGAGGTCACCTGCCACGCGGTAGGCGTGCACCGGCAGGCGCCGGAGGCGCGGGCGGTGGTCGAGGTCGGGGGCCAGGACAGCAAACTCCTCCGCCTCGACGGCCGGGGCGGGGTTCGCGACTTCGCGATGAACGACCGGTGCGCGGCCGGCACCGGTCGGTTCCTGGAGCTGGTCTCGCAGCGGCTGGAGATCGGATTGCATGAGCTGGGAGAGCTGGCGCGGCGCAGCACGCGGCCGGCCGAGATTAGCAGCACTTGCGCGGTGTTCGCAGAGACCGAGATCGTCGGGTTGCTCGCCTCCGGGGCCCGGCGGGAGGACGTGGCGGCCGGCGTGCAGCGAGCGATCAGCGCCAGGATCGCCTCCCTCGCGCACGGCAACCTCCCTTCGCCGATCATCTTCACCGGGGGGGTGGCCCTCATCCCCGGCATGGCGGAGGCGCTGGCGGAGGCGCTCGGGCAGCCGGTGCGGACCGCGCGCGACCCGCAGATGACGGGGGCCGTTGGCGCCGCCATCCTCGCCTGCCGGGGCGAGTGAACGGAGTTGCCGCGCCACCGCGCCCAGTGGTATACTGGCGGGACTAGGAGGCACGGACACGATGGGTGGTCGCGACCTGGGCAAGGCGGGGTTTCTGCTGTCGCTCTTCGCATGGGCGATACTGGCGACCCTGTTCGTCCTCCAGCCTGGCTGAGGGACCCTACTTGGGAGCCTGTCAGGCCCCCTCATCGTCGCCGCACTCGGGAGCGTTCCGTTTGCACTGGTGCTCAGCGTTGTCGGGCTCATCCGGCGCAGGAGCACGGGCTACGCGGCCGCCGGCGCAGTCCTCGGCCTGGCGATCGTGGCGTTCGTGCTGCTGGCCGCGCGGTGCTAGCGCGGCGGCCGGTCGGGCGCCGGCCGGGGGCGGCGCATGAGCACCTCGGCCAAGCGGTCCCGGGTGATGGCCCGCTCCCAGAGGCTCGGGCACTGCATCTGCGATCCCCACAAGCCCTGCCCGTGTGAGCTGCTGGTGGACTACGATGTCTGCACCTGCGCGGGCGAGCGCCTTCCTGTCAAGCCGGAGAGCGCCGATAGGGTGGCCCTGACGAAGCTGGTGCGGAATGCCGGCTGTGCCTCCAAGATAGCCCCTGCCGAACTTGCGCGCATCCTCGCCCGCCTGCCCGTGGTGAGCGACCCGAGGGTGGTCGTAAGCGGCGCCACCGCGGATGACGCGGGTGTCTTCCGGCTATCCGACGACCTCTGGCTCGTCCAGACTGTGGACGTCTTCTCCCCCTGCGTGGACGACCCCTATCTCTTCGGGCGGATCGCGGCGGCGAACTCGCTGAGCGACTGCTATGCGATGGGCGGCACGCCCCTCACCGCGCTCTCCATCATTGGCTATCCCGCCCATTCCCTGGGCGAGGAGCCTATCGCGGAGATGCTGCGCGGCGGCATGGAGGCGCTCGCCGAGGCCGGGGTCGCGCTCGTCGGCGGGCACAGCATCAACGACGAGGAGATCAAGCTCGGCTTCTCGATCACCGGGGTCGTCCGCCCGGAGGAGTTAGTGACGAACGCGGGCGCGCAGCCGGGTGATGCGCTGCTGCTCACTAAGCCGCTGGGCACTGGAATCATCGCCTTTGCCGCGCAGATCGGCCGCGGCTCAGAGGAGGCCCTCCGGGCGGCCAGCGTGTCCATGGCCGCGCTCAACCGCGAGGCCGCCGCGGTGATGAAGGAGGTGGGGGCCCGCGCCTGCACCGATGTCACCGGCTTCGGGCTGCTGGGCCACCTCTGGCAGGTGGCCCGGGAGAGCGGGGTCACCGCGGAACTGTGGTGGGAGGCGGCGCCCCTGCTGCCCGGCGTCAGGGAGTACGCAGCCGAGGGGATCGCGCCCGGTGCCACGGAGCGCAACCGCGAGTTCGCCGGCCCCGCGGTCACCGTGGACGAGGGGGTGGCCGAGGAGGCGCTGGACGTCCTCTACGACGCCCAGACCTCCGGCGGGCTGCTCATCGCCGTGCCCGGCGACCGGGCCCGCGAGGCGCTCGCGCGGCTGCGGGAGGCGGGGTGCCGGGAGGCGGCGATCATCGGCCGCGTCGTCGAGCGGTCGCAAGGAGGGATCATCGTGCGAGCGACCAGCGACCACGGGGGGCAGAGCCGCGGGGCGCCGGGCCGGCCGGAGGCGACGGCGTCGCCCCGGGAGGAGTGTTGCGCGCCGGGCGCGGCCGCGGCAGGGGCGGGCAGCGCGGGGGAGGCGGGGCGGCGGTTCTTGGCGGCCGCCTTCGCGCCCGGGGCTCTCGATGTGGTGCAGAAGGAGATCACGGCCATCGCGCTGTCGGTCGCGCTCCGCTGTGGGCAGTGCCTTCGGCTGCACCTCGACAAGGCGCGGGGGATGGGGCTGACGGCGGAGGAGATCGAGGAGGCGGCGTGGATGGGCGTCGCCTTCGGCGGCGCGCCCTCGCTGCTGCTGTGGACAGAGGCCTCCCGGGACCTGCGAACCGCGGGGGCCGGCGAGATGCCCAAGCAGGCGGAGGGGGCTGAGGAGCCGGCATGTCCATAGCGCGCCGGCCGGCCACAACGCGCGGGAGCGGTTTGGTCCTGGTGGACCTCCCCGGGCTTCAAACCCGGCGGCGGGGCCCTAAGAAGGTCCTGGGTGGGTTCGATTCCCACACGCTCCCGCCACCGCTTAGCGCGGGCGAGGTGATAGCTTGACCGAACAGCGCCAGCGCGGCAAGGTGACGCGGCCTGTTCCCCTTCCCCTCGGCGGGAGATTCCGGGTTCAGCTCGCGGCCCTGGTGGGCTTCAACAGCTACTTCCTGAGCAGCTCCGGCAAGCACCTGTGCATCCCGGTGCTCAACTGCTACGCCTGTCCCATCGGCATCGTCGCCTGCCCGGTGGGCAGCCTGAGCGCGTTCGCCTACGCCCGCCTGATCCCGTTCTACATCATCGGCTTCCTGGGGATCGTTGGGGTCACGCTCGGGCGCGCCCTGTGCGGCTGGGCCTGCCCGTTCGGCTGGCTCCAGGACATGCTCTGTCGGCTCCCCACCCGAAAGTGGCGGCTGCCCCGCGGCGCCAACTCGCTCAAGTATGCGCTCCTCGTGGTCCTCGTCATCGGGCTGCCGGCCGTCGTCGGCGCGGGCCGGCAGGCCACCGGACCCGATCGGGTCGTCGAGGAGACGGCCGGAGCCCTCGACTACTGCGCGCTGGTCTGCCCCGCGGGGACGCTCCAGGCAGGCGTCCCCGGGCTCATCACCAGCCCGGAGCTCCGCTCCCGCGCCTCCTGGCGCACCGCGAACAAGCTGCTCATCCTCCTGGCAGTGCTGGCGCTCATGGTGGTGTCGCGGCGGAGCTTCTGCCGCGCCCTCTGCCCGCTCGGGGCGATGATGGCCGCCACCTCCCGCGTCTGCCTCCTGCGGCTCCAGACGGACCCGGACCTCTGCACGCGGTGCATGCGATGTGTCGCCGTCTGCCCGACGCGGAGCCGGATGGTACCCTCGGCGGCAGGTCAGAAGGAGGCCACCGCGGAATGCATCCTCTGCCTCGACTGCGTCCGCGCCTGCCCCGAGGCCGGGGCGCTCGGCGCCCGGCTCGCCGGCCGAACCATAGCAGCGAGCAGGGATAGGTGAAATGCCTAGAGCCTTCTGGATCCTGGCCGGCGTTCTCCTCGCCGCCTTCGCGGCTGCGCTCGCCTACGGCATCTACGTCGGCGACCCTGCCTTCGTCTTCGAGAACGCCGCCGGCATCTGCTTCACCTGACCGATCGGCAACTGACCGCGCGTGACGCGGTCCAAGGAAGCCACCATGCCGGATCAACCCCCCAGCCCCGAACCCGGCATCCTGCGTCACCTGCCGCGGGTGGACGAGATCCTCTCCCACCCTCGCTTCCTCGACACCCCCTCCGCCGATCCCCCGCCCCGCGCCCTCGCCCGAGAGGCCGCGCGGGTCGCCCTGGAGGAGGCTAGGGAGAGGCTTCGAGCCAGCGGCGACACGGCGGACGCGAACCCCGCGGACATCGCTGAACGGGCCCGGCGCCTGCTGGGAGAGTGGCTGGCGCCGAGCCTGCGCCGAGCGGTGAACGCCGCCGGCGTCCTGCTCCACACCGGCCTCGGCCGCGCCCCCCTGTCCTCCGCCGCGCAGGATGCCATCGCCCAGGTGACCGCCGGCTACTGCACCGTCCAGGCCGACACCGACACCGGCGGCCGCATGCCCCGGGAGGTCCATGTGCAGGGGCTCCTGCAGCGGCTCACCGGGGCGGAGGCGGCGCTCGTCGTGAACAACAACGCGGCGGCGACGGTGCTGGCGCTCAGCGCGCTGGCGGCCGGGCGGGAGGTCGTGGTGTCCCGCGGCGAGATGGTGGAGATCGGCGGGTCCTTCCGGCTTCCGGAGATCATCGCCCTGGCGGGGTGTCGGCTTGTCGAGGTGGGCTGCACTAACCGCACCCACCTGCGGGACTACGAGCGGGTGATCGGGCCGGAGACCGCCCTCCTCCTCTCCGTCCACCAGAGCAACTACCGGATCGCGGGCTTCGCCTCCCAGGTGGCGGTGGGAGAGCTGGCGGAGCTGGCGCACTCCCGGGGGCTACTGTGTGCGCATGACCTGGGAAGCGGCGCACTCGTGGACTTGGGCCGCCTCGGCCTCCCCCACGAGCCGAGCGTGCCCGAGAGCCTGGCGGCCGGCGCCGACGTGGTCTTCTTCAGCGGCGACAAGCTGCTGGGCGGCCCCCAGTGCGGCATCATCCTGGGCTCCGCCGTCGCCCTCCAGCCCATGCGCCGCTCTCCCTTCTACCGGACCTTCCGCGTCTGCAAACTCACCCTTGCCGCGCTCGAGAGTACGCTGCGGCTGTTCCTCGACCCCGACCAGCTCCCCGCCCGCCACCGGGTACTGTGGATGCTTCGACGCTCGCCCGACGAGCTGCGGGCGCGGGCGGAGGCGCTCGCGGAGGCCATCGGCGCGGCCGCGGGGGGCTGGCTCGAGGCGGATCTGGCCCCTGGCGAGTCGGAGGTCGGCGGGGGGTCGCTGGCCGCGCAGCCCCTGCCCACCGTGGTCGTAAGCCTGTGGTCGCGGGCCCTGCCGGCCGGGGAGCTGGCGCGCCGGCTGCGGCTCTGCCGCACGCCGGTGTTCTCCCGCATCCACGGCGACCGCGTGCTGCTCGACCTCAGGACAGTGCTGCCCGGCGAGGAAGCGCTGATCCTCGCCGGCCTGGAGGAGATCGGGGCCGGGGTGGCGGGTGAGGCCTGATGGCCGGGCGGTACATCGTCTTTGGGACGGCCGGGCACGTTGACCACGGCAAATCCGCGCTCGTCCGCGCCCTTACCGGCACCGACCCCGACCGGCTCCCCGAGGAGCGCGCCCGGGAGATGACCCTCGACCTGGGCTTCGCCTTCCTCCCTCTGCCGGGCTTGGACGATGCGGCGGCCATCGTGGATGTCCCGGGCCACGAGGCCTTCGTCCGCAACATGGTCGCCGGTGCCACCGGCGTGGACGCCGCCATTCTGGTCATCGCGGCCGACGAGGGAGTGATGCCCCAGACGCGCGAGCACCTGGAGGTGCTCCGGCAGCTCCGCGTCTCAGCGGGAGTGATCGCGCTCACGAAGGTGGACCGCGCGGCCTCCGAGCGGGTGGCGCGGGTCGCCGCGGAGGCGCGCGAGCTGGTCGCCGACACCTGCCTCGCGGGCGCGCCCGTGCTGCCCGTCTCGTCCGTCACAGGGGAGGGGCTGGAGGCGCTGCGGGAGGAGCTGGCGCGGGTGGCGGCGAGCGCCAGGGTGCGCTCGGCGCAGGGGCCGTTCCGGCTCCCGATAGACCGAGTGTTCACGCTTGCGGGCGCGGGGACGGTCGTCACCGGAACAGTGATCGCCGGCTCCCTCGGCGTCGCCGATGCCATCCTATGCCTCCCCCAGGGGCGCGAGCTTCGGGCGCGGTCCCTGCATGTGCACGGTCGGCCGGTCCCGCGCGTGTTCGCCGGCCAGCGGGCCGCCGTCAACCTGCCCGGCATCGCCAAGGAGGACATCGAGCGCGGCGATGTGCTCGCCGCCCCCGGCGCCTTCGCCCCCACTCTCATGGCCGACGCCCGGCTCAACCTCTCGCCGATGGCTCCCTCCCCACTTGAGCAGCGCACCCGCGTGCGCGTCCATCACGGCACCCGGGAGGTCATGGCCCGCGTCATCATCCTCGAGGGCGAGCGGCTCGCGCCCGGCGAGTCCGCGCTCGTCCAGCTACGGCTCGAGGCGGAGCTGGTGGCGGCCGCGGGGGACCTGTTTGTGATCCGCTCCTACTCGCCTATGCTCGTAGTGGGCGGGGGCATGATCGTGGACGCTCATCCGCCCAAGAGGCGGCGCGGCCGCGGGGCGGACGAGGTGGCGGAGCGGGAGTCCCTGGCGCCGGCCGAGCTGGCCCGGGGACGACTCGAGCAGGCGGGCCCCAAAGGGATCGCGGTGGGCGAGCTGGCGGTGCAGCTCAGCCTGCCCCCGGGGGCGGTTAGGACGATGCTGGAGGCCCTGAGGGAGAAGGGACGCGCCGTGGAGGGGCGCCAGGGGCGGTGGCTCAGCGCCGGCGCGGTGGAGGCGATGGGCGCCCGCGTGCTCTCAGAGCTGGCGAATCTGCACCACCGGAGCCCGCTCATGGCCTCGGTCCCGCTCGCCGCGCTGAGCGCCGCCATCCCGCTTCCGCCCGAGGAGCGAGAGTGCCTAAGGCTGGCCCTCGAGGAGCTGGGGGCCCGGGGCGAGATCGAGCTCAGCGGCGAGCGCGTCCGCCTGGCGGCCCACCAGCCGCAGTGGGCCGGCCGCGCGGCACAGCTGCGAGAGGCCCTCCTGCGCCGGCTCCAGGCGGCCGGGCTAGCCGCCCCCTCGCCGGCCGAGCTGGCGGCCGCCGTGGGCGCGCCCGAGGCGGAGTGTCGGGCCATACTCGAGGCCTTGGTGGCCAACGGGGAGCTGGTTGCGCTCGCCCCGGGCATCACCTGTCATCCCGAGGCCGTCGCCGCGGCGCGGGCGCGGGTGACGCGCTACCTCGAGGCCCACGGGACCATGACCGTGCCTCAGTGCCGGGAGCTGCTGGGCGCCTCCCGCAAGTACCTCATCCCCTTCCTCGAGGCGCTCGATCGGGAGGGCCTGACCATGCGGAGTAGCGATCGCCGGCGGCTTGTCTCGCGCCGGCCTGCCCCTAGCCGGGGGTTGTGACCCGCGGGCGCCCCTCCAGCACGCCGAGCTCTCGGCCCTCTCGGGTCTCTCAGCCCGACTTCGCCGCTCCTCCCATGGTGCTGGCGCTGCCGGCCAGCCGAAGGCCAGCCAAGACCCTCCCGCTCATCGCAACTCTAGCTCGAAGGCGCGGGTGACGTAGACCGCCATCTGGTCGCGGGAGCACGCGTACTCGGGGTGGTAGAGGCCATCGGGGTAGCCGGAGGTGATTCCGGCCGCGGCGATATACTCGACGAACCTGTGGCACCAGCCCCAGTCGTTCTCCGCCGTCACGTCGGGGAACGTCGGGTCGGGCGGCGGCGTGTAGCTCGTCAGGTTGGGCCGGTCGGTGGGGGTGGCTATGGCGCGGGCGATGAACACCGCCATCTGGCCGCGGTCCACGGTCAGGCTGGGGGCATACGTGACCGGGTCGTAGCCCTGGGCGATGTCGTTCGCCACCACGTACTCGATGTACTTGTAGGCCCAGTGATAGGTCGGAACGTCGTCGAAGGTAGCCTGTGCAGGGCCAGTGGGCACATTGTCATCACCGCCCGCCAGCGCCCGGGCGACGAACACGGCCATCTGGTCGCGGGAGCACGTGTACTCCGGGTGGTAGAGGCCGTCGGGGTAGCCGGCGACGATCCCCGCGCCGTGGGCGGCCTCCACCGACCAGAACGCCCAATGCGCCTCCTCCGCATCGTTGGGCCCCGGTACATCGGGGAAGTGCCCGTAGTAGGGGATGACCCCCACTCCTGTGTATGTCCGCTGCTCCACTTCTCCGTCGCTTGCCAGCAGCCGTATCGAATGGACGCCCGGCTGCATCCAGACAGACATCACTTCCCCGGTGCCGAGGACCGGGCAGTCGTCGTAGGAGTCCACCATCTCCTGCCACTCGAACGTCAGCGGGTCGCCGTCCAGGTCGTGGCTGGCGGAGGCGTCGAGCGTCACCAGCGCGCCGGAGGGACAGGTCTGCCTCAGGAGCTGAAGCTCGCCGGCGTATGCCCGCGGCTCTCGGTTAGCGCCGGCGGCTGCGACCTCGTAGACGCCGCTTTCCTCCGCGAGCTCGTTCACCGGATCGTAGAGCCGGATCAGCTCGCCGGCCAACAGCGGCCGGCTCAGCGGCAGGTGTAGGCGGTAGTCCGACCCAACCGTGCCGACGCCGAGCACTTCGCCCAGGAAGACCCCTGCCGCATCGCACGTCCCCAGCGTGACCTCCGCCCCGGCCACCCCCACGGCCCGACACAGCGCCGCTCCCTCCTGTGGGTCGTCCAGCAACCGGGGCGCGAAGCGGGCGAACTCCCCGGCTGCCCGCTCCAGCTCCGAATCGGCGATGCCGTCGCTGTCCTCGTCCACCAGGAACGTGATCGGCCTCAGGATGTTCACAACGTCGTGCGAGCCGTATCCCGCGGGAGATGCACCGACCCCGGACTGGGTCGAACACACGAGAACCTCATGCACGGCCCCGAGTATCGGGAACTCGTCGGCGGTGGCATACGGTTGCGCGGCGAGCGTGTCAGGCACCATATCACCGTCAGTGTCCTCCACGTAGAGCACCCTCTTCCTTCCGCCATCGAACACCCACAGCGCGGCAGGCGCCTGCTGGTAGCGGATGCTCCAGGGCTCACAGTCGGGAATCTCGATCCGAAGCACCTCGCCGACCATCTCGTCCTCGTTGATCTCGAAGCCCAGGATCACCCCGGTGCCCTCCCGCACCCCCGCGACCAGCACCACATCGAGGGCGATGCCCGTAGCGGCGGCCGAGATCACCGCGAAGCTGTACGTGTCCTCCAGGGGTAGCTCCACTGCCAGCCCTGACTCAAAGGTCGGCACCGAGCAGTACAGCACGTCGCCGTCGGCGAACCAAGTCGCCACGGCAACCGGCTCGCCCGCGTCGCCGGTGACGGTGCAGGCGTAACCGCCGGCGGTTCCATCTCCCGTGGGCGCGCAGAGGAAGATCCCCAGCCCCTTTCTCCCCAGCTCCTCCAAGGCCGCCCTTCTCTTGCGGTTCAGCTCCTGCTCAAGCTGCTCGCGGCGGGTCTTGACCGCCTTCTCGCCGGGCGGCGCCGGGTAGAAGCCCGAGGGCTCCCCGAGCGCCTTGAGAACGGCCAGCTCCTTCTCGTAAGCTGGCTTCTCCCAGCAGTAGTCCGTGATGGCCGAGGTGTCTGCGCTGGTGGGTATTGGCAGCCCGCCCGTGTTGGCGTGCACCCACTCGTGTGCGAGCGCGGCCACGAAGTTGTTCCAGTCGTGGCCGCTGCAGGTGGCCGGGTCGTTCGGGTTGTGGCGCCAACTCGAGTGGCCCTCGTCATCGGTCACCAGTCCCCCAGTCATCACCCGTTCGTTGACGTTGATGGCGTCGCCCTCGACGCCCGCCTCTCCATCGGGCAGCGTTAGGGCCCCCGCATTCTCGATGCGAGGCCCCATCCCGATGTTGATCTGGCCGTTGTCGAGCATCTCCTGAAGGCCGGCCGCGGCCTCGGGGTTGATCGGCTTCAGGTCGTTGATAGCCTTCTGGATGAGCCTGCCCGCGTCCCAACTGGGGGCGATCGGAAGACCGACGTCGTCGCCGTGGTCGAAGCCCCCGAGCGCGACGGAAGCGAAGAAAAGAACAGCCACGAGCACCAGCGGAAGCGCGCACAGTCTCAGCACGATAGCACCTCCTCCCTAGCCCTATGCTCTGCCCCCGGGGCAGACCCTCACCTGCCATGCGGCCGGGCGGTGAACGGACACACACAGAGGCAGGGGCGGCCCGCTCGGACCGCCCCTCGCCGGACGCCTCCGTTCTCGGCTAGTCCGATAGCCGCGGCGTCAGCCTGTACGCTCGGATGGGGCCGATCGCTAACGGCTCCACCTCGGTGTCACGAACCGGCGGGACCGCCCTCCCTCTCGGGTACCCGCTCGGGCGCCACTTCGACCGGATAGCGCCAGGTGTCCAGAACCCTCCCTTCCGCGTCGAGCAGCTCCACCGTAAGCGTCGCCGAGCCCGGCTCGAACGCCTTGAAGTAGTACATCCGCTCCATCGCGCCCTCGCGCCGCGGCAGCGCCTCGCCCACCTGATCTACCGCACGCCCCGACCGGCTGGCCCGAAACTCCGCCTCCAGGGTCTCCGCGGTCAGCGGCACCGGGCGCGTCCACAGCTCGATGACATCCCCCGGCCGCACCCTCAGCGTCCCCTGACGGTCTCACGGCACCTCCCACAGCGTGTGCTTGCGCACGCCAACAGCCTCCGCAAACAGCAGTGACGCGGCAACAACACAGAGGAGCAGTCCTGTCCAGACACTCCGTCTCATGCCACTCACCTCCCACAGATGCCCCATCCGCGGCCCGCCATCCCATGACCCCCCCCGGCGCCCCGCTTCCACCTGCCCTGCCGGCTCCCTTTGCGCCCTCAAGATGATCCTGTGCCCGCCGCACTCGGTTGGCGTCGTCAGGCTGGGGCCTTCCAGTGGTGGCCTCCGGGCAAGCTGCAGGGCCATCGCTCCAGTCCGTCAGGCGATCCCGGTCTCGCGGGAACAGCGTCGCCTCTCGTATGTTGGCAAGGCCCAGAAGCCGGGCCGTGATGCGCTGCAGCCGGGCGGCCAGATCCGCCAGCCAGGCGTTCTCCATCGCCATCACATCCTCGTGGCCTGCCACGAACCCCACTTCCGGGTCCAGGCTCGTGAACTCGTTGATGTGACGTGCAGTGTCGTGCTTCTCTGCCCGATAGGCGGGCGCGACCTCGAAGACGCGCTTGAACACGCCCACCATGATCTGCCTGTGGAACTGCGGGCTCTGAGCGAGGCAGGCGACCTCACCGAAGTAGTCCAGCGAGAACATGCCCGCCCCGCCCTCCGCGCCCGCGCACACGAGCTTCGGTGTGTGTACCCTTGTGAAGCCCTGGGAGGTCACGAAGCACGCGAAGCACATCGCCACTTCGTGCTGCTGGACCCGGAACACCACACTCGGCCCATGACCGTGACACGCTGCCTGACCCGGCCCGGCACACCGACGCTCAGCGTCCGTTCCTCCGCACACCTCCTGTCGTTGTCTCACCCCCCGAAATGCAGCAGGCCCCTCACCCCTGAACCTCAGGGACGAAGGGCCTCGACGGCGCTCGCGGCGCCGCCCTGATCCCCCGGCACTTGCCCGGGCTCTCTGCGGCACGGCCTATCCGGCGATGCCGCCCTCCCGGTAACGGGCCAGGAGCCGTCAGAGCCTGCTGCCCGCCGAAGCGAGGTTCGGTCTGCGGCTCCGGGTCGCAGTATGGCCGCGACCCAGCGTCGCGTCAATGACCCCAAGCACACCCCGCCGCGTTTGACCCGCGCCCCGGCCTGTGGTATACTGGTCCTGGTGCCCAAGCCTGGCCGGCCCGACCACGGTCCCCAGGCCCAGGGGCGCACTTCAGAGCGAGTCACCTCGTCGGCTAGCAGGGCGGCGTCGCCACGAAATGACTTCCTCTAGCCTGCGAGGCTACGACCATCTTCACCCAGTTCCACCTCTCTGACGAACTCATCAGGGCCACCCGCCGCATGGGCTTTGAGGCGCCCACGCCCGTCCAGCAGGAGGTAATCCCTCTAGCGCTCGCCGGCCGCGACATCATCGCGACCGCGGAGACGGGAAGCGGCAAGACCGCTGCCTTCCTGCTCCCCCTGTTGCAGCGCCTCCGGGGCGGCCTGACCGGCCGCACGCGGGCGCTGATCCTATCGCCCACGCGGGAGATCGCGGCCCAGACGGCCGCGCAGTGTGCGGCCCTCACCCGGGGCACGCCTTTGCGCACGCTGGAGGTGTACGGGGGCGTCGGCATGGCTCGCCAGCACGAGGCGCTGAGGGCCGGTTACGAGATCGTGGTGGCGACGCCCGGTCGGCTGCTCGACCACTGCCGCCGGCGCTCGGCGCGCCTCGACGGGGTCGAGGTGCTGGTGCTGGACGAGGCCGACCGGATGATGGACATGGGCTTCATGCCTGACCTCAGGCGCATCCTGGCGGGGCTGCCGGGGACCCGGCACACCATGCTCTTCTCCGCCACCATGCCCATCGCGCTGATGGAAGTGGCCTATGAGGAGATACTGCGGGACCCCGTCCACGTCGAGATCGGCTCCCCCTCCACCCCTCCCGCGACGGTATCCCAGTCGCTGTATCTGGTGCCTTCGGCGCGCAAGACTGACCTGCTGCTGGAGCTACTGCGCCGGCAGGACATGGAGAGCGTGTTGGTCTTCGTGCGCACTCGCCGCCGCGCCGCGCTGCTCGCCGCTCGCCTGGAGCGGGAGAGCCTGAGGACGGCCAGCCTCCACGGTGACCGGAGCCAGCGGGAGCGAGAGGAGGCCCTGGAGAGCTTCCGGCTGCGCGCGGTGCGTGTGCTGGTGGCGACCGATGTCGCCGGCCGCGGCCTGCATGTGGAGGGGGTGACTCACGTCGTGAACTACGACGTCCCGGCCCTGCCGGCCGAGTACCTGAACCGCATCGGCCGCACCGCCCGCGCCGGCGCCTCCGGCGAGGCCCTCACCTTCGCCAGCCGCGAGGAGGCCGCCGCCCTCGCGGCCATCGAGCGCACCCTCGGCCGGCAGTTGCCCCGGGTGGCCGTGCTGGGGCTGACCGAGCCCGATCGCACCTCTTCTGCGCCGGGGACCTCCCGCCTGCGAGCGCGCGGTGCGCGGCGGTTCCTGGGGCAGGGGCGGCGTAGGTAGCCGCCGCGCCATGACGGCGCCTCTCGCTTCCGCTGGACCGCGCCCTGGCGCGCGGTGAGGAAGCCGGCGCCTTGCTCGTGCGCATCAGGCTGTTACCCCGGAGCCAGGCCGGGAGCACAAGGAGGCCACTGTGGCCAGCAAGAGTCTATATGTCGGGAACCTGAGCTACTCGGTGACCGAGAGCGCGCTGCGCGAGCTGTTCGCGGCCTACGAGCCCACCGCCGCGCGCCTCATCCCCGACAAAGGGTTCGGGTTCGTGGACGTGCCCGAGGAGAGAGCGGCCGATGCCATCGCCGAGATGAACGGCCGCGAGGTGGACGGCCGCGCCATCACCGTCAGCGAGGCGCGCCCCAGGCGAGAGCGAGGAGGCGGTGGCGAGCGCCGCGGTGGTGGCGGCGGCTTCGGCGGCGGCCGGCGACGCTGGTAGCCATGCCCGACGTGGAACTGGTCTGCGAGTTCTGTGGACACGGTTTCGTCTACCCGGCCGCCGAGCAGGCTGCGGATAGCCGGCTCGGCTACCCGCAGCCTCGCGGATGCCAGTCCTGCCTGCAGAAGCGCCGCGCCGCCGGCGCGGCCAAGCGGGCCGCGAAACGTCCCCGCACGAGGCGCTTCGGTCGCTGACACGGGGGGCGCGCCCCGCCTGGGTCCCTCCTGCCCGCGCGAGCCTCGATCGAGACGGCGACCGGTCTCGGCGGCGCGGCGGCGCCCACGAGGGCTCGCTGGGGCCTGGCCGACGCGTCGCACGCAGCTTCCTGAGCGTGCTTGAGTCCGCCTCGTTGCCGGATGGCCTCACCTGACACCGAGGAGCCCGGGATGAAAGGGCTGACTGTGAGAGCACTATGACGAAGGACCGGCCGAGGCTGCTCATCATCGCTCCCGCCTGGTCGCGGGGCTGCTGGGGCCGAGGCAAGGTGCTGGCGCCGCCGCTGGTGCTGCCCTTGCTCGCCGCCCTCACGCCGTCCGACGTCGAGGTGCGGCTGGTGGACGAGAACGTGGAGCAGGTCAACACGAACGCCGCCGCCGACTGGGTCGCGATCACCTCCATGACTGCCTCCGCCCCTCGCGCCTACGCGATCGCCGACGCCTTCCGCGAGCGGCGTATACCGGTGGTCATGGGCGGCATCCATCCGACGGTGCTGCCCGACGAAGCCGCCACTCACGCCGACGCCGTGGTGATCGGGGAGGCCGAGCCGGTGTGGGGTCAAGTGCTCGCCGACCTGGCAGCGGATCGCCTCAGAGCGCGTTACCCTCATGTCGGCTACCCCGACCTGGTGGGGCTTCCTCGCCCTCGCCGGGAGCTGCTCCTGGTCGAGCGCTATCTGACGACGAACATCGTGCAGACCGCGCGAGGGTGCCCCAATGCATGTGCGTTCTGCACCGTGAGCACGGTGTCGGGACGGCGGTACCGGTTCCGCCCCGTTCCCGAGGTCGTGGAGGAGGTGCGTTCGCTGGCCGGCGGATGGGTCGGCTTCGTTGATGACAACATCGCTGGGCATGCCGGGCGGGCGAAGGAGCTCTTTGAGGCCCTCATCCCGCTCCAGCGCCGCTGGATCGGTCAGGCCGACCTCACCATCGCCAGGGACCCCGAACTCCTCTCCCTCGCCGTGCGCAGCGGGTGCCAAGCGCTCTTCATGGGCCTTGAGTCGCTATCCGAGGAGAACCTCCGAGCCACCCATAAGGCCCCGAACCTGGGCACAGACATGAGCGCTGCCATCGCCGCGGTCCACAAGGCCGGGATCGAGATCATCGGGTCCTTCGTCCTCGGGCTGGACGGGGATGATCGTGGCGTCTTCCGGAGGACGGTCGAGTTTGCGCAGCGGCACAAGCTGGTCGCCGCCCAGTTCGCGGTCTTGACCCCCTTCCCGGGCACCGAGATCCGCCGGCAACTTGAGGGCGAGGGCAGGATCGTGGACCACGACTGGTCCCACTACACCATGAGCAACGTCGTGTTCCGGCCCCGGCACATGGCAGAGCTGGAGCTGCGGGCGGGGCAGCGATATGCCTATGGTCGCTTCTACTCCATCCCATCTATCCTCAGGCGCAGCCTCACTGTGCGCAGGAAGCTCCTCGGCCGTCTCCTCGTCAACCTGAGCTACCGCGGCATCCACCGCGGCAAGGGTCTGCACGAGCGTCTGCCTGCGCAGCGCCAGACCAGGCCGGCGCGCGCAGGTGGCACGGGCTAGCCCCTGTCCGCCGGGCGCAAACCTGTGACACTCGGTGCCGCGGGGGGAACGCCCGGCGGCGGAGGCGAACCACGCCCTGCCGACCCGGAGCGGCGGAGGACCGACATGCCGGCCTTCATCCTGCCCAGAAGAGCCGTCCACCTCGACTTTCACACCATGCCCGGGGTCCCCGACGTTGGCCGCGACTTCGACCCCGAGGAGTTCGCGCACACCCTCCAGCAAGCCCACGTTGACTACATCACCGTCTTCGCACGCTGCAACCTCGGCTTCTGCTACTACCCCAGCCAGGTCGGCATCCCCCACCCGGGCCTCCAGCAGGAGCTTCTCGGCCCCATGGTGGAGGCCTGCCATCGGCGGGGGATCCGCGTGGCCGCCTACATCAACGCCGGCATAGACCACGAACACGCCCTCCGCCACCGCGGCTGGTGCAAGCTAAACAAGCGGGGCCAGGTCTACCAGCTCGACCGCATGGGCCATTTCTTCCGCGATCTCTGCCTGAACACAGGCTATGGCGACCATCTACTCTCGCTTGTCGAGGAGGTCCTCGCGCGATACCCTGTGGACGGTCTGTTCCTGGACTGCTTCGACCTCAACCCCTGCTACGGTGTCGAGTGTGTCGAGGGCATGGCCGCCCTCGACATGGACGTCTCCGATGACGACCAGGTCGCCGCCTACTGCCGCCAGATCACCTACGAGTTCCTGGGCCGCGTCACCCAGCGCGCCCGACGGGCCCGCGAGGACATCGGGCTGTGCTTCAACGGCATCCCCTATGCTGAGCAGCCCACCCACATCGAGATCGAGGCCCTCCCCACTGGAGGATGGGGCTACGACTACCTGCCCGCCGCCACCCGCTACTCCCGCGCCCTCGGCAAGCCCTTCTTCACCATGACCGGCCGTTTCCACGAGAGCTGGGGCGACTTCGGCGGCCTGCGCACCGAGCACTCTCTCCTCTACGACTGCCTGACCTCCCTGGCCCAGGGAGGCGCCTGCTCGGTCGGCGATCACATGCACCCGCGAGGCCGGCTCGACCCAGAGGTCTACCGCCTCATCGGCCGCGTCTACTCCCGGGTCCGGGAGATCGAGCCCTGGCTGGAGAAGGCGCGACCCGCGGCAGACATCGTTGTCCTCGACCCCAGACTGCGCGAGATGCCCCGCTCGCTCAATGCTAGTGTGAGGGGCGCTTGCCGCATGCTCGAGGAGCTGCACTGCCAGTTCGACCTCTCGGACGGAGAGCAGAAGCTATCTCCCTACCGGGTCGTGGTCCTTCCCGACAGCGTGGCGCTGACCGATGCTCTCCATCGGAAGCTGAAGGAGCACTTGGCGAGCGGAGGGGCGGTCCTCAGCTCTGGCCGCTCCGGCCTCGCCGAGCAGGGCGATCACCTGGCGCTCGCCGGGCACGCCGTCGCCTGCTCCGGTCCCGAGCCGCGCCATCCCACCTTCTTCACGCCTGAGCCACAGATCGCCGAGGGCCTGCCGGAGGCGCTGACGACCATCTACGAGCCCGGCGTCGCCCTGTCCGTCGGCGCCGGCGTCGAAGTGCTGGCGAGGCTCTACCATCCCTACTTCGACCACGGCTCCTGGGACTGGCGCCACGAGAACCTCTACACGCCTCCCGACCGCGACTCGGGGCGGCCGGCCGTCCTCCGGTGCGGCGACCTCATCCACGTCAGCTTCCCCATCTTCTCCAGCTACTTCGAGCACTCACCGGTCGCCTATCGCACACTCGTCCGCAACTGCCTGCGCTTGCTGCTGCCCGAGCCGCTCCTGGAGGTCAGCAGACTGCCGTCCTTCGGGAGGGCCGCGGTCGCGGTGGGGGACGGCCTCGCCCTTGTTCACCTGCTAACCTATGTCCCCGAGCTGAGGGGGGCCAGGATGCAGATGATCGAGGAACCGGTCCTTGCCCGAGACATCGGGGTCAGCCTGAGGATGGACGGGCGCAGGGCCACTCAGGTCATGCTCGCCCTCTCCGGGGAGGCGCTCGGCTTCGCGCCGGATGGCGACTTCGTGCGCTTCACCGTCCCCGAGATCTGCGGCTACCAGCTTGTGGTCGTCAACTGCCGCTCCGCCGCGCCGACTCCGCCCGCCGGCGCTGGCCATCAGGGCGAGAGGCCGAGAGCTGTCACCGGCCCTGTGCGCACACAGCGCGCCGAAGAGGGGAGTTAGCGATGAGCTCACCTGACCGCGTCGTGCTGGAGGGTGTCCCCCGGGTCCACTTCTACGAGGGCGGTGACGAGTGCCCGGAGGACATCACGTTCCCGTCGTGCCTCCGGGCCTGGCTGCAGTACATGGGCGACGGCTATGGCTGCAAGCTGGCGCCGGCCGATGCCGCCGACTGGCGGCCCGGGTGCGGCTACGCCTACCTCGTTGGCCTCACCGGCCTCGGCTTCTGGCTGAGGTGGGACCAGGCCGGAGACGAGGGAGTCGGTTGCGATGCCATGCTAATGGCCGAGGACCCCCGGGAGCCCGTCCGCCGCGCGCTCGACGCAGTGGGCCATGAGCACGACATCCTCCTGAAGCCCGATTTCCTGGCCCCCATCGCCGGCGAGCGACCGGCCCCTCAGGCCGGCGGCTGCGACGAAGCGCAGTTCCGCACCCGGGTCATCGAGAGCCTCCGCGCCGGCCGGCCCGTGATCGCCTTCGGCGTGGCGGGCCCGCCGGAGGCCTGCCTCGTCACCGGCTATGACGAGGGCGGAGACGTGCTCATCGGCTGGAGCTTCTTCCAGGGCGACCCCGGCGCCGCGGGGCCCCTCGAGTTCGAGTCCTCCGGCCAGTTCCGCAAGCGCCACTGGTTCCCCGACACATCCGGGCTTCTGCTCATCAGCGAACGAGGGCAGAAGCCGCCTGTCGCCGAGGCCCACCGCCGCGCGCTGGAGTGGGCCATCCAGGTCATGCGCACGCCGGAGGTTCGCGGAAGACCGAGCGGCCTCCGCGCCTACCGCGCCTGGTTCGAGAGCGTCCGGGAGGACGCCAACTTCGCCTCCCTCGACGAGGAGGCCCTCGGACAGCACTACCGCAGACACGACTTGGCGGTCGGCTTCGTGGCCGAGGCGCGCTGGTATGGGTCGTTGTTCCTGCGGCAGGTGGCCTCGCAGCGCGCGCACGTCTCACACCACCTGAACTCGGCCGCCGATTGCTTCGTCGCCGAGCACGACCTCATGTGGGCGGTCTGGGAGTTCGCCCGCCACGGCGAGCCCCACGAGCACCCTCGGCGCTTTGCCCAGCCCTGGATCCGCCAGCGCATCAACCCCCTCCTCCGCCTCGCCTGGCAGCAGGATGAGCAGGCCGCCGCCTACATCGAGGAGGCCCTCGCCGGCTGGTGAGCGGCGCCCACCGTCCCCTCCGGACCTCCGCCTCCATGCTCCCTCATCGCCCTTGCCCCTTCTCGACCCTCGCCTCGGGGTCGCACCGGCCTCGACGCTTTCCACACCCCTGCCCCTCTCTCCCCTCTCCCCATCCGCCAATGGCCCTTCTCCCCGCCAATGGGCGACGCAGCGCAACCGTGCACACCACCGAGGCCGGGTAGAACAACACGATGCTCACCGAGTACACCAGCGCCGACTGGGGCCCCCACGGCAGCAGAGCTCCCGTCACCACATACACCGGGAAAAGCCCTGCTGCCACCAGCGCGATCCCTCGCGCCGCCCGCGCCGCACGCGGCCTCCCGGGGCCCGGGCCGGCCAGCCGGCTCAGATAGCCCAGGTAGGCCGCGAAGGCAACCGCGTCGAGGGCCGCCAGTTGGTTCGAGATGAAGTGCGGACTCCCCATCACCGCCGGCAGCCGCACCTCCCGCCACAGGTTCACCTCCGGCCAGCCCCGCCAGCGGCTCACCGGCCACAGCAGGTC
>Ga0129301_1000232_pt1 | contig 29852 bp, 36 predicted proteins | sample ConPoolayeHmetaG_FD_94489 | JGI IMG/M metagenome (GOLD analysis project Ga0129301, IMG submission 94489) | Hot spring microbial mat communities from California, USA to study Microbial Dark Matter (Phase II) - Cone Pool mat layer H metaG ...
CCCTGTCGGCTACCTCGCTCGGGGCTGGGCTGCGACCCACTTCGGAGGGAACTAGCTATCACCGGGCTAGATTGGTTTTTAGCCCCTAACCCTAGGTTAGAGGAACGAATTGCACATCAGAACCCCTTCGGGCCTCCACCAGGCTTTCGCCTGGCTTCACCCTACCTAGGGCTAGATCGCCCGGTTTCTAGTGTTACAGCCGTGACTCCGAGCCCTTTCAGACTCGGCACCTGGCCAGCTAAAGCTGGTTGCGTGCATCTCGGTTTCCCTACGCTTACGGGCTTTAAACCCTTAAGCTTGCCACGGCCGTAAACTCCCCGGCCCGTGTTTCTAGACGGAACGTGCGACCCTGGTCCCCCTCCCTCGAGAAACCATGTTGCCATGGTCCTCTTTAGAAGGGATCTACCCTTCCAGGCCGCACACGTCTGTAACCGTCTGGTTTCAAGCGCTTTTCACCCCCCTTCCGGGGTACTTTTCAGCTTTCCGTCACCGTACTTGTTCGCTATCGGTCTTGAAACGTATTTAGTCTTGGAAGTTGATGACTCCCAGTTTCGTGCACCAAAATCAAGGTGCACTACTCGGGGATTCCAGCTCAACTCTTCTCAGTTTATGCCTACGGGGCTCTCACCCTCTATGGCGGGCCGTTCCAGACCACTTCGGCTTGGCTGAGTAGGAGGCAGCTGGACCCACCACACCACATCCCCCACAAGTTTCCCTGCGGGGTTTGGTTTGGACTGTTCCCCTTTCGCTCGCCGCTACTTAGGGAATCCCTATCGGTTTCTCTTCCTCCCCCTACTAAGATGTTTCCGTTCGGGGGGTTCCCGCTCCATGGTTAGGAGCATCATGAAAGCCTTTCAGCCTTCATGATAGGAGGTCCCATTCGGGGATCCTCGGTTCTACGGCTACATGCGCCTACCCGAGGCTTATCGCAGCTTGTCACGCCCTTCCTCGGCGTTCAAGCCGAGCTATCCTCCAGACGGCGTGGCATGTCGGGCTTAATCGGGTTCAGCATCTGTTTGACGTTTGGCCTATGCGTGGTGTTCATCGTGAGAGATTTATTGTTCCCTCACTTCACCCTTCGCTCCTCATTGCATCTTGATGAGGAGGTGCATCTTCTTGAAGGTGCTGTGCAAAATTTCTTGAGTGCACACTCAAGATATAAAGTTTGCTGTAGTCAGATATAAACTTAGTGAAGGTTAATCCTTTAGGTTTCAGCCTTTCTCAGAGTATGATTTCGCCTTCTTTAAATAGTTTCAAGCTTATAAAGAACCTTTAGTCCTTTCAGGGTTTCATGCAATGCGTCGCTGAGCTGGAATATGTCTTCAAGTGTTACTTTCTTTTTCCAGTCATAAACATGGTCGTAGTACCCTCTTATGGGTTTAAACCCCATCGCTCTAAGCCTCTCCGCAACCTCTGAGGGTGAGGCGCCTTCACTGTTAAACCATACAGTTAAATAAGTCTTCATCTCAGCCACCTTTCATCTCTTCTTTTATTCAATCAAATAATTCTGGCCTAAACCTTAATATACCTTATTTTAGACGCGTAGAGATTTCCAAGGTGGCATGGCTTATGTTATTTTTTCTTCATAATGTTAATATCTCGCTTTCTTTTTTAATGAATTGTGCCATGTTTCGTTGTTATTAGATGTTGCACAAAAAGATGTAGGCTGAAGTATCCATAATGGATTTTAAAAAATGTCGCTGTAAGCTTTTCCGCATATCCTATGTAGCTCTGATTCTTTTTTTAGCCTTAAACCTCTCATCTTATACGAATCTTATTATCGCAAGCCCATCTGACTTCTTCAGTTACGAATTCATCGTTGACAGGGACGGACTTGCAAATACAACGATAATTTACACCACTTCGAGCAAGCAAGGAACTTCATGGGTTTTGGTGCCTAAATACTTGGAGTGGACAAACCGTTCGATTGGAGGAAAAATAACAAAGTGGTCTTTGAATGATGCCGAGAGCTTAACTGGATCCAAATTTTATTTTTACGAAGCTTTCAGTTTTTCCTTTGAATCTGATGGAACCGAATTCAAGATGATTATCAGTTTCAATTTCACAATGGCAGCCCTCATAATCGAGCCTGAAGGCATATTCTACTCACCGCAGATAGGATTTAAGGCAGGAAAACTGACAGCTAAAGTTACGTTGCCCGAAGGTTTCAGAGTTTCTCGGGATCAGGCTTTAGTCTTTGGAAGCTATCTTAATTATAAGCCCTCAAGTTATGGTTCAAACTATGTGTTCTTCGGACCAATTGAATCGGAAAATCTTGTTCGAATCGAGGTTGGTTTTAGAACTACAGGAGCACAAGCTGAGCATAAAACATTGAAGAGTGGAATCTTCACATTTAATACGATTTCACGTTACAAGGAGTATGCAGAGAAAATCTTAGATTTATTCAACAGAACATATGACAGTCTCGTCAGCCTATTCAACGTAACCCTTGATAGCGCCGAGATCCAATTCTTCCTTCCAGATTTTTACTCTTTATTCTCTGTAATGGGATACGTTCCATTCATCTCTGATAAGATGGGCAACATCCACATAAACATCTTCTCCATACGGTATGTGGAGGGATACATGGAGATAACGGCTCTTCATGAGCTTATCCACCACTTTATCTGGAAGGCTGGAATCTCACCAGAAGACTTGCTATGGTTCCATGAGGGTATGGCACAGTACATCAGTGTGGAGATTGCTCAGAGATTAGGCTATGAAGGAGCGGCTATGGTGATGGATGATCTTGAATCCTTATCTTCCCAACTCTTGTCCATAACTGGCGGAGACTTTGGTTTTCTGCAACAATGGTCCCCAGAATATGAGCCTCAAAATATCCAAGCTTACTATGTAGCCTCATATTACGTTGTGAGTAGGTTAGCTGAAAATAGGGGCGGGCTGAATTATTACGCCCGTTTCTTCAAGCTAATCAAAGGTGAGAGAATCAACGACAATTCTGCCCTCACATACTATCTAAGCCTAGCTGCAAACGAATCTGTCATTCAAATCCTTAACAATTGGGGGTTCGTTATCCCAGATGTCTTCGCATATCCCAAAGTCTTGGTTGAGGCTAAAAGCATAATAGACCAAATTAACCCTATTTTTCAACCTTTCAGGTATATTGCTGAGTTCTTGTATCGTCAAGCAGTTAACTCTGTAGGTAACAGTTTCAAGATGCAAGTCTATCTTGCAGCGGCGATTTTGATTGCGCGGTTAGCTCCTCTATTAATGTTAGTTATGATTTCCGCCATAATTTATGCTGTTGCCCTTTTGGTCTTGAAAAGAAAAGGCGTTTTAAGCTCCTATTAAGACTTGAAATTTTTGACTATCTCTTCCATTCTTTTTTTAGCCTCGTATTGAACCATATCGAATAGGCTGTTCCCATACGAGTCTATGCTAATAATTATGGGGCCGAAAGACCCAACCTCGAAGACCCAAACAGCCTCTGGAATGCCTAGGTCTAACCATTCGACGTTTTTCACCTTTTTGATGCGTCCAGCTGCGAGAACGCCCGCCCCGCCCGTGAAGACTCCGTAGGCGGCGCCAAACTCCATTAGTGCTCTCCGCGTCTTTTCCCCCATCCCGCCTTTCCCAATTATCAAGCGAACATTTAGACTTTTTATTATCTCGTCTTCGAAGAGCTCCATCCTCATGCTTGTGGTTGGTCCCGCAGTGAGCACCTTCCACTCATCGTTTACCTTTCTAACTAGGGGTCCACAGTGGAAAAGAGGCAAGCCGTCTAATGAAAATGGCAGTGATCTCCCCTCTTTTAAGTGTTGGATTATTCTTCTGTGGGCAGCGTCACGTGCAGTGACAAGAAGACCTGAAATGTAAACGATGTCTCCAACCTTTAACTTGCGCGCTTGCCTCTCCAAGATCGGAGTCTCAAGATGAAATTTCACGATTCGAACCACCAATTGATACTCATGTAAAAGTTCCATTAAACCTTATGTGTTAGATATTCAACCTCGCCTTTCGAGTGGATGCGGGCAGTAGCCTTCCTAGCAGCCCAGCATTGGAAAGCAACCGCTACAGGATAGGATGCGGGGTGACGATGGGCATAATTAACCTTAACAGCCAAGGCTGTCGTGTCCCCGCCTAGACCCATAGGTCCAATGCCAGTCTTGTTTACCGCTTGGTAGAGTTCAAGCTCCAGTTGAGCAACCTCTTTGTCCGGGTTCAATCTGTCTAAGGGTTCGAGAAGAGCAATCTTTGCAAGTTCCATAGCTATGTTCGGTCCGCCGCCTACTCCTACACCTATTATTGTTGGTGGGCATGGCTTTCCTCCGGCTTCAATAACAACGTCAACTACGAACCTCTTTAATCCACTTAACCCATCACTTGGTTGCATCATCCTTAATGCGCTTGTATTCTCGGAGCCTCCTCCCTTTGGAAGGGCCGTTATCTCGAGAAAGTCTCCACTTGTAATGCTCCAATGTATATATGGAACGTGCAGTCCAACATTGTCACCTGTATTCATCTGTGTGAACGGGCTCACAGCGTTCGGTCTAAGGGGAACCTCAAAAGTAGCCCTCCTAACTGCTCTCCGCAACGCATCCTCAACCTTTTCTAAACCTTTGAATCTTGAGCCAGCCTTCAGATAGAATGAGATTAAGCCCGTATCTTGGCAAATTGGTGTATGCATCTCTTCAGCCATCTTTATATTGTCAAGCATCGCTTTCAATTGTGCCTTTCCAATCTTGCTTGTCTCTTTATGATAAGCCTTTTCCAAAGCTTCCTTCACATCTCTCGGTAGCTCAATAACGGATAACCTGAGAAGATTTACTGCAACATCTTCAATCAGAACTTTAAGATCCAAACTTAGCCCTCGCTAATAAGACCATTCCTTTCTCTTTTTTCGTCTAATTTAAATATATTCGCATACTAAAATTAACTTTGAAGATAGATGGCTAAAAAAGAGAATGCAAAGAAGAAATACGAGACGATTGAAGAAATACCTTTCATAGGGCCTTCCATAGCCAACAAACTCCGTGAACTTGGATTCCACACAGTTGAATCCTTAGCGATGGCTACCATCAGAGAATTAATGCAAGCCGGCATAAGCGAAAAGAAAGCCTCCGAAATTATAAATGCTGCAAGGTCTTCAAGCTCCTTGTCGTTTATACGGGTTGATGAACTCCTTGAGAGGCGGCAAAATGTTCTACGATTGACGACTGGAAGCAAAAAACTAGACGAACTCCTCGGCGGGGGGCTGGAAACGCAAGCAATAACAGAGTTCTACGGTGAGTATGGTTCAGGAAAGAGCCAAATCGCCCATCAGCTCTGCGTGAACGTTCAGCTCCCGCCTGAGAGGGGCGGGCTTAACGGTGGAGCCTTATATATAGACACGGAGAATACGTTCAGAACTGAAAGAATTATTCAGATGGCTAGGCATGTTGGTCTAGATCCGAACAGCGTCTTCAAGAATATCATATTGGCTGAGGCCTATACCTCGGACCATCAGACTTTCTTAGTCGAGAATGCTGATGAGATCGTGAAGAAGAATAATATTCGTCTAATCATCGTGGACTCTTTGACAGCGCATTTCAGAAGCGAGTACATTGGCAGAGAGAATCTAGCTGAGCGGCAGCAGAGGCTCAACCAGCACATGCATAAACTCATCCGTTTAGCTAGAGCCTTCAATGTGGTTGCCTTAGTCACGAATCAAGTAATGTCAAGCCCTGAAGTCTTTTTTGAAGAGCCTATTCGCCCAATCGGCGGTCACATCGTGGCACATACAAGCCACACAAGAATTTATCTTAGAAAGGCGGCCAAAGGGCCCGTCAGGATAGCCCGTCTAGTCTCAAGCCCGTACCTACCTGAAGGTGAGACCATTTTCAAGATAACTGAAAACGGAATAGAGGACATGGAAGAGTATCAGGAGAATTGAAAAGAGAATGTCTCTTCCCTTGATGCTTATTACTCGTCTCTTTCAGCTTATTTCCGAAAGAAAGTTCACTGAGGCTGAGAGGGTTCTTGAAAGGGTTAAGTCTAAGATGGAGAGGAACGGACAGAAAGATTTTAATCAAGGATACTTGACCGCTCTCAACGGAATAATCTTAACGAATAAGTCAGGAAATGAAGCATCCTACGAATTCTTTGCAAACATTAACCTTAACGATGTTAACGCTTTAAAGAAGCATTATAAAGATTTTCTTGAGAAATCTGAAAGCCGTTTTCTAGCCGATTATGACAGAGGCTATTTCTCAGCGCTCTGCGACTATATGCGAGTTGCTCTCAGAACGGCTCAAAGAAACGCGCCGAACAAAGATGTTCAAAGCTAACCGTAAGTGTAGACGAACGTATAGATCAGTATCCAGAAGAAGATCCATGATATGATATAGATGCCAACTCCAGTTCTAGTGATGCTTGACTGCTTCTTAACTTTCTCAATAAAAATCTGCTTCAAAATCCTGTCAGAACCAAAATAGACTGCTAAGCTTACCATTACACCTGTGATGATGTCATTGACCCCAAGTAATACGCAGAGTACGCCTGCCAAAGCTCCTAGAAAAATCTTTATCACATAAATAATGTTTAAAGTTTCCAATTAATCATCTACCTCTGGTGGGCTTGTTGAGGGTTGAGATGAGCAGCTTCGACATTGCCGTCATCGCTTTAGAGCTTGACCGAGCTCTTAAAGGTTTTCGAATAGATAACATTTACCAATTAAATCCTAAAACCATACTTTTAAAGCTTCGTGGAGGAGAGGGCTTAGAAAAACAATTATTAGTTGAGGCGGGTAGACGAGTCCATCTCACATCCTACATCATGGAAAAACCTTTGAAGCCGCCGAGTTTCTGTATGGCGCTTAGAAAATATTTGAGAGGCGGCAGAATAGGAGGCGTTGAGCAATATCGGTTCGAACGCATCTTAGAGATTAAGGTCTCAAGTCATACGGGCGAGTATAGTCTCGTGGTGGAGCTCTTTGGTCAAGGGAACGTAATACTAGTCGGCCCAGACAAGCGAATTTTGCATGCGCTCTGCTACAAGAGGATGAGAGACAGAAATATTCTTCGAGGAGAGATTTTCGCCTATCCACCGCCGAAAGGTAAGGACCCTACGCATCTGGCGAGAGAAGACATGGATGATTTGAAAGTTTTCGGTCAAATTGAGGTTATGAGGGCTATGGCAAGATTTCTAGGCATTAGTGGCACCTATGTTGAGGAAATCCTTCTACGTGCCTCTATCCCTAAAGATAAGGTTTGCTCTTCCTTAGAAGGTGAGGATTTAGATTCAATATTCAACAGTTTACAAGAAATTCTTTCTGAGATCTCACTTGAGAAGGAGAAGCCCTCTATTGTTGTCGGTGCAGATGATGAATGGGTCGACGTCATCCCGATTGAACTGAAGAAATACTCTCAATTCAAAACTCTACAATTCGAATCCTTTAATGAAGCCCTTGATGAATACTATGCTAAGGTCTCTGTTGCCGAAAAAGTTTCTAACTTTGAGGAGGAGAGAGAACAGAAGTTAGCGAAGTTAGAAAGAATTCTTCGAGGACAAGAGGAAGCCCTCCGTAAGGCGGAAAATGATGCTGAAGCCTTCAGGAGAAAAGGGGACGCAATATATAGGCACTTGAACGAGGTGCAGCAGATCATCGAAGAGGTGATGAACGAGAAAAGAAGCGGAAAGAGATGGGAAGAAATAATTAAGAAATTGAGAGAGGCGAAGAAAGAGCGCCTCTTCCCAACTATCTATTTCGAAGACCTTAAGCCGGAGGTCCCGATGCTTAGAATATCTCTGGAAGGGGAGACAATCGATATCGACCTTAAACTTTCAGCCCAGAGAAATGCAGCCAAATATTATGACGAGGCAAAGAAGGCGGAGAAAAAGGCTGAAGGCGCTAAGGCAGCTATGCTTGAGACAAAAAGAAAGATCGAGGAGACGAGACTAAGAATGGCGGAGGCAATGAAAGAAGCGGAGGAGCCCCTTATGAGAGTGAGAAAAAAGGAATGGTACGAAAAATACAGATGGTTCTACTCTTCAGATGGCTTCCTAGTCGTTGCTGGTAAAGACGCCTACACAAATGAGGCTCTAATAAAGAGGAACACGGAACCCAAAGATATTATTCTTCACGCGGATGTTTCCGGAGCTCCCTTCACAGTGATAAAGACGCATGGAGTGAAACCGCCTGAGCAGACGATTATGGAAGCGTCACAGTTTGCTGCCTCCTACTCCAGCGCTTGGAAATCAGGCTTTGGAACGGTTGATGTCTACTGGGTTTCTCCTGAACAGGTCAGCAAGACGCCGCCTTCAGGCGAGTACTTGCCAAGAGGATCATTCATGGTGTATGGGACAAAGAACTATGTCAGGAATCTGCCATTAGAAATCGCTGTTGGAGTTAAGAAGGAAGAAGATTCATTCAAGGTCATCAGTGGACCTCCTGGAGCAATCGCTAAACAGACAAATCTTTTCGTTACATTGGTACCAGGGGCGGAGCAAGGTGGAAGACTTGCAAAGAAGATAAGGAGTAAACTATCTCAGTTAGCGTTAGAAAAACGTGAAGAAATACTTAAGATTCCCTTAGACGAGATTCAGAGGCTGATACCATTTGGTCAAGGCGAAATAAAGAAGTTAAAAGAAGGCACACTTTAAATCTTCTTAAGGGCAGTCTCAGCGGCGAGAACCAAAGGTTCCCAAGTCTCGTTCAAAGGTGGAGCGTAGCACGTGTCAGCCTTCGCCAACTCGTAGATGGAAATCTGCTTCTGTATCGCTATTGAGAGTGCATTTATCCTTTGGGTCACCTCTTCACCGCCAATTATTTGACCGCCAATTATTCTCTTCGAGTCCTTATCGATAACGAGCTTAATCTTTATAGGCTGGGCTCCTGGATAGTAATCGGCTCTAGTCTTAGAGGTGATCTTACCAATAATAGTCTCAAACCCGTAGCGTTTCGCGAAGGCCTCGTTCAGTCCAGTCACTCCGACCTCAAAATCAAACATCTTCGCAACAGCAGAACATAAGGCTCCTTGATATGTTGCATAACCACCTGCAGCATTTACCCCAGCTATCTTACCCTGCCGTACAGCCGTTGTTCCCAAGGCTGGAATAATAGGTGCTCCTGTTATTAAGTGAATTGTCTCGGCACAATCTCCAGCTGCATAGATGTCTTTTATGTTTGTCTCCATCCGTACATTCGTTAAAATCCCTCCCGTCTTGCCTAGAGTAATACCTGACCTCTGAGCAAGCTCAACATTTGGTCTAACGCCACAAGCGTTTATGACGAAGTCGGCTGGAATCTTCTCCCCAGCAACTAAAACACCTTCGGCGCGTTCTTCTCCGAAAATTTCTTCAGCTGCTTGCCCAACAATTATGCGCAAGCCCTTCTCTTCCAACATTCTCTGAACATCATTAGCCATGTCTGAGTCTAGTAACCTTGGAAGGACGTATGGAAGCATCTCAACAACCGTCGTTTTCACCCCTCTCTCGACAAGGGCTACAGCTGTCTCTAGTCCTAGAAATCCAGCGCCAAGGACAACCGCAGAATCTGCTCCATCCTTAATCATCTGGTCAATCTTTTTGCCTTCCTCAATCGTGTGGAGAAGCATAACACCTTCTTTCTCTATCCCCTTCACAGGTGGTTTAAAGAAGTATGAACCCGTGGCTAGAATAAGGCTGTCAAACTCAAGGATTTCCTTTTCACCTTCTCTAGTCTCGACCTCAACTTTCTTTGCCTTTGTATCTATACATTTAGCGGTGGTCTCTAACCTTAAGTCAAACTTCATCATCCGGTAGAAGCTGTAGGGGTAAACAATTAAGTCTTCAAAAGATTTTATCTGCCCTCCGAGGGCGAAGGGTAGACCGCATCTCGAATAGGCTCCGACATTCTCTTTAGTAATAAGGGTGATCTCAGCATCCCTATCAGTCTTTCTAGCGGCTACAGCTGCATCTAATCCAGCCGCATTCGCCCCGATGATAACTATTTTTCGAGGCATACGGCCTAGCTTCCTTTAGCAAGTTCCTTATGCCATTCAACAGCTCTTTCAAAGTTCATGAGAGTTTTAAGGTCCTCCTCTAGGCTTGTAGGCGAAACTACCAAGAGCCAACCCTCACCGTAGGGGTCTTCATTAAGCGTCTCAGGTTTGTCTATGACTTCGCTATTAACTTGCTCAACCGTACCGCTGACTGGAGCAATCAGTTCAGAAACTGCCTTGACAGACTCAAGGGTGCCGAATGGTTCGCCTCTTACGATTTTTTCTCCCGTTTTTGGTAGTTCAGCGAAGACAACATCTTTCAGCTGCTTCTGCGCATAGTCTGTTATGCCTATTCTTACCTTACTGTCCTCTTTCTTAATCCACATCCAATCTTTCGAGTAGTAAAGCCCTTCCGGGACCTCATAACCTTCGACCTTCACCATCTTTTCCACCTCAAAGTAATTATTCTTTTAATCATCTCCATATTAAAGCTAACTGAAAAATCAATTTCTACCTAATGTGTTGTTTCGGCTAAAAATCGGTGAAAGAGGAGACCTTTTATGAACTGATTTAGGGATCTACCAGAAAAGGTTTAATGCCTTCAAACTCTTTTTCAGCTCCTCGACTTCTTCGGGTCTTAATGGTCTGAGCGGACTCTTAGGTAAACCCGCTCTTATCCCCCGAAGCTCCAAAGCAGACTTATATGAAGCAATGAATGGGAAATTCTCTAAGACTCTTACGAGTTTCTTGAATCTTAAGAGCCCGTGAATAGTCACCGCTCTTGTAAGCCTTATACAGTTCCACGAAGAGTTCAGGATCTACATTGGCAGTTCCGGAGATTAAACCGTCAGCGCCAACCATAAACGCGGCAAAAGTGAGGTTATCGGAACCATTAATGACCACTATCTTCTTCGGCGCGGTCTCAATGATCTCCCTAATCTGTATCAAGTTGTTGCTTGACTCTTTTATGCCTATGACATTCGGCAGTTCACAGATCTTCGCCACGATCCTAGGCGTTAAGTTGAATCCTGTCATTTGTGGTATATTATATACGAAGACTGGGATCTCAACAGATTCTGAGATTATCCTATAATGATTGAAAAGACCATCAAGATCTGGCTTGTAATAGTACGGTGAGACAACGCCTACAGCATCCGCCGCAATGTCTTCGGCATGCTTCGCCAGTTCGACCGCTTCGTTCGTGTTCGTTGTTCCAACATGGATAATGACTGTTACCCTGTTGGAGACCTCTCCGATAACGGTCTCGGCGACGATTTTACGTTGCTTAACAGACATTAAAGGTCCTTCTCCAGCTGTACCACATACGAAGAGTCCGTTTACGCCTTTCTCGATTTGAAAACGTATGACTTCTCGTAAACTGTTCCTGTTTACTTCTCCCTCACTGTTGAAAGGGGTGACCAGTGCTGTAAAGATTCCTTGAAACTTATCGACTCGCATTTTTTCACAACACATTACTTAACTCTTTGAAAATTTTTCAATTATTCAAAGAGAGTGACAGTAACCTCTTCTCCTTCCTCTATCACGTCTAAATTGATTGGCAAGATGATGTACCCATCAGCATTCGCCATACTCGTTATATCGCCTGAAGCCTTGAAGACGGAGTATGCTCGCCCATCAACTATTTTCACTGGCAGAAACTGCTCCCTTCCCGAAGCTGAGACAAACCTCCTCCCCATCTTAGCCTTAACAGTTCTAAGAGGCTTCTGCGGGAGCCTTGCAATCTTCCTAACCGCTGGAACAAGGAAAATATACGCGTTGCTGAGGCAAGAGGTTGGGTAGCCGGGCATGCCGAGTACTGGTTTCCCCTTCACAATACCGAAGAGGGTGGGCTTGCCGGGTTTTATCTGGACCCCGTGAAAGATAAGTGTGCCAGTTTCTTCAATAACCCTCGCTAATAGGTCTCTTTCACCCACTGAACTACCGCCAGAGAATACTATCAGGTCACAGTCAAGAAACTTATTGACCGCAGACTTCAAATCCTCGTAAGAATCACGAATTATGGGAGACCGCGCAACCTCGGCGCCATTCTCGCAGAGTAATGACATCAGGGTGTAGGAGTTCACATCGTAAACTTGTCCCTCCTTGAGTTCAGAGCCTAGTTCGCAAACCTCAACACCAGTTGGAATCACGGCTACACGTGGTTTCTGGTAGACTAAGACCTCCCTGCGTCCAAGAGCCGCGAGGACGCCGACCTTAGACGGAGTTAGGAAGTCTCCCTTTTTTAGGATAGTATCCCCCTTTTTCATATCTTCTCCTTTCATTGCTATGTTAGCGCCTGGGTGAACAGCTCTGAAGACCGAGACTACATCATTCGCTTCTTCAGCGAATTCTGCCATGACCACAGCATCTGCACCTTGAGGAATTGGACAGCCAGTGGCTATACGTATGCATTCACCTTTATTCACGACGGTCTCAGTCTTTTCTCCGGCATGTAAGACACCAATGAGCTTAAGTCTCCTCGGATTGTTTTCAGAGGCTCCATAGGTTTCATCGGCTTTTAAAGCGTAGCCGTCCATGGCGGAACGGTTGAAGGGCGGAATATCACTTTCGGCAACAATTTCCTCAGCTAGAACACGGCCTGAGCATCTCTCAATCGAAACTTTTTCAGTACTATCGACCGGATTGACGGAGTCCAGTATCATCTTTAAAGCTTCTTGACGTGTGATGAGAAGTCTAAATGGTACCATGCCATTCATGAGTCGTCTTTCCCCAGATCCCTAGCCAAAAAAAGGTTAATTGGCAAAGCTGATACAGGTTAGTTATCCTCCTGGGGCTCCGTGAAATGGAACGCTCTTCCAGAGGATGCCGAACCATTCCTCATCAGTTATTGTCTCGCCTTTAACTATTATTTCTAGAACCCGCTTAAGAAGTTCATGATGCCTCTTTTCGTCCGCTAGGATCGCATCCAAAAGTAGCACGACCTTATCGTCCTTGACCTTTATGATCTCTTGGCTAATCTTATCTATGAGTTCTAGTTCCAGTTCAATGTGTCTTTCTACGAGGCTCTTCTGCTTATCAAGGTGCCTCTCAGCGAGAGCCTTTGGTTTACCCGTTAACAGGGCGATGGCTGAAGCGTACATTTCAGCATGCTTTATAGAGTCTAGGGATATACCTTTCAACGTTCCTTTAACCGCCGGGTTTTCTATCTCATCCAAAGCTTCGTTCAACGACTTTACAATATAGTTTTCAACTTCAATCTGACTCTTGAGAAACTTTAATAACTCATTATCCCTGCCCATAACCTATGCTACGCTCCACAGAAACCTATGGCTTCTAACATCATAAGCCTTTCGGGGATTATTTCTTCCCGATATATCTTCCTGAAATTTTGCGCATAAACAGGGTAGTCTCAAACCTGTTATGAGGCAATCGTTTAACTCTAAAATCCCCGTATCTGGCTTTCAAAATCTCAATTGCCTCTGAGATGTGCCTCCTCCCCCTTGTCACGAACTTTATCGTCATCAACGCGGTCCCACCTTCTTCAAGGTGATCAGCTAATTGGTTCATTATTCTTGCGGATTCAGAGGGGTTGAGGTTCATGTCATTCACGATTAGATGGAACCTACCAAGATCGTTCGGGACCTCTTCCGCCCTACACTTCAAGTGGACAACGTTAGGAAGCCTAGCCACCGCCGGATTTAACTCCGCCGGATCAACGGCTACAACTCTCTTTGCGAGACTTGAAAGCACCTTTGTCCAACCTCCCGGAGAGGCGCCAAGGTCTAGAACCTCATAGTCCGTATCAATCTTTAGGTTGAAGGCTTCAATAGCTTCCCTAATTTTGTGCTCCGCTCTAGTGAAGGGGCGTTCGCCCTTCTTGTACTTCCTCCCCACGCCTAGACTTTTGGCGATGATATCTTCAAAGTCTGTTATGCCTATGAACGCTATATCTTGAAAGATCTGTACAGTTACAACCTTTTCCGGGTCTCTTAGGTTTACGGTGGCTCCAGTTGCCTTCCCGAGTAGTGCACCCAATTCTCTCTCAACTTCGTTGCTTGAGAAGCTGTGGCTCCCCCTTCTCCTGCATCTAACAAGATACTTGTCTCCACTTTGTAGTTTCCCTAAACGTATGAGGGCCTCATAAAGTTTCATGATGCTCTCTTTGCCTTTCGAAATCTTTATAATCGAGTCCACAGGGTAGACCCGACCTATATGCTTGGTCTCAGCGTTTCTGAAGGTAGCGATGATTTCATCTTTGTCTTCGTTGGATTTCACGAGGAGGTTGCCCTTAAAGAAGATGCTCCTAACCTCCGCGTTTGGGATTATCTTCTGAACCTCTTCTTTTGCTTGAGCCTCGAATCCCGAAGACACTGTGACCACAAATATGCTTTCGTCATTCATTCAATGCCTACCCCCAAATTTTTCCAGTGCAGTCTCTTTTTCCGTTTTGATGAGGAATGCTCGCTCCTTTTTTAATTTTCTGCATCTTTGAGTTTTAGCTTCATTGACGGATCTTTTATGCCCATATCATCGTCATCACACCGTTTCCAATGATCGTTGCTGCATGTGCAGTCGCCCGCAGTGTAGACGCCTTCAATCTTTTTCATTTGCATCTAGTCAACAAGTCTTATCAATGTTACGTCGTCTAGAAAACCGCATGGTTGCACATGTCTGAGGCTTCAATGGCTTTTCTGCTCAGCAATCTGTTCTCAAGAAGCAAAGTTTTAACGCTAATTCTAGAGAAGTGGATAGCTGAAGATAACGTGGATCCTCAACAATTATGAGGTTATGGATTTCCTCAAATATTGAACACATGCTCAAACTAATAGAAATCTAATCTCCTTGAAAATCAGAAAAATGGAGGATCATAAGGTGTAAATTGTCAAGGCGGTGTGATCTTTATTGCTTGAACTGGGCACTGTGTCTCGCAGGCAAGGCATTGTATACATGTGGATTCTCTTGCTGGAAAAGCTTTCTTCCCGGATTTGGGGTGGCCTGGCGTCTCGCGCCACTCATAGAGCTGAACTGGGCAGACCTCAATGCAGATTCCATGCCCTTCGCATATGTCCCAGTCGACAGCAACATTTGTTCCACGTATACCCATCTTCTCAGGGGGGTCATAAGGGTCCCAAATTGCTACGCCTTCTTGCTCTCCAACCTTCCTTCGATTCTTCTGGAAGTCTGGGTCAATGGGCATAGATTCAACACTTCCCTATTTAATGAGGTATCGAAAAGATATTAGCGTTTCTATCATTGTTTTATGGGGCGCTTTCAAGGGTTACTTCTATTCTTCCTCTGACCAGTCCTCTCACGATTAAGAGTTCAACTATGTCGCCTGGTTTTCTTTCTCTTATGCTGCTCTGCAGATCCTCTATGCAGTTTACTCTTTCACCGTTAAATTCAAGAATTATGTCGCCTTGCATTATGCCAGCCTTATCTGCCGGGCTGTCCACTTCAACATTTGCAACGAGCACGCCCCTTTCTACCGGCAGATCGTAATGGTCAGCAATCTGTTCAGTTATGGTTAAGCCGCTGATTCCAAGCCAAGGTCGCATTGTTGCACCGTACGTTAGGATATCGTTCAAACAGGCCTTAGCCATATTTATCGGTATAGCGAAGCCTATGCCTTGAGCAAAGGGAATAATCGCAGTGTTAATTGCTATAACCCTTCCATGAATGTCGATTAATGGGCCGCCACTATTCCCCGGGTTAATAGCAGCATCGGTCTGGACGAGATCTCTGAAGGACCCTTCTGGCGAATGGATCGTCCTATTTATTGCACTTATCACGCCAGAAGTTACTGTGGGACCACCAGCCAGACCGAATGGGTTGCCGATGGCGAAGACCCTTTGCCCAACTCTTATCTGGTCTGAGTCTCCTAGTTCAATCGGCTCCAGTTTTTCTCCATCAATTTTTACGACGGCCGTGTCTGAGGTTCTGCATGTTCCTACAATCTTTCCTTGCAAGACGCGTCCATCAATCAGCGTTACTGAAACCCTTTCAGCCTTAGCTATTACGTGGTAGTTGGTTAGGATGTGGCCTTTCGCGTCAACGATGAAGCCTGAACCCATACCTTCAACCGGAACAACACGATAGAAGATGTCGTGTAAAACTTTTAAGGTGTTGATGTTGACGACGCTTCGAGTTGCCTTCTCTATTACCTTAACAATATCTTCTTCAGCCATCTAATTTTTTTCCTTCCATAACTTTGCTTGCCCATTTGATAGACACTGAAAATCCTTTTTTCACTCTTTTAAGGTTTGCTCAGAATCAACGACCAGAGATGTGACCTAAAAACCTAGACTATTCTCTTTGCCAATTTCAAAAACTATACATCTTTTAACAAAAACAATATAACATCTAAAGGGCTAGAATATGATGAGGGGAAAGATTGGAAGTGAAGAAGATTTATGTCTTGCCAGATCTTCCATACAAATACGATGAGCTCCAACCTTACATCTCCGGTTCTCAGCTAAGGATACACCACACGAAACATCACCAAGCCTACGTTAACGTGGCAAACATGATATTAGAGAGGCTTGATAAGGCAAGAAAAGAAGACATGGATTTGGACATGAAATCCACATTGAAAGAGCTATCCTTCAACATCGGTGGGCATCTGCTCCATTCCCTTTTCTGGGAGAATATGGCACCGCCGGGGAAGGGCGGAGGAAGACCAGGCGGCGTTCTCGGCGACTTTCTAGATGAAGAGTTTGGAAGTTTCGAAAGGTTTAGGAAGGAATTTTCCCAAGCAGCCATCAGCGTGGAAGGCTCAGGGTGGGCGGCATTAACTGTTTGCATGCAAACCCGCAGACCCCTAATAATGCAGGTTGAGAAGCACAACTTAAATGTATATCCAACGTTTGGGATACTTTTGCTCCTTGATGTCTTCGAGCATGCATACTACATCGACTACAAGAATGAAAGAGGCAAGTTTGTAGAGGCTTTCTGGAACATCATCAACTGGGACAATGTGGAAAAAAGACTTGAAAAAACTTTGTAGCAATAATGCAGCATGAGCCAGTGTTGAATAAAACGGGTTGAATACGGCCTCACATCTTAATTCTTGTAAATGTTACTTTCGTTCAGCTTCCGCATCATATTGACCCTGTCGTTACCCCATAAAGTAATGGAAGAGTCACGGCGCAGATCCATAGGACAAAAGCATAAGTTACAACTACTTTCCATCCTGTAATCTTTGAGACAGCCGCCATGTTCGGTAGGTCCCATGGTTGACCCATGAGCCACGCCAGCAACGCAGCTTTTGACATTCCTAGGCTAAGGAAGCTTCTGCCCAGGATCACTTCGACAAGCGTAGGGGTGTAAAGAGGGCCAGCCGCAACTGAGGCGATAAGAACGCCAGTCACACCGGTTAAGTAGCCTTGAACGAGTTCTTGAGGGGTGTAGGCTGTAACATAACTCACTATGACTAAACCAGCGAGAAAGTAGGGGAGAATCTGTCTTGCAAGGTAAACTCCAAACTTTAGGGCTGAAATTAACCTTTCATCAAGCGGAGGCTTAACGATCTCAATAGCTCCGCTGGCTACGCCGCGATTTTGGCCGATCTGACGCGATCTTTCCAAAGTTTTTCCCCATGGAGTTTTTGAGACTACTAAGCCAGCTGTTACTGCTGCAGCTAGAGACACAAGTATTCTTACTCCAGCAATCTCCCAAGAGATGAATTCGCCTGTTATTAGGATACTCAGAATATTTGCGGATGGAGCCATTAGGAGAAAGGTGATTGCTGGACCTATGCCTGCACCAGTGTACAGTATTCCAGCGAAAAGTGGAACCATCGTACATGAGCAAACAGTGAAGAAGGGAGCAAGTCCTGCCCCTATCGCGTAGCCTAGACTCTTACTGCTGCTCATATATTTCGTAATTAATTCTTTCGGCATGAACTCGTAGACGAGTCCCGCGGCTACGAAGGCGAAGAGCAGGCATATCCACCCATGCCCGAAATAGTCGAGTAGATATTGAAATGGGATCTCATACCAACTGTACTTTGAGAAGTCCGCTGGTTGCATTACGGGCGCTAAGGAGTAAGCTGAGATACGTGAGTAAATTAGAAGCCCTATAACGGCGAACACGAATGTGAGGAGCAACGCAGTGCGTATCAGTCGGACATTATTCGCCATAAAACTCACCGAGAAATTTGCTATTTAACCGACTCCTTCAAGATTTTCTCAATAGTTGCGTTGTCTGGAACCCAACCCATCGTCTTAACTGTTCCATTCACCGCCAAGGCTGGAGAAAGGAGTAAGCCATATTTCGATAGTACTTCCTTTGACATAATGTCTAACCTTTTTATCTCAACTTCAATCCCTTCAGCCTTGAGAACCTCAGCGGCAACCTCTACATTCGCCTTTAGGGAAATGCATCTTTGGCAGGGAGGATTTGGACCAATCACTTCGGCAACCACTCTCTTCAATTTATCATCACCTCTAACAGTTGGAAATCAACTCGGTAGATCTCTTAATGAAACCTTTGATTAGTTGTCTAAACTCTTCCAAGGATGGAAACTTCCCCTGTGATACAAGTTGACCGTTTACAAGGATGAAGGGAAGCGGAGTTTGAGCTTGAAGTAGCTCACGAATGTGCGGCGGGTACATATTATAACCTCTTCTTCTGCTTATAATCTGCCTCTCGATTTCAATCTCTCCCTTAAACTCTTCCCTAAGCGCCTTAACAGTCTCATTCCTCTCGATAAGCGTGTTACGTAGCTCTGCAGCCGCCTTTAATGAGGCTCTTCCTGGACCACAACATCCGATGAATGGGTCAGTCTCGCATATTTCAATTCTAACTTTTTCTTTCAACATTTGTAATCACCTGGTGTTATTTGGTGCTTTGGTCTTTGGAGGGGACGCGTGCTTTCAAGACGCGTTTTACCTCGTCTAGACTTGGAATCCTACCAGCGATGAAGAGTTTCCCGTCTATCGCAACAGCTGGGGTAAAAACAAGCCCATACTTCTCTATCGTTGATTTGGCGTAGGCATCGACCTTTTTAACCTCACAATTAAGATTAAGCTCTTCCACCGCCTTATTTACGACCTCCAAAGTTTTCTGGCAACGTACGCATGGAGGTTCAGGTCCTAAGACCTCAACAATCATCTAATTTCACCTCTTTATTTGTTCAGGTTTTGCCGAGTTTTATTAAGATGAGATGGATGAAAGAACCAAACGTCTCAGATTCACATCAACTTTCACAATTCTAGTATTTGGATACTCTCTTGATTCTTTAGTAACGTCTTTCACTACTACCTTGCCATCTTCAGCCTCTGCATAGATTACCTCTCTAAAGACAACCTTCCCATCAACGACCAGATCAAATTCACACATTCTAATCACCCCAAAAACTTCATCTATAGTTTTATCCATAACCATACTTTTTCCTCAACGCTCTCAGCATCAACTTCAAATCGTCCCTAGTCGGGAAGCTTATTGCTCCAGTTGGACAACGATGTCTACAAGATTCGCAGCCAACAACGCACTCATAGGGCTGAGCAACTATAACCTTTTCTCCATCTTTCGCGTAGACCTTGTGGTCGCATTTTTCAAGGCAGACTCCACAGTTGATGCAGAGCTCATAGTTTATCCTAGGGGACCAGTCTATCTCATTTCTAGGCAAACCTAGGTACGTTTTTTCAGCCATTTCCTTTGCACCTTTAACATCAAGTTCGGCACTTCTGTCTTTGTAGTTCCTAGGCGGGATTCACCATCTTTTCAACTGTCTCTGCAACTTTTTTCATTGCTTCTTCCGTCACCATGTTCCTCAAGTCAAGCGAGACCACTTGCCTGTCAAAGTCTAAACCTTTCGCCGCAAAAGCATCCTTGAACATCTTCCTTTGCATCCTTGGGTCGCATCCTCCAACGATATACATAGTGTCCACGCTGTCCTCCTTTAAGTAGTCCCTCCAAAAGTTGTCTCCATCTGTAACGCATAGCTGCGGATGTATAATGGCGTATTCCACATCTAGCTCGTTTCTAACAAAGTTTATCAGTTTCCACAAATCTAGCTTCGCAAAACCTGGGCACTCACCTGTGCAGAAGCACATTATAAACCTAGGTTTTCCAGTCATATGTTCTCCCTCTTCCTAATCGTTCATCCGCCGCATGAACACCCGCCGGAGCTGCCTGAACCTGAAACTAAACGATTTTCAGCGTAGGCATCTCGCCAGCAGTCTGGACAAAGTTTGATGAGTCTGCCAAAATCCTTATGTTCAGCGTATAGTAAGCTGACATCGCTCTTACCACACACCTCGCATCTCGACATATTGATCACCTTATGTTTGGATTGTAAAAGGTTGAAATCGAAATATTTAAATCTATTGATTTTATTCATCTGTTGTGACAAACTTGAGGGTTTTTTCCATGTGCGCAAACAACTTTTTAACCGCGCGTCTGGAAAGATTAATTCAGTCTAGTCCTGATTCAAAAGACAAGACTCAACTTAGAAAAGAAATAGAGAATTTGACTGGACATATTGCAAGAGTTAGAGGAGAGATTAAGCAAGCGAGTGAAGTTCTTAAAGCATTGTCCCATCCAACAAGGTTAACGATCTTGAAACTTTTAGAGGTCCGCAGCATGTGCGTTTGCGAGTTAACAGCCATCTTGAAAGCTACGCAACCGACAGTCTCTCACCATCTAAGTATACTTAGGAATATGGGGCTGATAGAGGAGAGACGTGAAGGAAAATGGATCTTCTACAACATTGCAGAAAATGAGACTGTAAGATGCCTTCAACAAGTCATATCTCGCATCTATGTAAAAAAATAGATGAGCAAAAATTGGTTGGCGTTAAAACTGAGGTCTTGGCTGAAAACTATGGAAGCACATTTTGAAGAGATACTGAAAAAATACTTGGATGCTAAGCGAAAAGATAGCAATATTGACCTTCTGTCGCTTAAAGACGAAATTGAATCATTTATGAAAGACTTACTGGCGACAGATACGAAGAAAGACGAAAAAACAATAGCTGACATAGAGGATATTATGATAGATTTAACAAGAACTATAGAAGAAAGTCATTGCAAACCCTTTAGATCTAAGAAACTTTGACTAAAGAAAGCAGAAAATGCTGAAGGAAGAAAAAAATATGTCAAGATAGACCTTTAAAGGGTGTTTTCCACATGGGGGAGATTATTCGAGTCAAGAAATGGGAGGATTTCAAGAAGCTTGCAATTCTGCATCACCCAAAGAGCATCGTCTATAACATGCAGAGGTCGCCCCTTTCTAAGCCGCCTGTAGGTTTAAGACTTATGTTTCCACATGGGGAAAAGCAATATGTCTTCATTGATTTTGCTGCTGGAAAAAAGCTCAAGCAGACCGAGATTCCTGTGGTGAAGCATTCGAATGGAGAAGAATACGTCCGAGACGAAGATGTGAAGCAGTTCATTATTAAAGAGTTTGGAAGGGATGATTTGCTCATCATCTGCCCTGTCTGGAGACTTGAATTTTACTGAAACCTTGATTCTATTCGAATCTTTCCTTCTGTCATAATCATTAACTACATAAGAAGGTGTCTAAATGGAAAGGTTGAAAAACTGCTAGAGAAAAACTGATTATAAATAGCAAGTCTATATTTTGATAATTTGGAGCGGTGGAAGAAAATTTGGACGTAAAGGAAAAGGTCATCCAAATAATTGATCTCCTAGAGAAGGAGCATCCGGATGCTAAGATAGCTTTAAGGTATAGTAATCCGCTTGAGTTGCTAGTTGCAACTATGCTTTCAGCCCAATGCACAGACGAGAGAGTAAACGAAGTAACAAAAAGTCTATTCAAGAAGTACCGCACCGCTGAAGACTATGCAAAAGCTGACCTGGAAACACTTGAGAATGACATAAGACAAACAGGCTTCTATAAGAACAAAGCCAGAAATTTAAAGAATGCTTGCCAGATGCTTGTTGAAAAGTTTGGTTCCGAAGTTCCGAGGACGATGAATGAGCTTCTGATGCTTCCTGGGATTGCACGGAAGACAGCTAACATTGTGCTTTCCAACGCCTACGGAATAATTGAGGGAATAGCCGTCGACACTCATGTTAGGAGGTTGGCTGAGCGGTTAGGGCTCACGAAGAGTAAGGTTCAAGATAAAATAGAAAAAGATCTCATGGAAGCTGTCCCAAGGGAGAAGTGGGCGAGGTTCACCGACCTACTCATCTTTCATGGGAGGAGAGTCTGCGCTGCAAAGAAACCAAGATGCAGCGAATGCGTCCTCATTAATCTTTGCCCTTCAGCCTCAACATTTCAAGGGGTTGCCGAAGGAGTATCAAAAGAAGAAAAATCTAAAAATTGAGAAGAACGGAGACATCTACGCCGAGATTTGAACCCTCCCACATCTAAGCCTAGGCATCAGAGAAATGGGTTAAAACGCTTCTCCCTACTTACTGTTGTCTTTGCACCATGTCCGGGATATACTATTGTTCGGTCAGGAAGCTTCATAATCTTATCCCTAAGCGATGCCTTGATGTCCTTTATGGAGCCTCCCGGAAGATCCGTTCTTCCAATGGAACCGTAGAATAGGGTGTCCCCTGTAAAAACTACATTCTCACTCTCACAGTAAAGCGAGACACTTCCTTTCGTATGCCCAGGCGTATGTATGACCGTGAATTCCAAAATTCCGATTTTTATGATGTCGCCATCTCGTAGAAGACCGTCTGGCTCAACTGGCTGAACCTGTCCTATTTCAAAGGGAAAAGTCCAAGGCTCCTTAAGTAGATGAGCGTCTTCTTCATGCACGAGAACCTTAGCTCCCGTCAAGTCTTTTATCATACCGTTTAAGAGGATGTGGTCAGGGTGACCATGCGTGTTGACTATGTATTTGATTTGGAGGTTAAGCTTAGAGATTTTGCGGAGAACCTCTTTACATTCGGTCTCCGTAAGACCAGGATCGATGACAAGCGCTTCAAAGGTTTCGTCACACCCGACAATGTAACAGTTTGTTTCCAAAGGTCCGCCAGTCACACATCTGAGGATCATCCACGCATCTCCCGGCGAACATAACAAGTTACTTCAATTCATTGAGTATGTTGGACTGTGAACCTAAGAGTCGGAGCTTTTCGCGAGCGGACTCTATTGATGCTCCTTTCTTCACCGAGTGCCCCTTTTCGGCTAAGGCATTTTCAAGTGCATTTATTGTGACCAGAGTCTCCGCTTCTGAAATTATTCCCATACATCCTATGCGAAATATTTTGTCTCTAAGTTTGCCCGCTCCCCCCGCTATCATAACACCGTATTTTTCCCTCATTATTCTCCGAACCTCAGCGTTGTCCATGCCTTCAGGATTATTGAAGGCGATCACAGTTGGTGAACGAACCTTCTCGTCGGGAAAAGGCTTAAGACCTAAAGCATCAATAGCGCCATAGAATGCTTCACTGCACACCTTATGCCTCTTGAACCTATTTTCTAGACCCTCCTCACGGAGCATCCTCAAAGCTTCATCCAAAGCGTAGAAGAGGGGTAGTGCAGGCGTGAACGGTGTCTCCTTTCTCTCACTGAACTTACGCATCTCAACCAGATCAAAATAGTATGGTCTACCATTAGTTTTCTCTACGAACTCCCAAGCTTTTTTGCTCACTGAGACCAGGGATAACCCAGGCGGGCATGCTATGCATTTTTGGCTTGCCGCCACACAGATGTCAACCTTCCACTTATCAACGGGGAGATAGTCTCCGCCCAGAATTGAGACTGCATCAACGATTAAGAGCATATTATTCTCATTAGCTATCTCGCCGATCTTAGGAAGATCACGCACCTTAACCCCCGTAGAGGTCTCATTATAGACGATAGCAATAGCTTTAATTCCTTTCTCATTCTCAACAATATTTTCTATCTGCTCAGCCTCAGGCGCGGAACCCCACCTTAAAGGTAAGTCAACAGGCTGGCCTCCCCTACGGATAATCGCTTCTCTAAGTCTCTCACTGAAAAGACCAAAGACTGGAACTAAAACCTTGTCGCCTCGGTTGACTGAATTCCCAACTGCGCACTCCACCCCCCCAGTTCCTGAGGATGTTAATGCATAGACATCGCCTCCAGTTTGGAAAAGATACTTCATATTCTCATCCAAAGACTCATAGAGATCTTTGAACAGTGGACTTCTATGATCTATCATCGGTCTAAGCATAGCTCTCATCACACGGTCTGGGACGTTGGTCGGTCCAGGAACCATAACGAGTACCCTCAACTTTTCACCCTCACAGCATTTGATCCATATTTTCGCGTCAAGGCCCTTATCATAAAGGTTTAGATATTAATAAGGTTAGCGAGAAGGTTGTGGGTAGAAAAATGGATCCTTGAAGCTGAGAGAAGGTTATAGTCTAGTCAGTGCTTTCATCAACCGAACTTACTCTTGAGGTGGCTCAATTTTCCTTTTTATTATGGCATTCAGTTTCTTTTCGTCGATCTCTGTGAAGTACTTCATTTCGCTTGGTCTAATCTTGCTGTATTCTTCCTCTTTCTCAGCGTCCCGTCCCTCTATCTTTACATTCTCACCGAACTTACTTTTACTCACCTTTAACAGTATGAACTGACCCACTTTCGAAATGAACGAAAAGGGAATTAATATGCCCCCGTCTTTCCGATCCGTGCCCTCAGTGTTTATGACCAGCTTTATCTGCCCATCTGGCGAGTAGGTCCAGTCTCTAACCACCCCTACATACACGACTTCTGAGTCGAAGACATGCTTTCCCAGTATCTGCTCTTTTGGAATGTATTCTGGAAGCTCCAGCTTAGCTGTGAAACCGGGCATTTACAATGTTTTCCCCAGAAGAAAAGTGATGAATCTTCGAAAAAATCTTATGAAGTAAATCTATATATTCATATTCAATTTCAGATATCCCAAATAATATAAGCATGCTAGACGCGTAATCAATATGTCAGAAAGCTTCTCAGCCCTACCTTTTATATTCAAGGTGAATAGATTACTCTTAAGATTTCCTTCATGCCCTTCACCGGTGCAAGGGGATGCATAAAAAAAGAATTATAACCTTACTTTCAGACTTTGGAATCAAAGACCCTTATGTTGCAGAGATGAAGGCAGTCATACTTTCAATTTGCCAAGAAGCTACAATAGTGGACATAAGCCACGATATAAAGAAATTCGACATAAGGATGGGCGCCTTCATCCTAGCCCAAGCCTCACCATACTTTCCAGAAGGAACAGTTCATGTGGCGGTAGTCGATCCTGGAGTAGGCACTGAGCGCAGACCAATAATAATTGAGACCAAACGTGGTTTTTATGTTGGACCTGACAACGGGTTGTTAATACCGGCGGCAAGGAACGACGGTATAAGATGCATCTATGAGATTGCCAACCCAAAATATCAACTTAAAACGATCACAAAAACATTTCATGGACGCGACATCTTCAGCCCAGCAGCCGCTTACTTAGCATCCGGCATCTCCCCCTCAGACTTCGGTCCGGAAGTGCATGATCCGATCACTCCAAGTTTCGCGGAGACTGTTGTAAATGGGGAGAAGATACGCGGCGAGGTTGTCCAAATTGACGATTTCGGCAACGTAATCACGAATATAGGCTTAAAAGACCTAAATAAGGCTAGAATTAAGGAAGGAATGCCAATTATCATGAGACTGAAAAGTGAAGAACTCAGACTAAATTTTTGTTCAACGTACGGAGACGCGCCTAAACATGCACCCCTCGTCCTAATTGGAAGCAGCGGATTACTAGAGATAGCTGTCAACCAAGGGAACGCAGCGAAATCTTTTAAGATAAAGATTGGTGATGAAGTTATTCTGAAAAGTTCCTAGAAAAATATGCCAAGCTGAAGGAAACTTGTTATTTGAAAGAGGGGTATCAAAATCAAAGTTAGGAAAAAGGCTTTAAAGGCTCCACTGAGAATAACCAACATTTAAGAGGGAGAAAAGTTTGCGATGTGTTTTGGAGGCTCTGCAGGTCGGGTTAAGGTTTACTTATCTTAAAATAGGCTGGGTCTTAAAAGACCGAGAAAGTTCGAAAGGAAGGTCTCTAGAATGGTTGGCTCGGAGACTCTAATTCCTTACCTCAAAGAGAGAAAAGAGGAAGAGCAACCGAAGATAATAGTCGACAGTAGAGAGGCGTCCGGGGCGTCGAAGATCCTTAAGGGTCTAAAGGAACGTGGAGCTGATGTTAGAGTTGAGTTTTTGGAGAAAGGTGACTACATTGTCTCCGATGAATGTGCGTTCGAAAGGAAGACTGTTCAAGACTTCGTTTATACACTTACTCACCGCTACCTCTTTGAGCAGCTCTTTCTTCTTAAGGAGGCTTACCAGAAACCCTTCATCCTAATTGAAGGATACTTTCCAATAATATACCGGTTCAGCAGAATAAATCCTTCAGCGGTTTGGGGAGCAATGTTCTCCTTAGCCAAGCAAGGTGTGAACCTGATACAGACAACAAGTTATAGGGAGACAATTGACCTTTTATACACATCAGCTAGACAAGAGCAGATTGTTGAGAAGAGGGTTCCAACGGTACATCCGATAAAGAAGACTGAGACTCTTGCCGATGCACAGATCTTCTTTCTAGCAAGCCTGCCGAATATCGGAAGGGAAAAATCTATAAACTTGTTAACCGTTTATGAAACGCCGTTCAATGCTCTCGTAAACCTCAACCGTTGGGCAAAAGATGTCTATGGTCTAGGTCCAAAGATAACAGAGAAAGTTGGCGAAGTCCTGCATACGCCTTATTCAGAATCGAAGAATAAGTGATCAAGACTATGTTTTGTTAGACCTTAGAGTTTATCCCTTGATTACCGCTAACGGGACTAGCCTTGCGACACGCGTAGCAATTCCTACAGCGTCGCTGACTTCGGCTACCCGGTCAACATCCTTATAAGCGGGGTCTGCTTCCTCAGCTAATACCGTTGCGCTTGCAGACCTTACGACTATTCCACGTCCTTCAAGGCTCTTCTTTACGTCATTACCCCAGAAACGTCTCTTTGCAGCTTCACGGCTGAGCATTCTGCCTGCTCCATGGGCTGTGGAACCAAAGGAAATCTCCATCGACCTTGGAGTGCCTACAAGAACCCATGAGCTTGTACCCATTGAGCCTGGAATAAGAACTGGCTGACCAACCTCGCGGTACTCAGATGGAACGGCTGAATGTCCAGGCGGAAAAGCCCGTGTAGCACCTTTCCTATGAACCCAAACCTTTACCTGTCTACCGTCGATTTCATGCTCTTCAATCTTTGCAATATTGTGGGCAACATCGTAGATGAGGTTTAATCCAAACTTGTCGGCGGGAGTTTTGAAAGTCTGTTCGAAGCTCTGCCTAACCCAATGTGTGATCATCTGGCGGTTCACGAAGGCGTAGTTCACGGCGCATGACATAGCTTTAAAATAGTCTTGCCCCTCCCTACTTTTTCCAGGAGCGCATGCCAACTCTCGGTCTGGGATAATGATCTTGTAGTCGTGAACCGCTTTCTCCGCCACGCGTAAGTAGTCAGAGCAGATTTGGTGACCATAGCCACGTGAGCCACAGTGAATCATTACTGTCACCTGTTCTTCATGATGTATACCGAAGACCTCCGCAATCTTTGGATTGTAGATCTTGTCAACCTTCTGGATCTCAAGGAAATGGTTCCCTGAGCCTAATGTACCAATCTGGTTCAACCCGCGACTTTTAGCTGCACCTGAGACCTTATTTGGGTCAGCAAGTTCCATACATCCACGTTCCTCGCAGCGTTCAATATCTTCTGGCCACCCGAACCCTTGCTCCACGATACGTGGCACACCTTCAGTAACGATCCGGTCGAGTTCATGGGATGATATTGAAAGATCTTTTCTTCTACTCCCAAGTCCAGAAGGAACATTCATGAATATTGTGCTTGCAAGTTCTTTCAATTTAGGTTGAATATCTTCGACTGAGAGGTTAGTAGTTAAAAGTCTCACGCCACAGTTGATGTCGTATCCTACACCGCCTGGGCTTATGACGCCTTCATCATAGTCTGTCGCTGCGACCCCACCTATCGGAAACCCGTAGCCTTCATGCCCATCTGGTAAGGTCAATGCGTATTTGTATATTCCGGGTAAGTGTGTAACATTTGCACATTGCTCTAAAGTTCTGTCGGTTCGCATCTTTTGAAGAAGCTCCTCATCCGCTAGGACTAGGCCTGGAACGCGCATGCCCAGTTTGTAACTCGTAGGGATACGCCAAGAATATTTGTCTATTCTCTCAAGCGGGACGCTCATCTCTCTCCACCATGCTTGTATTAACTACTCGGAGGGTTTGATATAAACTATATTGGTATTAGAAATGTAATCTCTGAAGTTCTCCTGCTTTTCTATATTGCATTATGAATTAGAGATCTGTTCTACGAAGGAAATAATTTTTCAGATAAGCTTCGCTTAAAGAACATGCGGATGTGACAAGGTGATTATAAATTAGGGTTCACCAAAAAAGAATCAAAGCGGCACTGAAGATCCATAGAAAGGTTGCACTACCTAATAGTATCGCCTTAACAATCCTTTCGTTTAAAAGCCTTCTCCCCTTGTCCACTGAAAAACTTATGAAGCTAAACCATAGAAGGTCCGCTGTAGCATGCCCAATCAGGAAAGCGGTGAATCCGATTACTCCAGCTGACGTTAAGGAAAGAGCCATTATGGGTGCACCAGTTGTCAACCACCATAGGAAGAAGTGTGGGTTTGAGCCGCTGCTTAAGAAACCAGCTGCAACTAAGCCTTTCGATGCAAATCGAACCTGGGGTTTCATTGCTTCAGCTTTGAAGTTTTTAGCTGTCTTAACCAGATAGACCCCCATTAGGATAAGTATTGAGCCGCCAATATATCTAACAACTGTGGTCACTTGGGTCGAATTGAGAAAAGCGCCTAAACCTAAAAAGATAATTAATATTATGAAGGCTTCAATGATGAGATGACCCAATACTATCAAAGGAGCAGCTTTTTTGCCCTTCTTTAAAGCTTCGGAGACGACTATGACGAAGACTGGTCCAGGGACAACTGCTCCTGAGAGAGCGGCGATGAATGAGAGCGACGCGATGCCTAGTATATCTAGCACACTATTTTTTCCTCTTCTTTACTTAGAAGACCAATTAATACACTGAAACTTTAGCAACGCCCTTTATCTTCAAGAATTTGGGAATAAGATCCCCTGGAATCTTTCTCTCAGCAATCAGAGTGAGTTTAGGTTCAGGGGTAAGTTCAGGATCATCAACTATAGCCTGCCTTATGCTGATATTCTCCTCGGCGATTAACAATGCCGAACGAGCAAGGATTCCTGGAATTCTTGCGTTTTCAGGCGTAATTTCAACCACGCCTAGACCCAGAAACTTTGCGATCTCACGCAGAGAAGCTCCAGCTGGCCTAAGGCCTCTAAAAATAAGGGATAGTTCAGGGTCGGACTCAATCATTTTAATCGTCTGAGTGACGGTTCGCCTGTCAACCTTAGCAGCTCGACCTACCCTTAAAGCAGGAATCATTATCTCGTCGCAGTAGATACGGCTGTTTCTTACGCTTAGTCCATTCTTGATCAATATTTTTGCGACAGCTAAACGTTCAGGGTAGTCTTCAAAGCATTTAGCCACCTTATCCCACATAAGCTAAACCGCCTATAATTGATTAAACAATCTTGAGCAGATACACTCCAAACTAAGAGTCTGCCAAACGTATAAAGTTTTGTTCTGGCATAACGTTTCTTTATCTCTTTAGGCTTAGAAGCGCGGTCTCCATATGTTTAACTATTTAGAAGGGTATCCATTGAGCCTCAGCCTTAAACATCTCGTCAACCATCGCCTCGATCTCTCTCGGCGTCAAGATGGCCGAAGTTAACGGGTCGAACATGGTCGCTTGTAGAGCAGCAACACGATCTTTCTCTAAGGCTGCCTTGACTGCGAGCTCTTGAACGTTTATGTTTGTCCTATTCAGGGCTGCGCATTGAGGCGGAAGGTCACCTACGCTGCACGGATGGATACCTCTCTTGTCAACTAAGCATGGAACCTCGACGCAACATCCATTTGGGAG
>Ga0129301_1000233_pt1 | contig 29797 bp, 35 predicted proteins | sample ConPoolayeHmetaG_FD_94489 | JGI IMG/M metagenome (GOLD analysis project Ga0129301, IMG submission 94489) | Hot spring microbial mat communities from California, USA to study Microbial Dark Matter (Phase II) - Cone Pool mat layer H metaG ...
CATACGGTAAGTCGATTTGATCTAACATTATACTTTCCACGTCGATGAAAAGGAGTCTTAAATCGTCTTTTTCATAGAGGGGGTTGTTAAACGCATGATCTTTTTTCTCTAATCCAAATTTTTCTATAACCTTCAACGCGATATTTTTACCTGCTGGGTCTAAAGAGGACGCTATAAATTCAATCTTCAAACTTTTATTCCACTTTTGTCAAGTAATATTAGCGTTAAAAGAGCTTTCTGTACATGTAATCTGTTTTCTGCTTGATCCCATACCACCGAATTGCTACTGTCGATTATGTCGTCCGTTACTTCTTGGTTCCTGTGAGCAGGTAGACAATGCATAAAAATATAATCACTTTTAGCCTTCTCAACCAGTTTTTGGTTGACTTGATACTTGGGAAGAAATATTTTAAGTCGTTCTTCTTTTTCTCTTTCAGCACCCATAGAAATAAAAGTGTCAGTGTAAATAACATCTGCCCCTGAAACTGCTTCATTAGGGTCTTCTAATATCACAATCTTACTCTTGGTCCTTGAGGCTGTCGTAAGAGCAAAGTCTATCGCTTCTTGATTAGGTTTATAGTTCACCGGGCAACTAACATAAACATCCATTCCCACAAGAGCTCCTCCAATTAAAAGTGTGTTGCAAACATTGTTCCCGTCACCAACGTAGGCTAGCTTAACTCCCCTTAGCCCTTTTTTTTCTTTTATTGTTTGTAGGTCTGCTAGCGTTTGGCATGGGTGGAATAAGTCTGATAGACTGTTTATCACTGGGATAGAAGCCGCCTTCGAAAGTCTTATGATATCGTCGTGTGCAAAGACTCTTGCCGCAATCACGTCTGCGTAACGCGATAACACTCTAGCTGTATCTTCAATCGTTTCTCCTCTTCCTAATTGGAGTTCATTAGCGGTTAAGTCAATACAGTGTCCTCCAAGTTCGTTCATTGCCTCATTAAAACTGATTCGTGTCCTTGTACTTGGTTTCATGAATATTGAAATTAAGGTTTTGTTTTTTAGCAGTAGTGGATAACTACCATTTTTTCTTTTCTTCTTCAAATATTCTGATAATTCTAGTACATCTAAAATCTCCTTGGAATTAAACTCCATCAAAGATAGTACGGACTTACCTTTTAGCATTCTACTCGCATATTCTCCTTCTTTAAAATTTAAAAGGCTTTAATTTAGTGAAAAAAGCGATTGTACTAATTTTTCTGGAGAAAATTCCTCCAAATCGTCATATCCTTGCCCATTTCCTATAAAGATTATGGGTTTTTTGGTAACATATGTTATGGAAATTGCACTCCCTCCTTTTGTATCTGCATCGGTTTTTGTTAAAATTACACCATCAAAGTTCGTGTATTTAAGGAACTCCTTACTTTGGGATACCGCATCATTACCTGCCAAAGAATCTCCTACAAAGATCTTAAAATCAGGGTTAACTACTCTAACAACCTTTAGGATTTCTTCCATCAAATTTCTATCTGTTTGAATTCTTCCTGCGGAGTCTATCAAGACCACATCAATTTTATGCGCCTTTGCGTAAGTTATGCCATCCCTTGCGACCGCTGCCGGGTCTGCTCCATATTTTTGTTCGATTACTTTTATTCCAAGTTTTGAAGCGTGATGTTTAAGTTGCTCTATTGCTCCTGCCCTATGAGTATCACCGCACACAGCGATGAGTGAAAACCCATTTTTTTTAAGTAGGTTCGCTATTTTTGCTAAGGTTGTCGTCTTCCCTGTCCCATTTATTCCAAGGAAAAGAATCACGAATGGTTCGCCTTTATTTCTTTTATATTCAACTCTCTCAATAATATTTACCTTTGGAACCTCATTAAATACTTCTAAGATGGATTGTTTTAAACTTTCTTGAACAAATCTCTTCATTTCCGATGAAGGGACTTTTTTCCCTAGAACCCTCCCTTTTAAATTTCTTACAATTTCTTCAGCAACCTCGTAGGCCACATCACATTCTAAAAGAGATAGAATCATATTGTTAAGTATCGATTCTAGTTCCTTCTCAGAAAGTTCTCTGGTCGAAAGCGTTGAAACTAGTGAAGAAAAAGTACTCCTAAGTTTCTCAAACAACATTTATTCACTTTGGCTCTCTTTTATTATGTTCTCAACATTTTCCTTAAGTGCCTGCAAAGCATAAGCTACTTGTTGTCTTTGTTGCGTCAATTCGTTTAGTGCCCTTCTAACCTCTATCTTCCTTTCTTTCAAGTAAGTTTGCGCATCGTTAAAGCTTTTTTCTATTACCACATTTGATCCAACGTTCACTAGGACTTTACTCAAGTTATCTATTTTACTGGGTGCGTACATTCCACCTCCTATGTAAACTAATGTGTCAAAGGACTTTTCCTTCGATAACGTATCAATTGTGGCTTCAGCATTCTCTAAGTCATTTAGGCTCGCTGCTATGAAATTCTCTTTATTGACCAAATCAGTCAAATAATTTTCAAGATATCGTATTTGAATGATTTTATTTTGAAGTTCCTGTTCATTATCTACTTTGCTCATACGCCCTACAAAGGTAGTTTAAAAAGAATGGTTAAAAAGTGTTTTTAGTCGACATTTATTTAAATGCTGTTGATATATTCATGAGCTCTGCCCCATTTGTAAGCGTCCCAACAACTAGTCCCTTTGAATTTCCAAGTATTCCAGAAGAAATAAAAGGCACTCCTCCATTTACTGTGCAAGGCGTCACATCTGTCTTTAAAATAGATGATATCTGTTTAACTTCCCTTTCTGATGCTAGGGGATGAACAAGTGCTCCAACGTTTGTTGAGAAGATAACTGATCCAATTGTGCTGTATCCAGCAATGCTCATTCTTTCTACAGGTACATCAAGTAAATCTTCAATCAATTTAACTTGGGTGGTAGAGAAGAGTGTTGACGCTATTGCTCCATAATCATTGGCAACGACAAGATTTCCTATTGCATTAAAGTTAGAAGGGAATCGCTCTACAACTACATTTGTATCCCTTCTTAACTTATTTAGTTCATCATCTGATATGTATTTTGATACAAGGATGCCGTGGCTGTTCATAGCAATAAGTGGTCCAAGGATCCTCATACCATCCACTGAGGTTCCAATATAAGGTACTTTGACAAAAGACGATATCTTCTCCGCTTTAGTGCGAGCTAAAGTAGATGGGACTAAAAGGAACCTGTCATTGCACTTCATAAATAACCCTATATTACAAGACCTGTAAACGTCAAACATATTAATTTCCAAAATCAGGTCACTTTCTATTCCATCTTCATTCCTGCTATTTGTTTTATTATCGTAGCTATGGCTTCTTTCTGTTTTGTGTAAGTTTCTTCTATTGATGAAGAAATGGTCATAACCAATGGGGTGTTCCTCTCTGAAAGATGTTTTTTCATTATATCTGAAATCCAGTTGGAAATTCTCGTCTCAACTATAATCAAAACAGCATCTTCTTTTTGTAGGAACTCTAAAAAACTTTTCCGCGCCTCTTCCTTATTTTTAGGAATAACTACCTCACGTGCACCCGCTACTTTAAAAAAATCTGCTAAAATTTCATCACCAATTACGTAGACCTTCCCTATGCCAACTCACTCTCTTTGAACATCTTACCATCTAACCAGTTCTTTATCCAATCTTTATCTCTTTCCAATAATCCCCTAATTGTGCAGTCAACTCTAGCATCTCCTCCATGAGCTTCCAATATCGCTCCTTCCACTATTTTTTCATCTTTTCTGCTTGAAAGTTTTACCTTGATTCCTAAATCCTTTAGTTTGTTTCCTAAAGCTCCAACGTCTATCATAGAAAGTGTTTTTCCATTGGCTACTATCTCACATTTGTCGACATTAAGTGAGACGATTCCTCTAAGTATTAAAGTATGTAAAAGCTCTTTTGTTTTGTCAAGCAAATCAGGTTTGTAAAACTCTTCAAGAGCCTTATCTATAAAATCTTGAAAGATCTCCTCCTTCTTTTCTAATATTATCCAATCAGATTTTAGCTGTGCTTCTGATATCTCCTTTTGGATAATAAGATTAGACTTCTGTTTCGCCTTTTCAATAATGTCCTTGGCAATCTGCTCTCCTTCAGATTCCCCTCTCTTTTTGTATGTTTCGATAATGTTTTCCCTATAATTTTTTGCATCATTTATTATTCTTTGCTTTTCTTCTTCGTACATCTTCCTTATGCTATTAATTAGGTTTTCGACATTTTTTGTCGTATTCAAATTTTCCACCTTTGTAAAAGCGCATCGAGAAGATCTTTAACGAGTTTCTCATCTTCTTTAGTTTTCTCCATCATTTGTTCTTTGACCTCCTCAGCTTTTCTAATTATTTTATTATATTCTTCCTTCCCCCTCTCTTCTGCTTCCTTTAAAATTCTTTCTGATCGAGTCTTTGCGTTCTCTACTATCTCATTCTTTGTTGTCTCATAAACGTTCTCACCTTCTTTTTCTGCTTTCTCCCTTATCTTTTGAGCTTCTATCGTTACCTGTTCCACCTCCTTCTTCTTCTTTTCTTCCTCTTCGACTATGGCATCAAAAACTGTATTACTCATTTACATTACCTCGTTAGGTGAGTATATTCTTCCGCAATATTTACATCTTAACAACGGAGGGTTTTTTGAAGGGACATAGAACTTTGTTTCCACCGTTTCTTCCGAGTTTGTTATGCAATTTGGGTTCGGGCATTTAAAAATACCAACAAACTCATTTGGCACCTCAAGAGCCCGCTTCTCGATGACCTTATAGTTTTTTATAATGTTAACAGTTGTATGGGGTGAAATTAAGGAAATCTTGTTTGTAACTTCAGGGGATAAATAGGCATTTTCAATTTTGATGATATCTTTCTTTCCATATTTTTTACTCGGCACGTTCATCGCTATAGTAATCACCTTTCCTTCTTCACCACTGATCCCGAGAACAGAGAGCACATGAAGTGCTTTACCAGCCTCTATGTGGTCTATAACTGTTCCCTCCATTATCTTCTGAACAATAAGCTCTTTTTCAGACATCTCTACCAACACTTAATCGTGATTATCCCATATATTTTTATTTTAATATATTCTAACTTGTTGGAGATGACCGCTTTAAATCCATTTAAAAATAAAGATGTCATTCTAATCAAAGATTTCTCAAGGGAAGACCTGTTTTATCTTTTTCAGAAGGCTGATCAAGTAGAAAAGATGCCAGAAAAGGATAGAGCATGTCTTCTAAACGGCAAAATTTTAGGATATCTTTTCTTTGAACCGAGTACAAGAACAAGGCTAAGTTTTGAGGCAGCCATGCTCTGGCTTGGAGGGCGTACTCTTGGATTTGCTGAACCAAAAGTTTCTTCAGTAGAAAAAGGTGAAAGCCTAGCCGACACTATTAGAACAGTTGAAAATTATGTTGACATCATCGTGATGCGCCACTCTAAGGATGGTGCTGCCAGCTTTGCTGCGGAAATAGCGAGCAAGCCTCTGATAAATGGGGGTAGTGGTACAGAGGAACATCCAACTCAAGCAATGCTTGATCTTTATACGATAATTAAAGAGAAGGGTTCAATAGATGACTTGAAGATCGGGTTATTAGGCGACCTAAAATATGGGAGAACGGTCTACTCCTTGCTTTATGGCCTTTCTAAGTTCGATGTTGAAGTAAAACTGATTTCCCATCCTATTTTAAGAGTTAGACGTGAAATATTTTTCGACTTAGAAAAGAAAATAAGGATCTCTGAACATGAAAATCTTGAAGAAGTACTCCCAGATCTAGATGTACTGTACGTGACAAGAATTCAAAAGGAACGTTTCCCCGACCCGGCAGAGTACGAGAGAGTAAAAAACTCCTACAACGTTAACCTAAAGATACTACAAAAAGCTAAACATAACCTAATAATATTACACCCCTTCCCGCGAGTAGATGAGATTTCTCCAGAAGTTGATCACTCACCTCATGCCAAATACTTTAAACAGATGCTTAATGGGAGAATACTGCGTTCTGCCCTTCTAGCGTCTATACTCGATGCACCATTCTAGATTAGAAAAGGAAAAATAGTCGATTAGTATCATGGATAGTGTGATGATACTAATCTGCACTGAGGGTAGGACACGCCCTATGAAGAAATGCATCTCACCTGAAGAACATGGTATAAAAGCATCTTAGAAAAAAGAAAGCAGGAGTCGCCTAGCCTGGTCAATGGCGCGAGGCTTAGAACCTCGTCCCGTAGGGGTTCGTGGGTTCAAATCCCATCTCCTGCATCTCGTTAAGATATTTTATAAAACCTAGTTCATTTAATATCTTCTGATTTAACTTAAATATCCGAAAAATCGATGCTAAAAATATGAAAGTGCAACTAATAGGATTAGGAAATGTAAGTAAAAGTCTAATAGAGCTACTAATTAATGAAAATGAACGTTTAAATTCTTTAGGATACTCATTTAAAATAGTCTCAGTTTCTGACTCAAAAGGTACGGCTTTTGACGCGAATGGTCTTAACCTAAAAGAAATATTGAAGCATAAAAAAGAAGGATGGGCTAGCTTTATCAAATACAAAGAAGGGTACATGGCGCTCCAAGCTATAAAAGACATCGAAAGCGACTTGGTTGTTGAGATGACGCAGTCCACTTTAAGCGGGGAACCCGGCCTTTCGCATATTAAGGCCGCTCTCTCTTCTAGAAAACACGTTGTCACCCCAAACAAAGGGCCTCTAGTGGTCTCCTTCAAAGAGCTCATGGAAATGGCAAAAAGAAATAAGGTTAAACTACTATATGAAGCAACTGTTGCTGCTCACGTCCCAATATTCTGTCTTCTAAGTTCTTGTTTCATTGCTGACGAAGTCGTATCCGTAGAAGGGATATTCAACGCTACGACAAACTTCATAATTGGAGAAATTGAAAATGGCAGAAGTTTTAAAGAGGCTCTAGATCAAGCAATAAAAGCTGGTTGGGCTGAAGCAGACTATAGCGATGACGTCGATGGAATAGATGCGGCAAGGAAGGTCGTCATCCTAGCTAACACCATCTACAAAAGCGACTTTAAATTAAAAGACGTTAAAGTAGAAGGAATCAGAAACATAGAACCATTAGTAAAGGAAGCAAAAGGGTTGAGCAAAAAGGTCAAACTCGTATGTGAAATAAAGAAAAAAGATGATAAAATATTCCTTGGCGTTTCTCCTAAAATGGTCACATATGACGATCCACTTTCTACAATAAATCGTGGCGACATGGGTATAAAATTTTATTTTAAAAATTCACAGAATGTTTTCGTCTCTGCACAATTCAAGAGCCCAATTCAAACAGCATATGCGGTATTAAATGACATGATTAAAGTGGCATCTTGTAATAGCTGTTAATATTTTAATAGGAACAATATTAGCGATGGCGGGCCCGAGGGGATTTGAACCCCCGACCCCAGGCTTAGAGGGCCTGTGCTCTGTCCATACTGAGCTACGAGCCCTATCATTAAGCTCCGCTAACAACCTTTAAATCGTTTTACATAAAGACATTTTCTTTGTTAAAATTCGCGCCAGTTAAAGATGATTAAAAATAAAAAGTGAGGTGTGGCACCCTATCGCTTAATTCAGTCCAAGGTCTGGGAATTTAGCCTTCTCTACGCCAAGTTCCTCTTGTAATGTTCTTATTCTCTTGGCGTATTCAGTCATTTTGGCTCTATCATTCTGTACTTTGGCAATCTTGTAAGCTTTCCACGCCTTTTTTAGGGCACCCCAAGTTTGTCCGGTTGTGAATTTCTTAGACATATTGTCTCGTTATACGCTTTCAAACTGATGAGATAAAAACCTTTCCCTTTCGCTTGTTTCATAAGGCAATTATCTGAGATGGACCCATCCCCTTTGTGGGAGAATCTCGTTGTTAAAGTAGACTCTGCCATTTCCCTCCATCGTCCTCCCTATCTTTTTTACGGGCGTTCCTGTTTCTTTTGCACACGTAGCTATTTTAGGAACGTCTTTAAGCCTAGAAGTGAATACAATTTCATATTCTTCTCCGCCATAAAATGCGTACTCAATCTTTTCCTTTTCAGTTACCTCATTACTGTTTTTTAATGCCTCATTTATCGGTACCTCATCTAGAAATATATCTACCCTACTTCTACTAGCAATTTCGTAAAGTGAGAAAATAAGCCCGTCACTTGAATCTATTGCTGCAGTCACTAACTTCCTATTGGTCAAACCTAACCCAAATGCTAATCTAGCCTTTGGGTAGAGCACAGCTCCAATTGCCTTTTCTGTAAGTCGAGGGCTTTTTATCTGTCTAACACCACTGATAATATCTAATCCAAGTGGAGGTAGACCAAAGTCTCCTGTGGTAAAAACCACCTCATCACTGTAGGCTCCATCCCGAGTTGTAATTTCCTTTCCCCAACCGAACATTATACAGTCCATAATTAGGTCTGTAGTTTCGTTCGTGTCTCCACCAACTATTTCTATTTCATATTCATTTTTTGCGTCTTTAAGTCCATTAGCTATTTCGAGAATATTCTCTTCTGTGAAACCTCTAGGTATGCCAAGAGAAACCAAAGCCCCCCAAGGTTTAACACCCTTAGAGGCGAAATCGCTAACACATGCAACTACACATTTTCTAGCAGCCTGTCTAAGCGTCATATTCTTCGGAATATCGGTCTTTCCAACGAGCATATCGCATTTGATCACAAACTTCTCCTTCTTCATTGCCTTCTTTGTCCAAGCGACATCGTCTCCTATTTCGGAGAAGAGCTTTTTAGGCTGGCCAACAGTTTCGACGATTATATCTATTATTTTTAGTTCATCAAGCGTAAAAGACCACCTCATGTAAGTCTTTTGAAATGAGGTAATTGATTTTATTCGACAACCCGTTCAACTAGCACTATATTGTCTCTTATAAATAAGAATTTTCTATAAACCTGATAAGAAAATCTTGCACTAAACTTAAATAACTTCGATCGTAAGAGGAAAAACGTGCCCCGGTAGCTCAGTGGTGGAGCGATTGCCTCGTAAGCAATAGGTCGCGGGTTCAATCCCCGCTCGGGGCTCTTATCAAAGAAGGCCATTTTAATTTCAAAATCTTTTTAAGAGAAAACCTTCTTAAAAGGATAGAAGGTTATGATGGAGGAAAAGAAGGATCTCGGGAAGGAGTACCCTAGCATAGTCGACTTAGCATACACCCAATATAAGAAGCTACGTAAAGTTGATGATATAATGAGTCGCAACGTTATAACAATCGGTTCTGAGGCCACTATGGAGGGCGCTGCAAAAATAATGGGTGAAAAGCATATTGGAAGCTTAATTGTTATTAAGTACAGTACTCCAATAGCGATTGTCACTGAGAGAGACCTTCTCAGTAGAATTTTGGCTGAAGGAAAGAGTCCAGCTGAAGTGGCAGTTGAGGAAGTCATGTCCTATCCACTTGTCACAATATGCCCGACAACATCCATAAAAGAGGCAGCTCAAATTATGATTAAAAACAAAGGGCGGTTGGTGGTTTTCGAATGCGGAAAACTTGTTGGGGTAGTAACTGCATCAGACCTCATAAGAAGTTTACCTGATGTGCCTGAGGCCTTGATTAAAGTAGATGATTTTATGACCAAGAAGGTCGTATCGTATGACAAGTCTACACTCATTTCCGATTTAGTGAAGACAATGGGAAAGAAAAGGATAGGAAGCGTAATAATAAATGAAGAAGACAGACCCATAGGCATATTCACAGAAAGAGATCTGCTTACCGCGTTCCTGTCGAAGGGAAGGGCACTAGATGTACCAGTAGACAATCATTACTCGAAACCTTTAATCACAGCACCATCTGGAACAAGTATACATAAGGCAGCAACAATAATGGCCACAAAACACGTAAGAAGATTACCAATTACAAAAGACGAAAAAATAGTAGGAATAATTACAGCGAGAGACCTCGTCGAAGCGTATGCTAAATAATAACCCTCATTATTTTTTTACAAGACTACATGTAAAAGCTAAGATTACTAAACATAAAATAAATAAAACCAACCAAACACAACCCAAGGTAAACAAGAACCATTGCGGGGGTTGCCAAGCCAGGTCAAAGGCGCAGGACTGAGGCTCCTGTCTCGCAGGGGTTCGTGGGTTCGAATCCCACCCCCCGCACTACCAAGAACTGCGTAAAAGTCTTTATTTTTTAGCGATTTTTACTAAATAATCACAAATTATTCTCTTTTAGCGGGCTTTCCATTTCGGAAGAAGGTTTAAATTCTCGGTTTTAATAATTTATGAATCGTTATAACAACAGACTAAAATATCAAGGATTGAACATCGAATTGTAGGTGGCTCTAATGAAAAAGTATGATTTGGTAATTTTAGGTGCTGGTTCTGCAGGTTTTGCCGCTGCGATAAAAGCCTCAGAGCTTGGAAAAAAATTTGCAATACTCGAGAACGGAACGATAGGCGGAACATGTGTAAATGTAGGTTGTGTTCCCTCGAAACACTTGTTACATGTTGGTGACGTATACTATTACTCGAAAAATCACGGGTTCAGGGGAATAAAAACTTGCGAAACTTTAGATTTTCCGAAAGTAATTCAGCAGAAAGACGAAGTGGTACAGTACTTAAGGAAAAGCAAATACGTGGATGTTCTTCAGAATTTGCCCAACGCTATTCTTATGAAGGGAAAAGGTTTTTTCATCTCCAAAAATGAGGTTAAAATTGGTAATGAAGTTTTAAGAGCTGACAAGTTTCTCATAGCTACCGGGTCATCCCCCAATGTAATCAAGTTGAAAGGCATCGATAAAGTTGATTATCTAACAAATGTTGAGGCGTTGAGTCTCAAACAGCTACCAGAATCTATGATAATAATAGGAGGCAGAGCTCTAGCCCTGGAGTTCGCTCAGATGTATACCCATTTTGGCTCAAAAGTTACTATTTTGCAGAGAAGCCCACGTATACTTCCTGAAGATGAGCCTGAAATTTCTGAGGAGCTGACAAAGTGCTTAACAGAGGAGGGAATTGAAATTCAAACAGGCGTGGAGACAAAGGAAGTTAATGAGAAAGGCGGAATGAAGATAGTTAAGTGTAACGTTGGAGGAAAAGAGAAGGAATTTGAAGCTGAACAAATTCTTGTGGCTACTGGGAGAAAACCCAACACTGAAGATATAGGATTGGACATGGCTGGGGTCGAAACTGAAAGAGGGTTCGTCAAAATAAATGAGCAGTTGCAAACAACAAATCCCAATGTATATGCGGCGGGCGATTGTGCTGTACCAATGATGCTTGAAACTCTAGCGGCAAAAATGGGCAACATTGCAGTTAGAAATGCCTTTGAAAACATAAATTTAACAATAAACTACCGAGAAATTCCCAGCGTCGTTTTTACAAATCCGCAAGTTGCGAGGGTCGGCTACACCGAAGAAGAATATTCAGCAAAGACTCGCGCATGCGCTTGCAGAACAATTCCAATGTCGCTTGTCCCAAAGGCTCAAGTCATAAATGACACACGAGGTGTCATAAAGATGGTAGTAGACCCTAATACGCTGAGAGTAGTTGGTGTTCACATACTTTCTCCATTGGCTGCTGAAATGATTCATGAAGCAACTTTTATCGTGAAGTTCAAATTAACTATCGATGACGTAATCGACACTGTACATGTCTTTCCAACCATGTCAGAAGCAATCAAACTGGTTGCCCAGTCATTTCGAAAAGATATAAGCAAACTCAGTTGTTGCGTCGAATAGAACTTCGCAAAACACTTATTGCTCAAGAAGGGGTTTGAACCCTTGCTAAACTTACTCAAACCATGTAGATAAGGATGTATTAAGTTACTCTAAAAACCGAGAATTTAAACCAAGATCTAAACCTAGCCCCCACACTATATACGTGGAAAACGCCGGGGGTTTGCAATGACGATGTTAAACATATTTAGGCTTTCTAAAGATTTTTTTCCTCCATCACCGTATTTACCTGTTACATATTCTAAGCCTACTTCTATTAAAGCGCAGGCTTTTTGACATTTTTTGCAACCTTTTAGATGCATTCCTACTAGTCTTTGAAAAACTCCCTTCAACCAAAGTAATGTAATCAATGGTTGTTTATGTTTTTATGCCTGAAGATTTGTTTGACGTGAAGGGCGTCTTTTGTTCTGTGGTATTCCATTGCGTCTTCCAGTGGCGAAAGGTATTGAAGGTTATTTGCAGTATTCTGCGATATGTAGACTCTTGTCATATTCATAATGTCTTATAATGGAAGCTTATGCAAAAGCTGATTTAAGCTGTTAAGATATAACTTAGTCCTCAGTTTCAATACCTCTAAAAACTTATAAGAGCTCTATGATAATATTGTTTTATGAGCAATAAAGAAAGGCAGCAAATTATTGCAAGTTCATCCATTTCGTTTGCTAGTTTAAGGCGTTTAAACATTGGCGCAGGTACTCTTCATCTTATCAATGCGGTGCTAATGCTTATCTTGGGATTTCTTCTTGAATGGAATCAGCCAATATACACGTTTTATTTAAAGTTCGACATTAGCAAAATGCCTTTTCAAGTTTACCCTGATCCTCAAATACTTTTCACAGCAAGTTATTTAGGTGCTGTAGTTGCTTCGTTTCCGCTCATTTCAGCATTAGCTCATTTCATTATTGCATTTCCAAAAAACAAAAATTACGTTGAAAACCTCAAAAAGGGAATGAACCCTTACCGTTGGTATGAATACGTCTTTTCCAGCTCCATAATGATAGTACTTATAGCTACATTCGTGGGCATCTGGGACTTTTGGTCACTTGTGATGATCTTCATCCTAAACGCTATGATGATAATGTTTGGATATCTGATGGAAATTATAAATCAGACAACTGAGAAGACTGTGTGGTCACCTTTTATTCTTGGGTGTATTTCTGGCGGTGTTCCATGGGTTGTAATGTTCGCGTATTTTGTTGCAGCAATTACATCTACGGACACAAATCCACCAGCATTTGTTTACGCGATTTTCTTCATATACTTTATTGTTTTCAACATTTTCGCTTTGAACATGCTTCTTCAATACAAAGGCGTTGGACGATGGAAAGACTACCTATACGGCGAAAGAGTCTACATCATTCTGAGCTTAGTAGCTAAAACACTACTTGCCTGGCTCGTATTCATTGGAGTATTCGCACCGTTTTAGACCGAAGATTCCAATCGATTAGCAGATGGAAGTATTGGAAAATATAATTAAACTGGTAACATATTACGATGCTTTGCGGAAGTGCGCATGCACAGCCATTGAAGACACATCATAGATGGGCTCTCACCCTCTAATTTTCGATACATTAGTAAAATCATGTCTTTGAGAAGGCTTTTTTAAAGAGTACAAAAAGCTAAAAGTAGTCTGATAGAGTAACAGTGCTTAGACGCTATGACAATTAAGGAAATTAGTGTTGTAGTGCATACTGTAAGACTTATATGGAACAGCAGAAAAAGAAATACCCAAATGAAAGAACTTGTAGTGGCTGTAAGTCAGGGTATGAATCAGGCGGGAGAGATTTAAGAAAGGCTAAATGCGAAATTAAAGTCTGATGTTTCTGAGAAAGGAAATTTAGACTTGTGCTGGTTGCCAAGATTATCTATATGGGATTTTAAGAAGTTATAATGGCCAAGGTTATGTTCTTGACAATCTAAGTGTATTCAATAGAACTAACATAGTTAAACCGTCGTCTCCAGCTGCAACAGCAAACCATAAAGGAATTAATCCAAAAAGTCCTAATATACCCAAAGCTAGCTTCATTCCTAAAGAAACTATTATATTTTGTTTAACTACGCTTATTGTTTTTTTACTTAGATTAATAAGGTAGGGTATTTGTATTAAATTATCCTTTACCAATACGATGTCAGCTGATTCAAGAGCTACGTCAACGCCACTACCACCCATAGCTATACCAACATCTGACGCAGCAAGAGCTGGCGCATCGTTAACACCATCTCCAACCATTGCCACTAAGCCGTGTTTTCTTCTCACTTCTGCTAAGATTTTAAGTTTATCTTCGGGGAGTAATTCTGAATACGTATAATCCACACCAAGTTCTCTTGAAACCTGTTCAGCAATTTCTTTTTTATCCCCAGTAAGAATTACTGTGCGAATCCCTATTTCCTTTAATTTGTTGATCATACAAATTGAATCTTTGCGTATTGTGTCGATTAAACAAATAGAAGCTTCAGCAGTCCTGTTAATTGAGATACAGATAGGTGTGTGTTTATCTTTAACATAAAAGTCAAAAATCTTGTCACAATTGCACCCATATTGTTGCATTAGCTCTAAATTTCCGATGGCTACCTGTACATCATTAACAACTCCAACTATACCCTTCCCTGGGATCTCCCTAACATTTTCAACAACTAATTCCGTAAATGGTAGTTGTTGGTCTATGGCTTTTTTGATTATTGCTTGTGCAGATGGATGGTTCGAATACCTTTCTAACGCCGCAGCATATTTTAGAATGCTCGGATCAAGTTCACTTCCAAAGCTAACCTCGTTTACTATCGGCTTTCCAAGGGTTAATGTCCCTGTTTTATCAAATAAGACAGCTTTTACTTCTCCAATTTTTTCAATGTATATTCCTCCCTTTATAATTACCCCTTTTTTTGCAGCAATGGTTATTGCTGTGAACATGGTTGCTGGAATAGAAACTATAAAAGCACTTGGACAAGAGATGACCAGCAATATTAGAGATCTATATAACCATGTCTCGTAAGTTCCTCCGAAAATTGATGGCCCAAAGCCTCCTATAAGAATCGCGAGCAAGATCACTACTGGGACGTAGACACGGGCAAATTTGTCAACCAACCTTTCTATTGAAGCTTTCTTTTTTCGCGACTCAATAACTAGCCTCGCAATCCTCGAGACAAGTGTCCCTTCAGAATCTTTGATAACCCTAACTCTAAGTCTCCCATTTAGGTTTAATGTGCCAGCAAATACATAGTCACCAACGCTCTTTAAAACTGGAGTTGATTCACCAGTGACAACAGATTGGTCAACAGAAGAAGACCCATCTAATATTCTCCCATCAAGCGATATTCGCTCACCTGGTTTTATGAGCAGTGTCATCCCTATTTGGACATCCTTAACATTCACTTTCCTCTCTAAACCATCCTCAATCACCGTCGCACTGTCTGGCATAAATTGGGACAATTTTTCAACAGTTTTTCTCGCCCTATCTTCGATATGGTTTTCAAGATGTTCTGAAAGGGAGTATAGAAAAAGGATAACAACCCCCTCGAAGAGAAAATTTAGATACACCGCTCCAAAGGCTGCCACCGCCATAAGAAACTCAACAGAGAATCTTCTCTCTAAATAGAGCTCCTTTAAGCCGGCATATCCTATGTAAGATCCAACAAGGATAATAGATACGATATAAAGCATGTTAGAAGCTGTCGCGCCCCTGTCGAGAATAGGTATTCCAAAGTTGAAGGGTATTCCTCGCATTAGAAACTCAAGTAGGGTTGCAATTACTACTATGACACCAAGTAAGATCACTATATTGATCCAAACTTTTCTTGTATTGTTTTCGCTTAATTCTTCCATAGTCGGCCACTAATGAAGTTAAACATTACAATTTTAGATTAAATACTATATTAGAATTGTGCTAGAAATTATCGTAGAAATATTAATAAGATAATAGTTTGGATATATTATAATAATAGTGTATCAAGATGGCTGTAGTAAGTATTACCTTACCAAGCGACTTACTTAAGAAGTTTGACGATTTCATTGCGACTAGAGGGTATTTCAGTAGGTCAGAGGGGTTCCGTGATGCTTTGAGAAATCTCATGGAAGAAGCTGAGTTTGCTAAGATCGAATCTAGCCAAGTATTTACAACTATTATCACAACTTATGATTACGAAAGAAGAGATGCTGATTTTAAGATGACTGAAATAAAACATGAATTTGATGACGTGATAGTGGAGAACGTTCATAGACATGTAAACGGTAGATACTGCTTAGAAATCTTTATCGCGCATGGGAATAGTGAACGCATAAGAGACCTGATAGGTAGAATAAGAGGGATGCGAGGTATACAACAAGTTAAGGCGATGTTTGTCTCGCTATAAAAATGCCCTTCGGATAAAGGTCTACCATTGTTAAAATCGCTAGGTGATATTGTATGGCATATTGGATATAAAAAATTTGAGAAAGGTCTTTTATTAGCTCTTTTCCGTACTAACTTGAGGTTTTTCTCCTTCTTTTTCATGGATATGTACGCTTACATCGACCTTTGTCTGTCCTTTCTCTTTTGATCGTGCTACAAGGGTGTAGATAAGCCAAGCTATGAAACCATAAACTACTCCGTTGAATATAGATATAACTAGTTTTGTTGCTGGAACACCTAGAACTGGATAATCTGTTTCTGGAACATTCAACATTTCATATATAGTTTTTCCAGGAGGGATGTCAGGGCTGCCCAATGTCACGAATGTGAGAAGGAAGAACACAAGTAGAAACACGATTGCTCCTTTCAACGCACTCACCTACCTTAAAATTTCGAGGCTCCTTTAAATACTTTTAGCAGAGTGCAACATATTCATCTGGTTGATAAGATTTTCTAATCCCCATAACGGTTATCTATTGTTTGCAGCTCATAGAGGTGAGGGTGGTTATGGATAAGTTCTTTGTTGAAGAAAGGTTTGATATAGGCCCGCTCGTTACATTCATACCTAACAAGAGGTATCCTATTTATAACTGGTTCCACTTTAAAGAAGGTTTCTCAAGAGACTTCGTCTTATTGATGTTAGATTTATTTAAAGTGGTAAAAGGCGGATGGGTTCTTGACCCATTTTGTGGTTCTGGAACAACCTTGCTCGCTTCGAAGGAAAGAGGTATTAACTCTGTTGGTGTTGACGCTATGCCTCTTTGTGTATTTCTTTCCCAAGTTAAAACTATGAATTATGATATTGAAAAACTAAAAGAGACGTCAAGGAATATATTTGCACAGAAGTTTATTGCACCTGATATCAGAAGATTAAGTCCTCTTGTGAAACGCGCTTTTACAAAATACGCTAAAGAAGATATTCTATTCTTCAGGAGTATTGTAAAGCAGATCGAAGATCCGGTGATCCGTAACTTTTTCACATTAGCTCTAATCGTCGCTTCAGAAAAAATATCTTTTGCTTATAAAGATGGAGCGGTCGTAAAGATACATAGGGTTAAAAATACCCCTCCATTTAAGCCTATGCTGAAAAGAACCATAAAAAAGATGATAAACGATCTTAAGAGGTTTGGCTCTACATCAGCTCAAGTAAAAGTTTTTCACGGGGACGCAAGAAACCTTAACTTTCTCGAAGATTTAACTTTTGACGCAGTGATAACTTCGCCACCATACTTGAACATAATAGACTATATGAAGGTGTATAAGATTGAAAACGAATTATTCTTTGAAGATTCAAAAGAAGAAAGTATTCACTCCTATATCGGGTTACGCGTGGAAGACAAGTATAACGATCTTACAAACTTAAGTGTTCCACCTGTAGCTAAGGCGTACTTTAGAGATATGAAAGTAGCTTTGCAAGAACAATATAGAGTTCTAAAGGACAATGGAAAGGTCGCTATGGTTGTTGGTGAAGGTGTGTTTCCAGATCAAATTGTGCCTGTTCACACCATCCTAGCAGGATTTGCACAAGACGTTGGTTTCGAAGTAGAAAGGATCATATATGTTAATAAAAGGACAGTCACAGATCATAATAGAAATAAAATAGGCATTGCTCTTGAAAGTGTGTTGATATTCAAAAAGTAACTGATCTAAGAGCTAAGTGATAAAGTTAATTAACATCTTTTGTCCCCTTAAATTGATTGGTCATGACTTTCGATAGATTCCTTGAAAATGGGAGAGCAATGATACTCGCATACGACCAAGGAATAGAGCACGGGCCAACAGACTTCTCCCCAAAAAACGTTGACCCAAACGTCATCATGGAAATTGCAGAAAAAGGGAGATTCAACGGCATAGTCTTCCAAAAAGGACTAGCAGAAAAGTATTATAATGGAAAGGTACCACTGATCCTAAAAGTTAATGGGAAAACAAACATAGTCAAGGGCGACCCAATCTCACGACAGAACTGTTCTGTAGAATATGCAGTAAGCTTGGGTGCTAAAGCAGTGGGTTATACAATTTACCCCGGAAGTATCCATGAAAGTATAATGTTTCAAGAATTTGGTAAAGTGCAAGAAGAGGCTAGGAAGTTCGATTTAGCTGTTATTATATGGGTGTATCCAAGGGGAGAGGCTGTGAAGGATGACACATCAAGGGACATAGTTGCCTACGCCGCAAGAATAGGGTTGGAACTTGGTGCAGATGCTGTTAAGATAAAATATACCGGCGACCCTGTCTCTTTTAATTGGGCTGTTAAGGCGGCGGGAAAAGCCAAAGTCCTGATGTCAGGGGGCCCCAAGGCTCCAACAGACGAATCGTTTCTAAGCCAAGTTAATGGCGTCTTAGAAGCTGGAGGTGTGGGGCTTGCCGTGGGAAGGAATGTTTGGCAACACGCAGACCCTCTTAAAATGAGTCGTGCGTTACGAGCCTTAATAATAGAAAGGAAGGGTCTTGAGGAAGCAATTAAGATCGTAAAAGAATAGGTGCCATCGTAAATTGAAGATCGGAGTACTCACTGGTGGGGGTGACTGTGCAGGGCTAAATGCCGTTATACGGGCTGTGGTTAAACGTGCTGAAGAATACGGTTGGGAAGTAATTGGTATAAGGTATGGTTGGACAGGTCTCCTAAAACTTGATACCATAAATCTTAGGTTCAAGGATGTAGCCCATATCCAAAGAACTGGGGGCACAATTTTGAAGACCTCTAGAACAAACCCATTCAAGTACCCTGATGGGCCTGAAACTATAATTAAGAATGCAAGAGAGCTTGGATTGGACGCGATTGTTGCGATTGGTGGGGACGACACACTAGGTGTAGCCGCGAAGCTCTCCAAAATGGGGTTAAAGGTAGTAGGCGTCCCTAAAACAATGGATAATGACCTATCTGAGACAGATTTCACATTTGGCTTCGATTCAGCGGTAAACGAGGCGATGCACGCTTTAGATAATATAATGACTACAGGGGAATCCCACGACCGTATTATGGTTGTTGAAGTAATGGGTCGTCACGCTGGATGGGTGGCAGCGTACGCGGGGATCGCAGCAGGAGCTAATTTAATACTGGTTCCTGAAGAACCTATTCGTATAGACGAAGTTGTTTCTTTTCTAAAGAAGAGGCTCGATAAAGGAGAGAAAGCCACCCTTATAGTTGTAGCAGAGGGCGCTATTTTAAAGAATGAAGCTGGTGTGTCGATTTATGATAACAAAGTAGACGATTTTGGCCACGTCAGGCTTGGTGGCATCGGGCAGTTTTTAATGGATGAAATAAAGAAACGCATAGCTTGTGAAATAAGATATGTGTCTCTTGGTCACACTATAAGAGGAGGACCACCTACAGCGTTCGATCGCGTGCTATCAAGTCGCTTTGGTTTAGCTGCTGTAGATCTGATCAAAGAAGGAAGATTCGGGTTGATGGTCGCCCTAAAAGGTACACAGGTTATACCAGTAAGCATAGAAGATGCTACATCTAAAATGAAGGCTCTCGGCTCAGAAATACATAAAGTTACAAAGGAGCTATCATATTGAAACCGTCAAACCCTTAAATAAAGTTCTGAGCCTAGTATAAGAAACCTTCGTTTATCGTCTTCACCATCCTTTTAAGGGCATCGTAAGCTTTACGACCACTGTCATAAACGAAGGTTTCTTCTCTAGAATCATCGCTAACTATCGTAATAGTATGTTCTTGGCCCGTCTTATTTACGAAGATCTTTGCCGTCTTCCCGTTCATCATCTGTACATTTAGCTTAACCCCTTCGTCCTGCCCGATGGACAGAACCCTCTTTTCCAATTCCTCCAGCTTTAGTCTTCTAACCCAAGGTACATAGTCTCCGTAACACTTTTTTCCTTTTTCGCTCATAAGCCACGCATGATTTAAATATCGTCAAGAATTTAAGTTTTGATGTTCATGAATATATTTGTAACAAATAAAAGGTCATTAGTCGAGCTCAAGCCTAGACTATATAACCACTTTCTTATTCAGGTATGCGGCCCAACCCTATATGATGGGCTTCACTTAGGCCATGTGAGAACATTTATATTTTTTGACGTACTCGCGCGCTTTCTAAAGTATTCTGGGTACAAAGTTAGCTTCAGCATGAACTTTACGGATGTTGACGAAGAAGTCTTTAACAAAGCTAGGAAAGAAGGCGTGTCGTTCGAGGCTGTGTCAAACAAGTTCTGCGCACTTACCCTCAACACATTAAACGACTTGAACATAAAGACACCTACAAATTATCCACGTGCCTCTGAAAACATCGAGCGCTGTATTAAAATAATTAGATCTCTGATTTCAAAAAATCTCGCTTATGAATTCAACGGAAATGTTTTCATCGAATTTGATAAGTTAAGTGATCAAGGCCCAGTATCAGGCTTGAGCAGAGAAGTTCTACTAGACTTGAGGCTCGACTCCTATAAGGGAAAAAGGGGACCGTTGGACTTCCTCTTATGGTACAAATCCGATCGGTCTCCCAACTGGCCCTCCCCTTGGAGTTTTGGCCGACCAGGGTGGCATCTACAAGATGTTGTTATAGCTAACACCGCCTTTAATGGGCCTCACGATCTCCATGGAGGTGCCGTAGAGTTAGTATATCCTCATCATGACTTTATTGAATGTTTAGGTAGAGCTGTAGAAGAAGTTAATCCATACGTCCCATATTGGGTTCACACATGCATATTATTAATTGAAGGAAAGAAAATGTCAAAGTCGGAAGGTAATGTAATCTACGTCGACGACCTTCTTAAAAGGTTCAACCCTCCATCTATCAGAGCGTATTTCCTCTCAACAAACAGAGAAGTAGCTGTTAACTTTAAAGAAGACGATCTAATTAAATATGATAACATGATAAAAGCTCTAAAGTTAGAGCTAGACAAATGCAAAGGCAGCTATCTACCACCTTCTGAAGACGTTTCCATTCTTAAAAAAATGCTGATTAAATCTTTATCAAAAAATATGGACACTAATAAAGCACTTGAGCTATGCGTTCAGATGGTTCACTTGGTAAGAGAAAGAGGGATCAATATCGAAGTCGTCAGAGAACCGCTTCAAATACTTGGTTTAGATACTCCTCCACTTTCATCTAAAAGCTCAGGGTAGTAAATTTGGCTGTGCTTCACACACCATAAACTTCTTTTATCTTCTTTCTGAACGCGTCCCTTGTGATTACCCCTACCGTCTTATCCGCAAGTCTGCCATCTTTAAAGTAAAGTATTGTAGGCACACCCATAATATAATATTTCTCAGATGTTACCGGATTCTCATCTACATTCACTTTTGCGAAAGCTATCGAAGCCACTTCCTTTGCTAGCGCTTCAAATGTTGGTGCCATTATCTTGCAAGGACCACACCAATCAGCGAAGAAATCCACGATCACGTTCCTTCTCTCTTGTAAGAAGGAATCAAATTTCTCATCGTCAAGATGGTATGGCTTATGGTCTTCAGCGTCTCTGTACTGGCTTTGGCTAACAAAGCTTTCATACTTCCTTTTTAGTATTTTAGAGAGTTCTTCGTCACTCATGGTCCCCGCTCACTTTATTGTTAAATATAAAAATTTCGCGTCTTCTAAAATTCTTTTGTCTATCTAATGGTAGAATTGTTTTTGACTTATAGGTTCTCTATTTCTGATGCAGTACCTAAATTCCTCTTACTAAAGTTGGATAGCGTATTAGAAAATGTTTATATCCAATATCTACGTTTATTTACATTTGATAAAATGCACCCAATTTGTGAAATTTCTTCTAAGTATCTATTACCCATTTTTAGATCTAGAATTGTAAATATTTTGATAAAGGAACATGGTTTAACGCAAGTTGAGGTAGCAGAGCTTTTGAACATTTCACAAGCTACTGTCAGTTTATACATTGGGCAGAAAAGAGGGTTTAGCAAGAAGTTTACGTCTTCATTTGACTTTGATATCATAGACCAATACGCGCACTCCTTTGTCGACGAAATCACTGATTCGTCTTCGGCAAAGACAATGGAGTATTTTTGCGCATTATGTAATGAGATGAAGCGCAAAGGTATGCTTTGCAAGATTCATAAAAGCATAGGTGGTGCACCCTCTAACTGTAAGATCTGTATAAAGTAAGGCGTATCCTTTTATAACAAAGAGTCCACCTTAATTCGAGATTTGGACGGCTACTTCAAGGTACATTCCATGGTAAGGAGTAGAGAAAGGGGTTCTGACTTGATTTTATACTCAATTCCCATGTTATCTAAAAACCAATTTTATGAAATAATTCAAGAATTCACCAAGGCCGGTTCTAAGGTCTCCATTTTGAAGGTCGGGTTGAAAACTAAATTAACAAGTGCAAAGGCAAGGGAATGGCTTCTAAACGATAATGAAGACCTGCCACCCCATAGTGTAGTCATTCACTGCAGTGGTCAGACGAACTATGTGAAGATCTATAGTAACGGGATAATATTTTCGACGTTCGAAATAGAACCTCTAATCATCAATTTCCTTAAAGCCATGCCTTATCATGAGAGGATTCTAAGAGGTTTTCCAACAAAATTGCCTGAAAACTTTGAAAACAATTACTTCAAGTGTTCCTCTCACAAAGGTTATCTCGACATTTTTCTTAAAACTAGATTTGAATGCCCTAAATCGATCTGGTTGGCTAACAGAAGTGAGAATAAACTATGCTTATTAGATGACGAACTGCTGGTTCTAAAAACTTTGGCCAAACTGATAATGCCAAGCTATATCGAAGCTAACTTTAACTTTTTGGCCATTAAAGACGTTTTTGGCTCAATCGTCAAACCCAGCATTAGGCCAATATTTAGAGGGAAGATCTCAACTGAAACCTTTATCGAACAGATAGATGCTTTACTAGAGCGCCCCTTCCCAAGGAACCTTAGAGGATTAAAGAGTTTTATCATACCAGAAGACTCTAAGTTCATCTTCCACGAACCAAAGGTTAAAGTTGAAGGGAAGCATTTAAAGTACCTTTTCAAAGTGTTGAAAACCCATTGCTACGACTCTTATCATGTCACTAATACATCCATTTAATCTAATATGATATGAGTCCCCCTCACCTTTATTCTTAAGCATTAAAAAACAAAAACATTATAAATGTATCAAAAACTCCACAAATAAACGTGCTCCGATGGTGTAGTCCGGTCAAGCATGTCGGCCTTTCGAGCCGTAGATCCCGGGTTCAAATCCCGGTCGGAGCATATAAATATTATAGGCCTTTATTGAGAACTTCATGTATGGCTACTGGTATTTTACCAATTATTTCATAAACCTTTGTCCTAGGGGTTGGGTTTGCTAGTAGCCCTGCAACTCTGTTGACCTTTGCGGCATTAACTGCTGCCTCTAATGGGGGCATTCCTCCTGCAATTAGCCCTGTCATAATTCCAGTCAAAGTATCACCAGTGCCACCTATTGGTTCAAGTGTTGGGACAACAGGTTCTTCTACGATGTTAACAATTCTTCCTCGATGGATGATGTAGTCCTTCTGTCCCTTAATGATCAATATGTTAGGCATGCTTACATATTGGTATGCTTGCTCTACCAGCTTAGGAACATCTGCTGTGTCAATTTCAAATAAGTGCCTTTCCATGTATGTAGGGTGAATGGCTTTCGGGTCCGCTAGAAAGGCCATTTCTCCTGGATCCGGTGTCAGCACATCAAACAATCCACCTACATTAGCAGCTTTAACTGCATACATGGCACCTGCATCCGCTATAAGAAAGGGTTTCTTTGGCATCTTTCTAATTTTATCTGCAAATTTCTTCATCAAAGTTATTATCGGCATTATATAATGTAGTACTAGAATGCCAGCGTCTACTCTATCGACATTTTCTATTAAATTTTCATATAAAACTATGCTTCCATCTGCCTTTCCAATGTCCCCTGAAGTCATAAGCAAAGGTTTTTCCTCACATTTCATTTCCCTCATTGTGATCATCGTAGCTGTATAGGTTGCAGATGTCCCCATCGCGCAAGGAACTTTACCCTTATTAAAGACCAAATCCCTTCCATCAAAGGAGGGTGTCTCCAAGGTGTATAGGAAGTCTTTAATTGGAATTGTACCTACGACTATTGTTTTCATAATATCTCTTAGCCTCATTAAAAGCTTGATCTAAGCTATGGCTACATAAGGAGTAGCCAATCTCACGAGGGGGATTTGATTGGGTTATATTTTTTCCAACTAATTCTTTGAAAAGGTAGGGAACATCTGGGCACCCTCCACCTGAAATATTTACTATCACACCGTCCCTCTTACTTATCGTTAACTTCATTGCAGCGCATCTGAACATTATTGTATCACCAAAGTCGACAGTTTTAACTAATTCTAAAGGATGCCTCTCGGTCTCCTCCGAATTAATAATCTTCACGTACTTTATTTTAGATCTTTCTAGAATCCTTTCTACCGCTACTCTCTCATTTAGGTCTATCTCAATTGCGATATCGCATCCTCGAACAAGTTCCTTAGGCGGTATTACAGTCTTAATTTTGAAACCATTCTTTTTGAGTATTGTTTCAGCTCCAAAAGCGTCTTTGGTGTGCTCGAAAATGATTAAACCCTTCTCCATCGTAACATTTTTCTAAGGAAGTTTAATAAATATTTTTAATGTAAGCCTTCTGCTTAAATTTAAATAGTAATAGCCTGTTTGAACATTCTATGAAATTTTCACCCTTATATGTAGGTTTGACGATAGGGTTCCTTGTTGTCATCGCCCAAGCCTTTCTCGGTTATACTTGGATCAACGCTTATGCGTTCTGCATGGTTGGGCATCCTAGAGACTTTATTAAATGGGTTCTAGCGATCGTCACAGACCCTTCATCGGCGATCTACTTCATACCCTTGCTGACTTCTTTTGGAGTTCTTTTGGGCTCCACATTAGCTTCAATAATCCATAAAGACTTTAAGTTAACCTATTATTCTAAAGGTAACTTCCTTACCTTTGCAATGTTCGGCTTCATCGTTATCAACTTTGGCTTAATAGTAGGTGCTTGTCCGGTGAGATTACTTTTAATGTCCACTTATGGAGACGCTATAGGGTTTATCGGGCTTTTTGGGTATATCATTGGAATCGGGTTAGCCATCTACGTTATGAGGAGGGGTGTGCATTGATCACCATCGTTATCTCTTCTATGTTGATTGGAATTATAGTAGGTTATTTAGGTCAGAGGTCAAGATTTTGTACCATGGCCGCAATAAGAAACTTCATCGCCTTCAGAAACACGGATCTACTCAAGGGCCTGTCTGGTCTAATCTTAGGGGGGACATTGGGGTTCACTATCTTTTCACTTCTGATCCCACAGTCTTTCCAGACCTTCCCCCTTATAATTAAGACCGGCCTCCCCCCTCTCTCCATACTTGCCCTTGCTTTAATAGGGGGTTTTGGTCTAGGTTTACTCTCAACCTATAGCGACGGTTGCCCATTTAGAATGCACGTACGCTCAGGTGCTGGTGATTTAGAAGCCGTGGCGTACCTAATTGGATTCTACGTCGGCATTCTCTATTACCTGTTCTTCGTACAGGATGTAATAAGCTTCGTTATATCTCTCTTTTGAGAACTTAACCAGGTCATATTAACAAAGCAAATATTTTTAAACTTCTTTACATCATGCATTGCTCGAACAAGGGCCCATAACTCAGCATGGTCAGAGTGACCGGCTCATAAAGGAAAGCGTCTTGAGACACCGGTCAGCCGTGGGTTCAAATCCCACTGGGCCCATCGATAAGCTCTAAGTCCATCGTAGTTTAGATCGCATTTTCTAGTAAAACGTCAGTTTGCCTTAAATCTGTACTCTAGTTGTTGTTCCCATCTTGTCTCATCAGGGAGCATAACCTTTATGTAATATGTTGAACGCTCTGAAGGAGTAAAACTTTGTGATAGTATACCTGAACCTTGGTATTGAGCGACAAGTTCATTTTGATGTGACACCTTTTCCTTCCATATTTGTACCACGAAATCGCTATTTGCTGCCTTGACCACGAAAGTAACTGATTCCCCTAATGTGATGTTCATCTTTAGCCAATATGCATTGATCGTCACAGGAGGTTTAGTTACTGTTTGGAAGAAAGTTAAATAGGCTGAATAACTCGTTATCGACAAGATTGCTATTGAAATAACGACCAAAACTATTAGTAGCCTTTTAGTTGCCATCAACTGCTTCGGATAGGTAGAATACTTAAATGTGCGTTAGGAGGTTGCTCCATGAAATAAGCGTTCTAATATTATCAACCAATTCCTACTTTTGTTTAATTTGGGGTCATCACAATATTTCTTTTAGTTTCCCATTTAATCTGCTTATTCTGTTAACTTTTTATTCAATATAAATATACGTCTGTAGCTAGAGGAAGAAATAATCTTGGTGGTCAACGCCAAGGAAGGCGTCTTTACAACAGAATTGGAGCAAAAGCTGAAGGAGATCTGCAGAGAGTACCTTACGGATTCGAGACCAGGAGACTGGGAGCATACGTTAAGGACAGTAGAGTGGGCGAAGTACATTATGGAACGTGAAGGAGGGGACAGAGACATACTTCTACCCGCTGCCTATCTACACGACATTGGCTGGCACTTCTCACTTCCCAAAGAAATAAGAAATAAAAATCTTAGTTCAGCAGAAAATTTGAAGGCATATTTTAGAGGCCATCTTGAGCACGGCTCGAAGGAAGCGAAGAAGATACTTCAGAACCTAAACTACCCTCCAGATAAAGTCCGAAGAATTGTCTATATTATCTCGATACATGATTTACCAGAACTGGTCGATGGAAAGGAAGAAGTGATCTTGATGGAGGCAGATAGACTTGACAGATTTGGAATAGCAGGTTTAGAGCGGTCAAGAAGGCTCTTCCTAGACTCTAATGTCAAATCTATCATAAAAAGGTACGAATTAGAATCTAAAAGTTGGTTTAGGACGGAAACCGGTAAAAATGCGTTCAAACAATTATTAGAAGAAATGGAACCACTACTGTAAGAAACTATATGGAGGAATATTCGAAAGCTTTAATAGGAATAGGTTATGTTCAATAAATTTCAATTTCTAAAGCTGCTTCCGTGAATTGTTTATAGACCCTTCCTACACGTTTCTAGCTTGATACAAGTTACTTTTTCTCTAGCGCGTTATAATCACTTTTTGAGCTGTCATATTCAGAACAACTTCAGCGATGTCACTTGCCAGCTCAGCTGTTCTCCTTATTCCTTCGATTATGGGGCGTATTGTATGTAAAACCTCTTTTGTCCCCTCCTTTTCCAATCTTTCTATAAAACTCTTCTCCAACCCACTTAACAACTTCGATTTTTCCACTACTTGATCAGCCATGTTGTAGTCACGTTTGAAAAGTGCAATACCAGATTCCTCAAAGACCTTTAAAGAAAAGTCGCTAAGCCCCTTTAGTTCAGAATACAGTCTAGTATCTAAAGGCGATTTGATTGCTGTAACCTCTTGAGCTATTTTGCTTGCGTGATCTGCCACTCTTTCTACACTTTTAACTATAAGCCTATACCCTAAACAATCTCTAGCTGAAGTTAATCCTATCTCTTGCAGGATACGGTCTCTTTGAATAGCCATCTTTAGTTGACGTACAACATAAAGATTGAACCTATCTACTTCATCATCTGTTTTGATCACGCCCTCAGCAAGGTCAAAGTCAAGCTTTTCAAGTGCCGCCATAGCGTCTCTATGCATCGACGAAGATATCAGAATCATCCTTCGCAAAGCGTTTTCTACACTTAATTCGAAGAAGCTGACTAATACTTGTATTGTTATTTCGTGAGCTGAATCAGCTATCACCTCCGCTCCAACAAGTCTTGTCCGCACCAAATCCTTTATGCCAGTTTTTTGAGTTGAAGTTAACGTCCCACTTGAAGTCGTTATTTGAATCAAATTATACCCAAGTAGATATGCGGATATGATCTTTCTAATGAGCGTGCTCAAGCTTTCCCCCTGTACGATTCTGATCACAGCCTCGTTTTTAGCAACAGGCAAATCGTCCCCTCTAGTCGTTATTATTAGCGAATTACCAGGTTGTTTTGACACTATGACTTGATCACCCGGATGAAGTCCCATCTCCTCTACCCACTTTTTAGGGAGGGCCAGCATGTAAGACGATTTACCAGAAAACTGGATCTTTCGAACTTCTTGATGATCACTCTTAGTCATTTTAACACCATCTTTCTACAATATATGACCATATTTTATATGCCCATATATATGTTTCCATTGCGATATCAATATATATTTTAGAAAAATACTATCAAAGATGGGAATATGCCAAGACATTCAAACTATAGAGCAGATAAGAAAGCCCTCAATCGTTTGACCACGATTGTTATAGCCGCAATCATCATCATAAGTGTTATTGGAATTTACACGCTTAATAATCTCTCTACGCCAACCACTACTAACACTACGCCAACCACTGCCACTACTACTACAACCGCTACTACAACTGCCACTACAACCGCCACTACAACCGCTACTACTACTGCTACTACCACCGCCACTACCACTACAACCGCTACCGCCACTACTACTTCTCCAACGATATCCCTAAACGGTGCAGGCGCTTCGTTTCCCTACCCACTTCTTTCAACAATGATAGTTCAATATAACAAATTATATCCTAACGTACAAATTAACTACCAATCAATAGGGAGTGGCGGAGGAATAAGACAACATACGAATAAAACGATAGATTTTGGAGCGTCAGACGCTCCACTAAATGATGCACAAAGGAGTGCAGCGCCTAACACACTTCATATACCAATTACAATTGGTTGTGTTGTAGTCGCCTATAACATACCGGAGGTACCTAAAGGTTTAAAGATGACTGGCCAAGTCGTAGCTGACATATTTCTAGGGAATATCAAAAGATGGAATGATCAAGCAATAAAAAGCCTTAATCCCGATATTCAACTTCCTGACAAAGAAATCCTTGTAGTCCATAGATCTGACGGTTCTGGTACAACCTTTGTATTCACAAGCTATCTTTCAATAGTTAGCTCAGAATGGAAGACGAAGGTTGGGCAAGGTACAGCAGTACAATGGCCAACTGGACTTGGGTCAGCAGGAAACGAAGGAGTAGCAGGTTTAGTTAGAGGAACACCATATACAATTGGATATGTTGAATTAGCATATGCCAAACAGAATAAAATGGCTTACGCCTTCCTTCAAAATAAAGATGGTAACTTTATAGAACCTACACTCGAATCGACAAGTGCTGCTGCGAAATCGGTTGCTCCAAGTCTACCTAAAGGCGATGAAAGTTGGAAAGATGTTAACCTTTTGAATGCACCCGGCGCAAATAGCTATCCAATTGTAAGCTTCAGCTATATAATTGTCTACAAGGAACTCTCAGTATTATCAGCGATGAACAAAGACAAGGCTAAAACATTAGTAGACTTTCTCTGGTGGGCTGTTCACGAAGGCCAGTCTTACGCGCCAAATCTAGACTATGTGCCATTACCTGACTCTGTCATATCCATTAACGAAGAAACAATAAGGTCAATAACTTTCAACAACCAAGTTCTTAAAGGCTAATGAGAGGACAGATTGTGGAAGGGCTAAATCGTAACTCTCTTTTTATTTCTTTTCCAAATGGCAATAAGAGTTTATATATTGATTTTCCTAAAAGGGGTGAAGAGTAAATGTTAGGAGACAATATTTTCAAATACTCAATAGCTGCCATATCTGCTTCTGTCATTTTCATCTTAACGTTAATGATGATAGAGCTATTTAGAGGCTCTTTACCAGTTTTAAGTTTAGACTTTGTAACTGGGGTGAATTGGAACCCAGTTGCTGGAAGCGAAGA
>Ga0129301_1000237_pt1 | contig 29669 bp, 24 predicted proteins | sample ConPoolayeHmetaG_FD_94489 | JGI IMG/M metagenome (GOLD analysis project Ga0129301, IMG submission 94489) | Hot spring microbial mat communities from California, USA to study Microbial Dark Matter (Phase II) - Cone Pool mat layer H metaG ...
CTGCCGGAGCCGACCGAGATCGTGGTCCTGGATCCCGCCCTGTAGCCGCGCGGCCCGGGCTCAGCGCAGGTAGCCGAGGGCGCGCAACTCCTCCTTGAGCTCCTCGCGCAGCGCCGTGGGGTCGGCCGCCGCCACCCTGGGGGGAGCGTGCGCCCTGGCCGTGGGAAGCCACAGCCACAACCCCCAGTCATCCGGCCTGTCGGGGGCGGGGGGCTGCTCGGCTATGAGCCACCCCGTCTCCGCGGAGATGCTGACCGGGACCCTATCGGGCGCGATCCCGTGGCTGCCGAGATGGAAGCGGGCCGGCGCGACGGGTTCACCGCCCGCTCTGGCCGAGAGGGTGATCGCGGCCTCGGGGTCACCGGCCTCGAAGAGGACGACGTGGGCGTCGCCGCTCGCGGGGAGACGCACCCGAGCCACGTCGCCGCCCTCGCCCTCCGGGGCCGGACCGGCGATGCGATCCTCCCAGCTCTCCCGCAGCGTCGGCACATGGAAGTAGGAGAACGGCGCGCTCGCCCGCAGCTCGACGACCACCTCCTCCTCGCGGGGGCCGACGAGGGCGAGCCGCGCGCCCCGCGCAGCGCCCATCGCGAGGTCGGCGAAGACCTGCCTCATATAGCGGAGCTGTTCGGCGTGGGCGGCCGACAGGTCGCGGAGCTGCGCCGGGTCTCGCTCCATGTCGTAGAGCCGCTCGGCCTCCCCGCCGGCCCAGGTGAGGTACCACCAGCGGCCCTCCCTCGCGCAGAACGCGCCGCCTCGGCTCTCTGCGAAGATGCGGCGCGCCGCGCCGGTCTCCCCCTCCAGCAGCGGCAGCAGAGAGCGCCCGGCCAGCCCTTGAGGGGGCTCGAGGCCGGCGAGTCCCAGGACGGTTGGCATGAGGTCTACCAGCGCGACCGGCTCCGGGACCCGCCGACCTCGCGCCCGGCCGTCGGGGAAGCGGATGATGAGGGGTACCTGGACCACCTCGCGGTAGGGGATGTCGCCGTGGTGCATCCGGTCGTGCTCGCCGAAGGCCTCCCCGTGGTCGGAGGTGATGATGAGGACCGTATCCCGCCCCCAGTCGTGAGAGAAGAGCCACTGACAGAACCCCTCCAGCCACCGATCGGCCTCGTAGATCTCGCCATCGTAGACATCGCGGATGAAGCGGAGGTCGGCGGCCGAGAGCCCGTCGGGCCGGCCGCTCAGCACGGCCTCCTCGAGGCGCTCGGGGCGCACGAGAGGGCCCCGGTAGCCGCGGCTGAAGCGAGCCAGCGAGCGGAAGCGCCCCTGGAAGTAGTTGTGCGCCTCGTAGGTGTGCAGAAGCACGAAGAAAGGCTGAGACGCGTAGGCTGGCAGCGCCTCCTGCAGGTCAGCGAGCTGATCCACGATGTGCTCGGCGGGCACGGGCGGGCGGGGCGGCGTCCAGTACCAGTCGAAGCCCGAGCTGAAGCCGAGCAAGGGGTCGAGGAAGCCGCCGCCCACGCTGCCCAGGGTTGCGTAGCCGCCCGCGCGAAGGTGGTCCTGGAGCGCGTCGAACAGCTCGACGGGCTGGAGGAACGCGAGCTCTTCAGGCTCGCCCCACATCGGGGGGCCGGCCGCCCGCGCTCCCACCAGGAACCGGTGCCGCGACGTGAGCATGCTGAGCATCGAGGGCAGCGTCCAGGTTCCCTGGGCATGAGCCTGCTCGAAGAGCGCCCCCTCCTGGCTGATCCGGTCAATGAAGGGGCTCGTCTGGCGGTGGTAGCCGTAGCAGCCGAGATGGTCTGGGCGAAGGGCGTCAATGACGACCAGCACCACGTTGGGGGGCCTCTGCTCGGCCGGCACGACGATCGTGGGGTCCACCCAGAGGGCATAGGCGGCGATGGTCTGCTCGGCAGGGACATCCCGCGGCTCACCCGCCTGCGCAACCGCCAGCTCGAGGATGACCTCCTCGCCCTCGGAGGCCGGCACCTCCAGGCTCACGGGCGCCCAGTTGGGCATGTTGGCGCCGCGCCACCGGCCCACCTCCTCGGAGAGGAGCTCGGTCGTCTCACCGCTGCGGTGGAGCCGGACGCTGAAGCGGATGCCGGCGCCCACCTTGTTCCAGCTCGCCGGCGAGGGACCGAAGGCGAGCCTGAGCTGGGCGGGGCCGGGCATCCGAAGCGGCTGCCTGATGGTGTGCGGCGCGGGAGCGCGAAGCACAGGTCGGTGAAGGCCCATGAGAGGAAGCTCGACCAGACCGTCCGCACGGTTGCCCGCCAGCTCGGGGTCGGCAGGGGCCTCGCCGCCCCGAAAGTGGTCTACGAAGCGGAATGCCTGGCCGGGCTCTAGCGTGACCAGCGCGCCCTCCTCGACGCCGGCCGCCTCCGGCCGCGCGGCCCGCCCAAGGGGGCGCCCACAGCCGACGGCGAGGACTGCGAGGGTGCCGACGGTGATCCCCAGGTATGCTCGGCGGCGCGCGCGCCGCGGCTGTGCAGATCCGGTCAGCACTGGCCCAAGGCCCATGGGGGATAGTGCGCCTATCCTCCCCTGCCCCTTCTGCGCGCCATGCGATCCCGCACCGCGGCCCTCACCCTGCGGGGCCCCGGCGGCTCGACGTGCCCCAGCACCGAGTCCGGCCGCGGCAGGCGCGCCTCCGCCGGCGGCATGGGCGCGAACTCGTGGTGTGGTTCGCTCTGGTACCAGTAGGCCACCGACGAGTAGTCGTTGCTGTGGGTGTTCGCGTGCCCATGCTCGATGGAGGCGCGCAGCGACTCGTGGAACACGATCGGGTCGGCCACGTGGTGGCGGTACACGGTGATGCGTTCGTTATACTGGAAGACCGTGCCCGGCCGGTGGTACGACACCCCGTGGTACAGGTTGTGGTTCTGGGGCTGCATGCCCCAGGCATGGCAGAAGTAGTCCTCCGAGCCGGTGCCGTGCAGGTCTGGCGGCCACTTGTCGCCGTCCACCATGAACATGTCGTCCCCCTCCCCCCACCAGCCCCCACACAAGTTGTGGACACTGAGGTTGACGCCCACGAAGTGCCCCCGTCCCCGCGCCTCGAGGAACACGTAATTGTCCCGGTCGCTCAGGTTCCGCGCCCGGCCGCCCTCGCCGCCCTCCCACGCATCCGGCTGCACCTGGGGCCGGACGGGGACCCAGCCGTCGGTGGGGTTCTCGCGGCGCCACTTCGCGTGGAAGCGGCCGTGGCCGTCGGGGGGCTGCGGCAGCAGGTCGTAGTCAATGTAGAAGTAGAAGGCCCCGATGGGAAGATCGGACTCGTTCACCACCTCGAGGCGGGCCTGCTCGGCAAAGGGCATGGGGAAGTAGCAGTTCATGGCCGCCCGCTTGGTCTCCCCCGGCCAGGCCGACATGGAGAGGACCGCGCAGGCGTAGGAGCTGACCACGCCGTGGCCGACGCCGAAGAAGTCGCCCAGGGGGCAGTCAATGCTGGGGGATGCCTCGCCGTCCCAGTAGGCGCGCAGGAGCGTCTTGCGCAGATACCACTCGTCCTCCGCGCTGACCGTAACCCAGATGTGGCGGATGCAGCCCGGGCCGGCGATGCGCGCCAGCTCGCGCGTCTCGCCCCCCGCGATGCGCCAGGCGTCGGCGTTGGCCCCGGTGGTGTCGAAGCTCGAGACACGCCTGGTGCGGCCCTCCCGGAGAAGCGAGAGTCCCTCTAGCATGGCAGTCCCCTGTCGTCCTTCACTGCTCCAGGGCTTCGCCGGCCTCCGGTTGCCTTCCTGTGCATGGGCCACGGGCGGCCGCGGCGAGGAAGGACCGATCTGCGCGCGCGGGGAAGGTTACAGTGGCGCCGCGGCGAGCCGGTTCGGTTGCGCCGGCGGCGCCGGCGGGGCATCTCACTCCAGGGGGATGGAGATGGGGAAGAGAGAGCAAGCCGGATGCCCACTGCTCGCGGGTTGCCTGACGCGGCGGGAGTTCATCACCCGCACCCTGTGGGGCGCGGCCGCGGCGGGGCTCGCGCCGGGCGCGTTCGCGCTGCTGAGCAGCGGCTGCCGGGCCGCCCAGCAGCTCGGCGCGCCGACCCAGGCGCAGGCCCCCGGTGGGCAAGATTTCACCCCTGCCTACGTCTCCCTCGGCGAGCGCGAGCTGGGACAGCGAGCGGCCGCGTTGCGCGAGATGCTTCGCTCCTGCGACCTGTGCCCGCGCCAGTGTGGGGTGAACCGGCTGGAGGGGCGAAGTGGGCACTGCCGCGTGGCGGCCGAGCCCATGGTTGCCAGCCACGGGCCGCATTACGGCGAGGAGAGAGGACTGGTCGGCCGAGGCGGCTCGGGCACGGTCTTCCTGAGCTACTGCAACCTCAACTGCGTCTTCTGCATCAACTACCAGATCTCGCAGTTGGGCCAGGGGCGCATCGTCAGCGTCGAGCGTGTGGCCGACATGATGCTGGAGCTGCAGGGCCGCGGCTGCCACAACATCAACTGGGTCACCCCCACCCACCAGCTCCCCATGCTCGTGGAGGCCCTGCGCATCGCGAGCCGACGCGGCCTGCGGCTGCCGGTGGTCTACAACACCGGCGGCTATGAGTCGGTGAGGGCGCTGCGGCTGCTGGACGGCATCGTGGACATCTACATGCCGGACGCGAAATGGGGCGACAACGAGGTCGGGCAGGAGCTATCGAGCGTGCCCGACTACTGGGATCGCAGCCGGGAGGGGCTGGCGGAGATGCACCGGCAGGTCGGCGACCTGCGATTCGACGACCAGGGGCTGATCGTGCGGGGGCTGCTGGTGCGCCACCTGGTGTTCCCAGATGACATCGCCCGCACCGGGCCCATCATGGAGTTCCTCGCCTCCCTCAGCCGCGATACCTACGTCAACATCATGTCCCAGTACACCCCCACCTACCGCGCCCATGAGTTCCCGGCCATCAACCGCCGCATCACCAGCGAGGAGTACCGCCGGGCCCTGGACCTGGCCCGCCAGGCCGGCCTGCACCGGCTGGAGCGAGAGGCCTGATCCGCCCTCCTGCCTACCGGTGGGGCGGACGCCCCGTCTGCCCAAGCCTGCCCCCCGCGTTGACGCGTTCCTCCGTTTCCGATACCATCAACGCCGTGGCCCCAGCGCGGCTCGCGGGGCCCGCCCGACCCTGAGGAGAGGACCGAGCCGATGGATTTCACATTCACCGAGGACCAGGCCGCCGTGCTCGAGGCGGTCAAGGAGTTCTGCGACGACGACCTCGCCCCCAGGGCGAAGGAGACCGATGAGGCCGGCGTCTGGCCCGCCGAGAACGTCCGCAAGCTCGGCGAGCTCGACCTCATGGGAATCCCCGTACCCGAGGAGTACGGCGGGCTCGGCCTCGACTTCCTGACCTGGACCGCGGTCGGCGAGGAGCTCTCCCGGGCCTGCACAACCACCGGCGCGGTGTACGGTGCGCACGTCCTGTGCGTCTTCCCTATCATGACCTTCGGCACCGAGGAGCAGAAGCAGCGCTTCCTCGTCCCCCTCGCCAAGGGGGAGCACATCGGCGCCTTCGGCCTCACCGAGCCCGGCGCGGGCTCCGACGCCGCCGCCGTGAGCACCCGCGCCCAGCGCGACGGCGACCACTACGTGCTCAACGGCACCAAGATCTTCATCTCCAACGGCGGCCAGGCGCAGACCTATGTCGTCATCGCCAGCACCAACCCCGAGCGCGGGGTGCGGGGCCTCAGCGCCTTCATCGTGGAGAAGGGAACCCCCGGCTTCGAGTTCGGCAAGGACGAGAAGAAGATGGCTTTCCCCTCCCTGCCCAACCGGGAGCTGGTGTTCACCGACTGCCGGGTGCCGAAGGAGAACTTGCTCGGCCGGGAGGGCGGCGGCTTCCTGGTCGCCATGCGAACGCTCGCGGTGGGGCGCATCGGCATGGCGATCGGCGCGGTCGGCGTGGCGCGGGCGGCCCTGGAGGCGGCGGTGCCCTACAGCAAGCAGCGCAAGCAGTTCGGCCAGCCCATCTCCAGCTTCCAGGCCGTTCAGTTCATGCTCTGTGACATGGCGACCGAGGTGGACGCGGCGCGGCTGCTGACCTGGCGGGCCGCGTGGCTCAAGGACCAGGGCAAGCCCTTCGAGAAAGAGGCGGCGATGGCGAAGCTGTTCGCCTCCGAGACCGCGATGCGGGTGACCACCAAGGCGGTGCAGGTGTTCGGCGGCTACGGGTACACGCGGGAGTTCCCCGTCGAGCGCTATATGCGGGAGGCGAAGCTGTTCGAGATCGTCGAGGGCACCTCGGAGATCCAGCGCCTCGTCATCGCCAACCATGTCATCCGGGAGCTCGGCGGATGAAGAGCGTCGTGTGCATCAAGCAGGTGCCCGAGACCACCGAGGTCCGGGTGGATCCCCAGACGAACGCGCTCATCCGGGAGGGCGTCAAGAGCATCGTCAACCCGGTGGACGAGAACGCGATCGAGGCCGCGCTCCAGCTCCGGGAGGCCCACGGCGGCACGGTCACCGTCATCACCATGGGCCCGCCCCAGGCCGAGGAGGCGCTGCGCCAAGCGCTCGCCATGGGCGCGGACGAGGCGGTGCTGCTGACCGACCCCGCCTCCCGGGGCAGCGACACCCTGGCCACCTCCTATACGCTCGCGCAGATGGTGCGCAGGCTCGGGGAGGTGGACCTGGTACTGTGCGGCAAGCAGGCGATTGACGGCGACACCGGCCAGGTGGGGCCGGGGCTGGCGGAGCGGCTCGGCGTGCCCCAGATCACGTTCGCCATCTCGCTCGAGGTCAACGACGGCCGGCTGCGCGCCCGGCGGGTGCTGGACGACTTCTTCGAGGTCGTCGAGGTGAAGCTGCCGGCGGTGGTGACGGTGGTGAAGCAGATCAACGAGCCCCGGCATCCGAGCATGCGCAACGTGCTGCGGGCGAAGCGGGCCGAGATCACCAGGTGGACCCTCGCCGACCTGGAGGCCGACCCCACACAGACCGGCTTCGACGGCTCCCCGACACAGGTCATCCGGGTGTGGCCGCCCGAGCGCCGGGCCGGGGGCAAGATCCTCGACGGGCCGGTGGAGGAGGCGGTCGAGGAGCTGGCGCGCGCACTCAAGGATATGAACCTCGCGGCGGGATAGCCCGCCCGGAGGCTGGAGACTTCGCCTCATGGCCGTCCTTCTGATTCCAGAGACCTGCACCGGCTGTCGGCTATGTCTGCGGGCGTGCCCGTACGGCGCCATAGACATGGTCGAGGGCAAGGCGCGCTTCAACGACAACTGCACGCAGTGCGGCGCCTGCGCCTCCGCCTGCGCCTTCGGCGCCATCGTGATCGAGGCCGCCTATAGCCGGGACGTGGACACCTCTCAGTACCGCGGCCTCTGGGTGGTGGCCGAGCACCTGCACGGGACCCCTCGGCGGGGCACTTACGAGCTGCTCGGCGAGGGCCGCCGGCTCGCCGACGCGCTGGGCGTCGAGCTGGCGGCCGTGCTCCTCGGCGACGGTGTGGCCGACCTGGCGCAGGACCTGATCGCCCACGGCGCGGACACAGTGTACCTGGTGCAAGACCCGGCGCTGGCGCACTACCGCACCGGGCCGTGCACCGACGTGCTGGCCGGGCTCATCAACCAGCACAAGCCCGAGATCGTGCTCTTCTCCGCGACGCCCCAGGGGCGAGACCTCGCGCCCCGCGTCGCGGCCCGGCTCTCGGCCGGCCTCACCGCCGACTGCACGGGGTTGGAGGTGGACGCGCAGGAACGCCTGCTGGTGCAGACCCGGCCCGCCTTCGGCGGCAACCTGATGGCCACCATTGTCTGCCGCCACGCCCGCCCGCAGATGGCGACCGTCCGCCCGGGCGTCTTCCGACCGCTGGAGCCCGACCCCTCCCGCACCGGCCGGGTGGTGGAGACCCCGGTGCACCTCGACGAGCGCGCCATCGGCCTCAAGATCCTCGAGGTCGTGCAGCAGGAGACGGACGGGCGGGTGAACCTCCAGGACGCGGAGGTCATCGTCTCGGGCGGCCGCGGGCTCGGCAAGCCGGAGGCCTTCGCGCTGATCCGCGAGCTCGCCGAGGTCTTGGGCGGCGCGGTGGGGGCCTCCCGGGCGGCGGTAGATGCGGGCTGGATCCCCGCCTACCACCAGGTGGGGCAGACGGGGCGCACCGTGCAACCGAAGCTGTACATCGCCTGCGGCATCTCCGGCGCGGTGCAGCACCTGGCGGGCATGAGCAGCGCCGACTGCATTATCGCCATCAACAAGGACCCCACCGCGCCGATCTTCAGCGTCGCCACCTATGGCATCGTCGGCGACCTGTTCGAGGTCCTCCCCGCGCTCACCCGGAGGCTGCGGGAGCTGCGCGGGGCGTAGCATCGAGGGCCGGCATATCGCGCTGGGACTGGAGATCGAGATGACCCACCGCGAGCGTATGCTCGCCACCTTTCGCTTCGAGCCCGTTGACCGCGTCCCCGATTGGGAGTTCGGCGCCTGGCAGCAGACGATCGAGCGCTGGCACACGGAGGGACTGCCCGCCGAGTATGATGATCCATGGGGCGCCATCGCGCAGTACTTCGGCACCGACGAGGCCGGCTTGGGGGGCGACCTCGGCCTCAACGTCGGGCTCCTGCCGGCCTTCGAGTCGAAGCTGCTCGAGGAGAAGGGTGACCACATCATCGTCCAGGACGGCGACGGCGCCATCGCCGAGATGCTCCGCCCCGAGCTGGGCGCCTCCATCCCCCACTACCTCCGCTATGCCATCGAGACCCGGGCCGACTGGGAGCGGCTTCGCGACGAGCGCCTCAACCCCGACTCACCCGGCCGCGCCCCGGCGGACCTCGAAGAGCGCTGCGCCCAGACCCACGACCCCGAGCGGCCCACGCTGCTGTGGTGCGGCTCGGTCTATGGCTGGATCAGGAACTGGATGGGCCTGGAGGGCGTGTCCATCGCCATCGCCGAGGACACCCCCTGGGTGGTCGAGATGATGCGGCACCTGGGCGACCTGCGCAACGGCCTCTTCGAGAGGATCGCCGGCAAGGCGCGCATAGACTGCGGGGTGTGGTGGGAGGACATGTGCTTCAACAAGGGGCCGCTGGTCTCTCCCCGGTGGTTCGACGAGCACATGGTGCCCGAGTACCGCCGCACCACGAAGCTGCTGCGGGAGGGCTGTGGGTGCGAGTTCCACCAGCTCGACTGCGATGGCAATATCCACGCCCTTGTGCCGGGCTGGCTGGCGGGAGGCGTCAACGTCATGTACCCGGTCGAGGCGGCCCATAGCGATGGGCATCGAATCCGCGCTGAGTTCGGCCAGCGGGTGCCGCTGCGGGGCTACTTCGACAAGCGCGCGCTAATCGCAGGCAAAGAAGCGATTGACCGCGAGTTCGACCGGCTGCGCCCGCTGTTGGAGGGCGGCGGCTTCATCCCCCACACCGACCACTTGGTGCCGCCGGACGTCTCCTGGGAGAACTACGTCCACTACCGCCGCCGCAAGTGTGAGTTCATCGGCAAGGAGCCGGGGCCGCACGAGGCCGCGTGAGCCCCCGACGCGACACGCCCTGTCGGCCCGGGCGCGCATCGGTGCGGTCCCCGCGACAGTGGGGTGAGGCCCCTCGGCGAAGAGGTGTCATCGCGGTGGCAGGGGGCAGGGTTCCGGCCGCGCCGGCTGCGCACCGCGCACCGGCCGGGGTCACAGTCGAGAGGGAAGGAAGCCGTGGCAGCCGATCCCACATCTGCATGTGAGGCCCTCATCGGCAGGACGCTGCCGGCCTTCAGCGCCGACTCGTCGCGGGGCCGCCTCGAGCTGGGCGGGCCGCATTCCCGCGGGGCACTGGTGCTGCTCTTCCTGCCGTGCCTTGGCTCGGCCGAGTGCCGGGAGTACGTGGCCGGCTTCGTCGCCCAGCGACCCGCCTACGAGCACCTCGGGGCGCGGGTGGTCCTCGTGACCGCCGCAACGCCGAGCGAGCCCGCCCACATCCCCTACCCGGTGATAACCCACGGAGCGGAGCTGTTCTCGCGCCACGGGCTGGTGGGCGAGCCGGGAGGGCCGACAGCAGGCGTCATCATCGTGGACCGCTACGGCGCCGTCGCCTCATGTTACACGGGGACGGGATGCGCCGACCTGCCGGCCGAGCCCCGGGTGCGGCGCGCCGTGCTCGCCGCAGAGGCCGTGTGCCCTGAGTGCGGTGTGCCCGAGGACCACTGGCTGGACGCGGTCGAGTCCGAGTCCGGCTGAGCGAGCCGCCCAGGGGCTACCGCGGCCCCGGCGTCGCGAGAGCAGCCGCGTCTCGCAGGGAGGCCGGCGGCCAGGGGGTCTCATAGAGGGTCATGGTTGTGGAGCCGCCGGTGACTGGGTCGGTGACGATGCAGGTCACGGCCGGAGTAAGAAGGTCGGCGCGCCGGGACAGGTCCGGGAAGTCCGCCGGGCGGATGGCCAGGTGGGAGGGCTGGACCTGCTGGAGGTAGGCCAGCAGGTTCGAGTCCGGCAACCCTGGGCCGCTGAGGGCCGCCAGGCCCTCGGGCGAGATCGTCCCTCCCAGGTCCACCATGCGCCGACGGGAGAAGAAGCCGATGGCCCCCACCTCGCGGCTCGCGATGGAGGCATCCAGGGGCAGGTGGTCGCCGGCCCACCGGCCGATGTAGCCCTGAAGATCGCTCACCCGCTTGACGCGGTTGCCGTGCTCTCGCCACATCGGGCCGTGCCCGAGCGCCAGCAGGGCGAACAGCGCGCCCGTGCTCAGCGCGACGCCGCCCGCGAAGGCCGCTCGGCCCCGGGCGCCCCGCCACCGCGGCGCGAGCCGGTGGCCGAGCCGATGGGCGGCGAACAGCCCCGAGACTCCGAGGACTGCGACCGCGGGCGTCAGGTAGGAGGCCGTGATCTCGGCGTTGATGGGCGCCGCCCGGGGCCAGAGGAGGCCGGGTGCGATGAGCAGCGCGAGGGGCGCGAGCACGGGCAGAAGGCTGGGGCAGCGGGTATGGGCGCGCAGCGCGCTGAGCGCGGCCACGGGCAGCCCGACCGCGGCCGCGCATAGCGCCACCGCGTTGTCGGCCCAGAGGTGCGACAGCGTGGCGCCGGCCCAGGCCAGCGGCCCCTGGAGGCGGAAGGCGCTCTCGGGCTGCTGCCACAGCGGGCCGCCGGCCCGCCAGTTGTACGCCAGATAGGGCACGAGCAGCAGCGCGGCGCCGGCCGCCTCGGGCACGCTTCGCGCCAGGGCGCGGCCCAGGCGCCGGCCGGGGGGCGCGTGAAGCGCGGCGATGAGCCAGCGGTCGAGCAACGCGAGGGGCAGCAGGAGGATGAGCGCGGGTCGGCTGAGCGCTGCCAGCCCCAGCGCCAGCGTCGCCAGCACGCGGGTGGCGGGCCCGCCCCACCACCCTTGAGCGTGCCAGTGCAGCACACCAACCAGCAAGAGCGCGGCGAGCGCTGCCTCGGTGCCGCTGAGCGCGGCGGCGCTCAGCCGGGGGCTAGCCGCCACGAGCAGGCCGGCGACGAAGGCGAAGCGCCAGTCGCCCAACAGCTCGAGCGTGAGCCGCCAGACGACGCATGCGGCGACGGTTACGCAGACCAGGCCCAGCAGCTTTGCGCTGAACAGGAATTGGCCCGTGGTCAGCCCGGCGAGCGCGAGCAGCCCGATCCAGGCCGGCCCCGGCGCGCCCGCCACCGGCACGTCGGGATTGAAGCACAGGCCCCGGCCGGCGGCGACGTTTCGGGCGAATACGGCACGCGCCCAGGCGGAGTCCGAGGGGAAGCCGAAGCCGCCCGCAAGCTGCCACCATTCGCCGGCCGCGTAGAGGGCGGCCAGCAGCGCGGCCAGTGACCCGTAGAGCACGAAGGTGGCGAAGGTGCTCCCCACCGGCGGCGGCACGGCGAGCGGCGCGCGCGGCGGACGGCTTGTCGAGTTCTCCGGGGCCATGGGTGGTTGGGAATTCTACTCCGCCGAACTGCCCCAGTCAACGGCGCGCCCGCCTCGCACCTCCCCTACTCCACCGAGGCCGAGCCCATCTCGTATCGGCCCTGGATCCCCTTCACCTCCCGGACCGGCGCCCGGTAGAAATACGGGCCGAAGCAGCCGGCAAGCCGAGCCGCTTCCTGCGGGTGCTCGTCCACCAAGTTGCGCGTCTCCCCCGGGTCCGCGACCAGATCGTACAGCTCGTCGGCCTCGCCCGCGGGCCGATGGACGTACGACCACCTCTCATCGCGGACACAGCGCTCCTCTCCCGCGTGATAGCCGACGATGATGGCCGGGCGATGTGAGTCCGCGTCCCCCTCCAGCACCCCGCGGAAGGAGCGCCCATGCATGGCGTGGGTGTCGCTGTCCATGCCCAGTAGGTCGAGGATGGTGGGCAGCACATCGTGGAACTGCACCAGCGCCCGCGTCTGCCGGCCCCCGCCCCGGCCGCCGGGCAGCCGCACCAGGAACGGGCACTTGAGCAGCTCGCTGTACATGCGGTCCGCGCCCTTGAGGAACTTGCCGTGGTCGCCCAGGGGGTGACCGTGGTCATTCGTGACGATGACCAGCGAGTCGTGGAGGTAGCCCAGCTCCCCCAGCGCCTCGAACAGCCGCCCCAGGCAGTGGTCCACGAAGCTGACCGCGCCCGCGTAGAGGCCGCGGATGAGGCGCACCTCCGCAGGCGAGGCCCACCGCTCCGCCGGCCCGCCCAGGGGCAGGATCAACCGCGGGCCCCGGTAGGCCGGGTCGCCGTAGGCATCCCAGCGGGCCGGCGGGTCCCAAGGCTCGTGGGGCTGGAAGGAGTCCACCCACAGCATGACCCGGTCGTGCACCCGGTTGGCCTTCAGCCAGGCGATGCTCTCCTCAACCACCTGCGCGGCGAACCAGTCGGACTCCTGCTGGAAGTCGTCGGTGTTGGCCAGGAACTGCCCGACCCGGCGGCGCCACTGCTCGTCGTAGTTGGGGTTCACGTAGTCGTCCAGGTTGCGCCGCGTGGGCGAGGACACATATGGGTCGTACTCCTGCCCCCGCACCCACCGGTAGGCGTGGAAGCCACGGTGGTAGTTCATGCCTGGCGCGCGGTAGTGGTAGGTGTCCGAGATCAGCCCGCACACATAGCCCCGGCCGCCCAGGATCTGCGCGATCGTGACGTCGCTCTCGCGCAGGGGCTCCCAGCCGCGGAAGGGCAGGGTCCACTGCCCTGTCATCAGCGCCAGCCTCACCGGCATGGTGGGCAATCCCTCGGGATAGGCGTTGTGGAACACGATGCACTCCCGCGCGAAGCGGTCGAGGTTGGGCGTCTGGCAGGCCGGCACATCCGGGAAGGGACCGCGGCCCCCATGATACAGGCTCACGTGGTCCTGCCGCAGGCTGTCGAGCACGATGACGATCACGTTCATACCAGAGCTCCTTGGGTTCACCGCAGAGGCGCACAGGAGGTCCTGCAAGTACGGCTCATCGGCCATGGCGGAGGCCGTGCGCCTCGGGCAGAGCGGGAACGACTCTCTACCCGCTGTCTCGGGCCTTCGGGGCCCAAACGCTGCCGGCGACCGCGGCCCGTCGCCTCGCGGTCCTAGTCGTCCTCCCCGCGCTCCTCGTCCTCCTGGTCCTCCGCGCCCTGCGCCTCGCGGCGGGTGACCTCGGCGATGCGGTCGGCGGTGGTGGCGTACACCTCCCGGGGGCGGCGGCCGTCATGGGGGCCGACATAGCCGCGCTCCTCCATCATGTCAATGAGCCGCGCCGCGCGGGTGTAGCCGAGCTTGAACTTGCGCTGGAGCATGGAGGCCGAGGCGTGCTTGGTCGCAAGCACGTAGTTCAACGCGGTCTCGAACATGGGGTCCTCCGCCTCCTCGGACTCCCCGGGCAGCGCCACCGAGCCGGTGCTCTCCACCGCGCCCTCGGCATACCTGGGCCTCGCCTGCTCCTTCAGGAAGGTGACAAGCGCGCCGATGTCGCGCTCGCTGATGTAGGCGCCCTGGATGCGGATCGGCTTGCCTGTGGGCGCGTCGAGGGGCAGGTAGAGCATGTCGCCCGAGCCCACCAGCCGCTCCGCGCCGTTGATGTCCAAGATCGTCCGCGAGTCCACCTGGGAGGCCACCGCGAAGGCGATCCGGGAGGCGATGTTCGCCTTGATCGTGCCGGTGATCACGTTCACCGAGGGCCGCTGGGTCGCCACCACCAGGTGGATGCCCGTCGCCCGCGCCAACTGCGCCAGCCGGCAGATCGAGGTCTCGAACTCGGTCGCCGCCTGCATCATCAGGTCGGCCAGCTCGTCAATGACGATGACCAGGTAGTAGAGCCGCTCCATATCGGGGTCGCCCCTGGCGCGCTCGTTCCAGCCCGCGATATTGCGGACCCCCAGGTCGGCGAACTGCGAGTAGCGCAGCTCCATCTCCCGGATCGCCCAGCGCAGCAGGCCTGCCGCCTCTTTGGCATCGTGGGCGACGGGGGCAGCGAGGTGGGGAATGCCCTCGAAAAGGCTCAGCTCGACACGCTTGGGGTCAATGAGGAGCAGCTTGACCTCGTCTGGCCGGGCGCGGAACAGCAGGGAGGCGATCATCGAGTTCAGGCAGACGCTCTTGCCCGAGTTCGTCGCCCCTGCTATCAACAGGTGGGGCATCGTCGCCAGGTCGGCCATCATGGGGTGGCCGGAGATGTCCCGCCCCAGGGCGAAGGCGATCCGCGACTTGATGCGCTGCGCCTCCCTCGACTCGAGGATCTCCCGCAGGTGCACGAAGGTCACCTCGGGGTTCGGCACCTCGACGCCGATGACGCCCTTGCCCGGCACCGGCGCCTCCACCCGCACCGCGAGCGCCTTGAGCGCGTAGGCCAGGTCGTCGGCCAGGTTGGTCACCTTCGAGACCCGGACCCCGGGCGGCAGCATGATCTCGTAGCGCGTCACCCGCGGGCCGCGCTCGACGTCCACCACCCGGGCCTCGATGCCGTAGCTGGCGAGGGCGTTCTCCAGCGTCTCGACGCTGGCGAGCGCCTCCCGCTCCGCCTCCTCCGAGGAGGGGGCCTCGGAGAGCAGCGACAGCGGCGGAAGCTTGTAGTCGGCGTAGGCGGCGTCCTCCTCTGCCTCATCCTCGACCTTCAGGAGCTGGAGCTGAGGGCCGGCCGGCCCGGGGGCGGGCGCCTCGGCGCTGGGCTCCTCGGGCTGGGGTTGCGGCCCGGGGAGGGCGGGCGGAGCCTCGGGTGTGGGCACGGGCTGGGGTTTCCTGCGCCGCGCTCCGGGGGCCGGCGGCCTGGGTCTGCGGAAGGAGGGCAGGTGCATGTTGCGCAGGGAGCGGGCGCTGGCGCGACTGACCAGGACCGCCAGCCGCGCGCCCCCGGCGAGGATGCGGATGAGCGGCGTGTCGGTGATGTAGCCGAGCGCGCACAGCGCCGCCAGCAGCAGCAGGAGCATCCCGAGGGTCTGGCCGAACAGCGGCCTCAGGGCCTCCGCGAGCAGCACGCCCAGCAGGCCCCCGGGCTCGTCCGCGAACTGCCGCCCGAGCACCCCCGCCGCGGGGGCTGCAAGCTGCCACATCCCGAGCACGATCCAGAGCAGGATCCCGAAGCCGGCGGCCAGCCGGCCGAACTCGATGCGCCGCCAGCGCACCACCATGATGGCGCCGAGCAAGGCCAGCGCCGCGCCCACCGCGGCCGCGCCCAGATTCCCAACAAGGAAGGCCAGCACGCGGTGCAGGAGGGGGGCGACGAGCCCGGAGCGCCGCCCGGCCCCGGTCAGCAGCAGCAAGCCGACAGTGAAGAGCGCCAGGCCGACGACCTCGTAGCGCAGACGCCGGCGGTGCGGCTCGGCGGACAGGCGGATGATGCGGCGGGGCCGCTGAGGGGCGGCCGCGCTTTCCCGCTCCAGGCGGTCTGCCATAGCCCTCTACCTCATGGGCGCGCGCCCAGGCCGGCGCCTGCCTGGGGCAGGTCCGGCCAAGACGCCAATCGCCCGCGGGAAGGGGGCCACCCGCGGCTCAACGCTCCCTAGAAGATACCACGTCCCCGGCGAGCAGACAAACCCCGCGAACCCCTGTCTGGACGCCTCGCCGGTGCGGCCGTTGCCGCTCTGTGCCGCGCGCATGTCGCCGCAGGCGCATGCGCGGGGCCGTCGCCCCTCTCCTACCTCGCCGCCCAAAGCATGCCCCGCTGCACGATGGTGCGCGCCTCGGGCACGTCGAAGTCCGCCGCTACGTGCCCCAGGGAGCAGTAGAACACGCGCGCCGCGCCATAGGGGCGCTTCCATACCACCGGCATCACCACCCCCTCGATCCAGGGGCAGTGCTCGCCGCTGAAGGTGGTCGTGGCGAGCACCTCGTTCGAGGGGTCCACATGCATGTAGTACTGCTCTGAGTGCATGTCGAAGTCGGAGAGCCCCTTCGTGATCGGGTCCTCGTGGTTGACGATGTTCACGCGGTAGTCTATGACGCCGCCGGGATGGACCACCCACTGACCCCCGACCATGAACTGGTACTCGCAGTTGTTGCGGAAGGAGTCGCCCATCCCGCCGTGCCAGCCGGCGATCCCGACCCCGCTGCGGACCGCGTCCAGAAGCCCCTTCTCCTGCTCGTTGGTGATCGCGCCCATCGTCCACACCGGGACGATCAGGCTCAGGGACCGCATGTAGTCCTCCTCGAGGTACACATCCAGCGTGTCCGAGACCCGCACGTCGAATCCCTGCTCGGCGAGGAAGGGCGCGAAGATGTCCACACACTGCTTGGGCTCGTGCCCCTCCCATCCGCCCCACACCATCAAAGCCGACCTCATGACCATCTCCTCAGGTTGAGATTGTGCGCCATTCATTATAGCAGAATCGCGGACCCTTAGCTCACGCCGCCGCCCGGGGCCGCGCTGGGCCGCAGTCTGCTGTGGAATAATGCACGCGGCGTGATCTCCCGATGAGAGCCCATCGGACACTGCTGGCGTTGGGGGTCCTGTTCGCGATCGCCTCCTGGGCCGGGCCCGCCCGCGCGCAGGAGGCGCTCGCCCGCGCCCTCGGCTCGCTGCCCCCGGTCATCGGCCAGTCCACAACCTACCAGAGGAAGGCCAAGGAGAGCATCTACGAGATCGCGCGCCGCCACGGGGTCAGCGCCTCGGCCATCTACAACGCGAACCAGGGCGACCTGCTGGAGGGCGACGAGCTGCTGCTGATCCCCATCGCGCGCATTCCCCCGCTCGCCTGGCTGCCCGCGGCGCCGGGGGCGAGGGAGCCGGCGAAGCAGGGCTTCGTCGTCAACCTGACCGAGCGCGTGCTCTACTTCTACCGGGATGGCCGACCCGAGCGAGCCTACCCGGTGACCATCGGCATGCGGGGGTGGGAGACGCCCACCGGCGACTTCACCATCGTCAACAGGCGCAAGAACCCGACCTGGTTCCCGCCCCGATGGGCGATCGAGGAGAAGCCCGTGCCCCCGGGGCCCGACAATCCCCTGGGCGACCGCTGGATGGGGTTGTCGGCCCCCGGCTATGGGATCCACGCCACCAACGTCCCTTCCTCCATCGGACGCTACTCCTCCCACGGGTGTCTCCGCACGTACCCTGAGCACGCCCACGAGCTCTATGAGCTGGCGCCCATCGGCACCCCGGTGAAGATCGTCTACCAGCGCGTCGTCTTCGCCTACGACGCGTCGGCAGGCGTGGTGCATCTAGCCTATCATCCGGACCCTTACCGCCTGGGGGAGGTGCGGCCGGAGGCCGTGGTTCGGCGCCTGGAGGAGTACGGCCTCGGGCAGGTCGTGGATGTGGCAGCAGTGGAGGCGGCGCTGGAGCGGCCCACGGGCGTGCCCACGCCGGTGGTGGGGTCGGGGGCGCGGCTGAGCGTCAATGGCCGGGCGGTGGCGCTGCCGCTGAGCCCAGTGCGGGCCGGGGAGGACTGGCTGGTGCCGGCCGGGCCGCTGGCGACGGCGCTGCGCATGCGGCTGGAGGTGGGCCCGCGGGCGAACTACGCGGCGGTGCGGCGGGGTGAGCAACGGGCGCTGTTCTCGACGGGGGACCGCGACGCGATCATCAACGGGGAGCTGGTGCGGCTAGAGGCCGCCCCGCGGCTGGCCGCCGGCCACCCGATGATCCCCCTGCGCGCGACCGCGGGGGCGGTGGGGGCCTCGGTGGGCTGGGACGCGGCAACACAGACCATCCTGGTGTGGGACCGGCACGGCCCCGGGCCGGTGGGGGCTCCCCCGGAGGGCGACACGAGGCTGAGCCGCGCCCCCAACCGCCAGATCGCTCCCTGAGTACTCAAGCCTGCCGGCGGCCGCGACGCAGGGCGACGCGAACCTGCCGCGCGAGGCTGCGCGCGGATGCCGCCGTCTCCTCCTCCACCGGCCCGGGCCCGTAGCGGGCGATGACGAAGACCTCGGTGAGCGAGCGCACGGCGGGGAGCGCGGCGGCGAGTCCGTCGGGCCGGGCCTCGAGGGCGGCAAGGAACTCCAGGGGCGTCTGGGCCGCGCGCCTGGGCCGGCCCCGTCGGGCCAGTAGATGGCAGGCCTCCGCGTAGGCGCGGGCGACCGCCGCGCGCGCGTCGCGGGCGGCGGGCAAGGCGCCCCACCGGCCGATGCGCATTGCCCTCAGGGCGCCAAGGGCCAGCGCGGCGATCAGAGAGAGCACGGCAAGGGCCGTCGCCCAAGGGTGACGATGGACGAAGAGCCCCGCGGAGAGCGCAAGACGCCTGAGCGGCGAGAGTGGGACTGGGCCCTCCGCGGGCGTCGCGTCTGCGGTCGTCCATCCCCAAGGCAGCAGATACACCTCGGCCCAGGCGTGCGCGTCCGTGCCTCGAAACAGGTAGGTCGCCGTCTCCGGGTCGTACTCGCCACCCGCGTAGCCTGTGACGAGGCGCGCCGGAATGCCGACCGAGCGCGCCATCAGGACCAGGGCGGTGGCGTAGAGGTCGCAGTATCCCCGCTTGAGGTCGAGGAGGAAGTAGTCCGCGGCGTCCCGGCCGCGGGGGGTGGCCGGCACGTCCTGGGAGTAGGTGTACTCGCCCTGCAGGTGCTGGACGAGCGCGCTGAGCCTGGCGAGCGCCGTCGGCTCGTCGCCGGCCACTGCGCGCGCCAGGTCCGCGACGCGGCGGGCGCTCATCGGTACGCGCAGGTACTGGGGAGGCAGGTCGGAGGGTGAGGGCAGGACGTGCGCGTCGGCGGGCGCGCCAGGGGTTGCCGGGGCCATGTCGAGGGGCGCCGACGTGACCGTGTAGGCGGCGCCGTGCCGGATCAGGTACTGGGGCGCGACCACGCAGCCATAGGCGTCCACGAGGAGGTTGGGCACATCGGTGAGATCGAGCGGCGGCTCGGGCCTGACTCGCTGGGGAAGCCCTGGGGCGTGGATGACAAAGGGCAGATCGGCCTCCAGCTCGACCCGGTGGGTAACGAGCGAGGCGCCGGGCGGGGCCGGGACGTACCTGGTGAGATCGAGCTCGTTCTCCTGCGGCGGGCCCACCAGCCGCGGCTCCTGCGAGGCCAGCCAGGCCCGCCCGGTGTAGTGGTCGAAGACCTCGCCCCGCCAGTAGCCCGCGGCCGGGCCGCTGACTCTCATCACCGGCGTCTCGACGGGGGCGACGGGGCCGCGGCCGATGGGATAGCTGCGGGCGGCGTCGGGCGAGCGGTAGAGGCGGCCCGGCACGCCTGTGCCGCCCCCGCCCATGCCCGATATGAGCTGCCAGCGGTACTGAGGCAGGTAGGTGGCGGTCGGCAGGTACAGGGCATATCCGAGGGCCAGTATGGCGGCGATGGAGGCTGTGAGTATCCCCCAGTGTCGCCGGCGCCACTCCGCCCCCCGCCGGCCGGCCCACAGCCCCCCGCCTGGGGGCAGGCCGGTCAGCACCATGGCGTGGCCCACAGCCGCCAGGCCGGCGGCGAGGAAGATGGCGAAGCAGAGGCTCAGGTGGCCCCACTGGCCTCGGCCGGAGATGAGCCCGAAGACGGCCAGTGCCGGCACCATGGCGAAGGGGACCGCCTCGGGCCGGACGAGCACGAAGCTCAACGCCAGGGGCAGGAGCGCCATACGCAGGGCCAGCCCGAGCCCAGGGTCGGCGCGGGCCGCGTAGAGCCCGGAGACCTCGGCCGCGATGTCGTGCGCGATCAGCGCGCCCAGGCCCGCGGCGGCCGCCGCGCCGAGCGCCAGGCCCAGGGGCACCGCCCGGGACAGGCGCCAGTGCCGCGTGTGCCAGCTCACCACCACGCCCGCGCACACGAGCAGAGCGCCCGCCAGCCCGACCGAGGTGCTGGTGCCCGCCACCCCCAGGGCGACCAGGCAGGCGGCGAGCGCCAGCGCGCCCCCGAGGTAGAGGACCGCCTCCTCTGTCGTCGTCGTCCGGTCAGTCCGCGGCAACGAGCATCCTCCCCAGCGCCTCCCCCACGTCGTCACCCCGCCCGAGCACCGTGACGGTCGCTCCGGCCCGCGCGAGCGCCTCCGCCGGCTCGGCCGCCGACGGGCCGCCTCTGGGGTCGAAGCTAGCCGCGTCCAGCAGCACCACGGCCACCCACAGCCCGCCTCCGGAGGGCTCGACCAGCCTCCCCACTACCCCGGGAAGGCCCTCATCGGGGGCCGCCGTGATGATGCAGAGCCGGTACCCTGAGGGCAGCATAGCGCCCACCCAGTCGGTCACCTGGGAGGGGGCCAATGCCCCGTCGGCGCGCACCCGCGCCAGCGCCTCGAGCAGCTCGTACTCCCGCGTCGGGCGCTCCACCTCGACCAGCCGGGGCCCCTGGGGCGAGTCGGCCGCCAGGGACGCGCGTCCCTCTCCCGAGAGCGCCCAGTGCAGGAGGGAGGCCGCCGCTTTCACCCCCACCTCCAGTGTGGTGTCGGGCGGGGGCCCGTACTCGGCGCCCTCCCTGGTGTCCAGCACGACCGCGAGGTCGCCGGAGGCGCCGTGCTCGTACTCGATGACCTTGAGGGAGCCGTGGCGGGCGGTGGCCGGCCAGTGAATGCGCCGCAGCTCGTCGCCGGGCCGGTAGTCGCGGATCCCGTAGTAGTCCAGGCCCGACAGGGACCACCTCGCGCGCTCCCCCGTCGTCACCCCCCTCGGCTCTGCACCCGCGCGGCCCGCCTCTCCCGTGAGCTCGAGCGGCCGCGGGTAGATGATGGCCTCGCTGCGCTCGCCGAGGCGGCGCTCGTGGAGGAAGAGGCCGAAGGGGTCGGAGGCGGAGACGGTGATCGGCCCCAGGGGGTAGACCCCGCGCTTGCGCGCCCGGGCGCGGTAGGACAGGGACACACGCTCGCCGGGCCAGAGGGCCGGCACGACGAACTCGACCTCCGCGTCGGAGCCGACCAGGGGTGGGAGCGCGTCGGCGACGGCGAGCAGCAGGCGAGGCAGCCTCCCCGTGTTCTCGAGCTCGATCCTGACCGGGAAAGGTTCGTCCTCGAACACCCGGCCTGCGCCTTCCCGGCGCCAGGCGAGTGTGCGCGCGGAGAGCCGCGAGCTGGCATAGGCGACCAGCAGCACCGCCACCAGCGCGGCGAACATGAAGTAGGCCGCGAGAGAGTTGTAGACCAGGCCGATCAGGCCCATGCCGGCGCCTGCGACCACGACCGTGAGCAGTTGCAGGCTCATGGCTCAGCGGCGGGGAGAGGTCTCCCGGCGCCGGAGCCGGTCGGGGATGCGGTCGTGGCGGACCAGATCGTCGTAGGTCTCTCGCTCCACGATAACATCCGCCCGCCCGTCGGCGACCAGCACCACGGCCGGCCGCGGCAGCCGATTGTAGTTGCTCGCCATCGAGTAGTTGTACGCGCCGGTGGTCTGCACCGCCAGGATGTCGCCGGGCGCGATCTCCGGCGCCTCCAGGTCCACGATGAGAGTGTCTGTCTCGCAGTGCTTGCCGACCACGGTCACCTTACCCGTCCGCGGCGCGCGCGCCTTGTTCGCCACGATGGCATCGTAGCGCGCGCCGTACAAGGCCGGCCGCGGGTTATCCGACAGGCCGCCGTCCACCGAGACGTAGCGTCGAATGCCAGGGATGTCCTTGACGACCCCGACCGTGTACAGGGTCAGGCCGGCCTCGCCGACGAGGCTGCGGCCGGGCTCCTGGATGAGCCGGGGCAGGGGCAGGCCCCGGCGCTCGCAGCTTCGCCGGAGCGCGCCGGTGACGGCCTCGGCGTACTCCTCGAGGGAGGGGGGCCGGTCCTCGGGCCGGTAGCGGACGCCGAGGCCGCCGCCGAGGTCGAGCTCCTCGGGCGTGAAGCCGAGCCCGTCCCGGAGCTCGGCGGCGAGGGCGACCATCATCTCCGCCGCCTCACAGAAGGGCCCCGGCTCGAGAATCTGGGAGCCGATATGGCAGTGAAGGCCGCGCAGGCGGAGGTTCGGGGCGGCCTGGGCGCGGCGCACGCCCTCCTCAGCCAGCCCGCCCACGATGGGCAGGCCGAACTTGGTGTCCACGGTGCCGGTCTGGATGTGGGTGTGGGTGTCGGCCTGGACGCCCGGCGCGATGCGCACCAGCACGTCCATGGTCGCGCCCCGGGCGGCGGCGAGGGATTGCAGCGCCTCCACCTCGTCCAGGTTGTCCAGCACCACCCAGCCCACCTGGTGGGCGACCGCCATCTCGAGCTCGGCGCGGGACTTGTTGCTCCCGTGCAGGAGGATGCGCTCCGGCGGGAAGCCGGCCGCCAGGCCTGTGTGGAGCTCGCCGCCGGAGGAGACATCGAGGGCCAGCCCCTCCTGCTCCACGAGGCAGCAGATGGCGCTGGTCATGAGGGCCTTGGCGGAGAAGGAGATGAGCACCTGCGGGTAGCGGGACTCGAAGGCCGCCCGGTAGCGGCGGCAGGTCTCCCTGAGGTGGGCCTCGTCCACGACGTAGAGGGGGGTCCCGAACTGGCGGGCCAGCTCGACCGCGTCACATCCGCCGATCTCGAGCGCGCCGCGGCCGTTGACCCGCTGGGTGCCGAGCAGCATCATGCCTGCGCCTCCCTGGCCGGGCGGCCGGCGGCCGGCCGCCCTGGTGAATGCGGAGACGCCAGACTCGCTGGGTGCGGTCTGGCGTCGTGCGTGCGGACCTTTGTGAGGGGCGTCGTCAGGCAGACGCGGGCGCACGAACGCCAGCGCGGCGCTTCGTCGCCATCGTCTGATAGCCGGACGTCCGGGCGTTCATACGCACTGCCCCCCGCACAGGATAGCCCATCCGGCGCGCGAAGTCAACCCGCGCGTGACGCGGGCCCCTCCGCGCCCCACTTGCCACACCCCGCTCGGAAGTACTAAGATAGGAGCGGCGGCCGCCCGCCGGCGAGCCCGGCGGGGGCCCAGGGAGGTCTGGAATGGCGGAGCGATCCACTTGGCGCAACAAGGTGGGCCTGGCGGAGATGCTCAAGGGCGGGGTGATCATGGACGTCACCTCGGCCGAGCAGGCCAGGATTGCCGAGGAGGCGGGCGCGGTGGCGGTGATGGCGCTCGAGCGCGTCCCCGCCGACATCCGTGCGCAGGGCGGCGTGGCGCGGATGGCAGACCCGGTGAAGATCAAGGAGATCATGTCCGCGGTCACCATCCCGGTGATGGCGAAGGTGCGCATCGGGCACTTCGCGGAGGCCCAGGTGCTGCAGGCCCTGGGCGTGGACTTCATTGACGAGAGCGAGGTGCTGACCCCTGCTGACGAGCAGTTCCATATTGACAAGCACCAGTTCCAGGTGCCCTTCGTGTGCGGCTGCCGCGACTTGGGCGAGGCGCTGCGGCGCATCGGCGAGGGCGCGGCGATGATCCGCACCAAGGGCGAGGCCGGCAGCGGCAACGTCGTCGAGGCCGTGCGGCACATGCGACTCGTGCAGTCGCAGCTCCGGCGGCTCACCACCCTGCGCTCGGACGAGCTGATGGCGGCCGCCAAGGAGCTGGGCGCGCCCTACGAGCTGGTGTGCGAGGTCGCCCGCGCGGGCAAGCTCCCCGTGCCCAACTTCGCGGCCGGGGGCATCGCCACCCCGGCCGACGCCGCGCTGCTGATGCAACTGGGCGCCGAGGCGGTCTTCGTCGGCTCCGGGATCTTCAAGTCTAACGACCCCGCGGCGCGGGCGAAGGCGATCGTGGAGGCGACCACCTACTATGACAAGCCGGAGGTGGTGGCCCGGGTCTCGGAGGGCATCGGCGAGCCGATGGCCGGCCTGGATGTATCGAGGATGGACGAGAAGGAGCTGCTCCAGACACGGGGGTGGTAGGGGCCGCGGGAGGTAAGGAGTGCCCATGATCGGCAGAGGCATCGGCGTCGCGGGAATCTGGCTCGGGGTAGGGCTGGCGCTCGGCCTGGGCGCGGGGCAGCTCGCCGGCTGGGTGCAGCGCTGGCTGCTCATCTGCGCGCTCATCGTCAGCGCGCCCCTCGTCGGCCCCTGGACCTGGACCAAGGACTAGCCGGGAGATGGTCGGGGTCCTGGCCGTCCAGGGAGCCGTCCGCGAGCACCTGGAGGCGCTGCGCCGCCTCGGGGTCGAGGCGCGCCCGGTGCGCACCCCGGAGGAGGTCGCGGCCTGCGACGCGCTCATCCTGCCGGGCGGGGAGAGCACCACCATTGGCAAGCTGATGGACCGCTACGGGCTGCTGGCGCCGGTGCGGGAGCTGGCGGCCTCGGGCCGGCCGCTGCTGGGTACCTGCGCGGGGATGATCCTGATGGCGAAGAGGGTCGAGTCGGCCGCCGGGGACCAGCCCACGCTGGGGGTGATGGACATCACCGTCCGGCGCAACGCATTCGGGCGGCAGGTGGACAGCTTCGAGGCCGATCTGGACCTGGACGGGATAGGGGGCGGCCCCTTCCGCGCGGTGTTCATCCGCGCGCCCGTCATCACCGGGGTGGGCGATGGAGTAGAGGTCCTCGCCACGTGCGGAGAGAGGATCGTCGCCGCCCGGCAGGGGCGCCTCCTCGCCCTGGCCTTCCACCCGGAGCTCACCGACGACCCAAGGGTGCACGGGTATTTCGTCTCCATGGTACGCTAGCCACAGTCGCGGCGCCGGCGCGCTGCCGAGGGCCGTCGGCCTTCAGGTGCTGTCCGCGCTCGCCTTCGTCGGGGACGGGGTGCTGCTGTTCGTCAGCGCGCTGGGCTACCTGGCTCGAGGGCGCATCGGCTGGCGCCGCACCGTCGAGCAGATGGCGATCGTCGGCACCGACTCCTTGCCCATCGTGGTGGTGACCCTGTTCTTTGTGGGCATGGCCTGGGGCTGGCACACCGCGGGCTACCTGGTGCAGTTCGGCGCTACGGCCTACTTCGGGGGAGGCACGGCGGTGGCGATCGCCCGGGAGCTGGGGCCGGCGCTGTGCGGTGTAGTGGTGGCGGCGCGCGTGGGCTCGGCGTTCGCCGCGGAGCTGGGGACGATGGCGGTCACCGAGCAGGTGGACGCCCTGCGGGCGCTCGCCATCAGCCCCACCCGCTACCTCGTCGTCCCCCGGTTGCTGGCCTGTGTCGTGATGCTCCCGCTGCTGACGATCATCGCCGACGCGGCGGCCCTGGCGGGCGCCTTTCTGCTTTCTGTGCCGGTCGGCGTCAGCCCGGGCGAGTATGTGAGCTCCGTCCAGCGCTGGCTGACGCCGCACGACCTGTGGGGAGGGGTGGCGAAGGGCCTTGTCTTCGGGCTCATCATCGCCCTCGTCGGGTGCCGGCAGGGGATACGGGCCGGTGGCGGGGCGGCCGGCGTGGGCCGCGCCACGATCTCGGCGGTGGTCCTCAGCGTGGTGCTCATCTACGCCGCGAACCTGGTGCTCTCGATGGCGATCTTCCGGTACTGACCGTGGCCGAGCAGGCAGCTCCCATCCAGCTCGAGGAGCTCCGCTACGCCCTGGACGGCAGGGTCATCCTCGACGGGCTCGACCTGAGCGTCCGGCGAGGCGAGATCGTGGCCGTCATGGGCCGCTCGGGGACGGGGAAGACGACGCTGCTGCGCTTGATCATGGGCCTCATCTCCCCCACCGGCGGCCGCATCCTGGTGAACGGGGTGGACCTCGCGGGTCTGAGCGAGCGGGAGCTGGATGAGCTGCGCATGGGCGTGGGCATGGTGTTCCAGGGGGCGGCGCTGCTGGACTCGCTAACGGTGTTCGAGAACGTGGCCCTGGGGCTGGTGGAGCACCGGCGCATCGGGGCCGGAGAGCTGGCAGGGCGGGTTGCCGGGCTGCTGGAAATGGTCGGCATGTCGGGCACCGAGTCGCTGCTGCCGGAGCAGCTCTCCGGGGGGATGCGCAAGCGGGTGGGGGTGGCGCGAGCGCTGGCCATGGGCCCCTCGATCATGCTTTACGACGAGCCCACCGCGGGTCTGGACCCGATCTCGGCCTCCGCGCTCCACGACCTCATCCGGCGGCTGCGCGACCAGGTGGGCGTGACCTCGGTGGTGGTCTCGCACGACCTGTCCACCCTGCGCAGCGTCTCCGACCGCGCGGCCCTGCTGCACCGGGGCCGGCTGCTTGCCCTGGGCCCCCTCGCCGAGCTCGAGCGCTCGGCCGACCCGGCCGTGGTGCAGTTCCTCTCCGGCCGCCCCGATGGGCCGCTCGCCGACGAGGCGGCCCTTGCCTGACCAGGAGGTCTCGATGCGCAGCGGCGCTGAGGTGAAAGTCGGGATGATAACCCTGCTGGCGCTGGCCCTGGTCGTGGTGTTCGCCCTCTACATCCGGGGCTACCGCGCGGGGGTCGGCGCCTACGAGGTGTGTGTCATCTTCGGGGATGCGCGGGGGCTGCAGCGAGGCGATCCGGTACGGCTGGCCGGTGTGAAGATCGGGGAGGTCGAATCGGTCGCGATCAACAGGGAGCTGAAGGCGGAGGTGCTCCTGAGGATCCGTCGCAGCCGCCACTACACGCTTTACGACAGCTACGAGTTCCGGATCGCCACCTCCGGCCTGATCCAGGAGCGCTTTGTGCAGGTGCTGCCGGCCCCGGTCGGCCCCACGGCCGCGCCCCTCACGGATGGAGTGTGCGTCGAGGGCACCGCCGCGCCGGAGCTGGCCGACATCGTGGACGCCGGGCTCGACCTGCTCGAGAACCTGAACCGCACCTCACGGCTGGTGCAGACACTCCTGTCCGAGCAGGAGGTGATCCAGGGGGTCACCCAGGCCCTGGAGAGCTTCGTGGAGGTCTCGCGGGCGGCGGCACAGGTGGGGGAGGCGGCACGGGCCCTCGCCGACGAGTCACGCCCCCAGGTGGTGGCGGCCCTGAACGACTTCAGGGGCGCGGTGGGGGATCTTCGGCGGATGGCCTCGCACCTCGAGCAAGGGCTCGCCTCCGAGACCACGCTGGCCGACCTGCGGGCGACCCTTGCCAGCGCCCGCCGAACCACCGAGAACGCGGCCCGCCTCACCCAGATTCTCGCCGATGCGCTCTCCGACCCCGAGCACCAGCGGAAGGCGGAGGAGACGCTGTCTGCGGTCCACGAGCTGGCGATCTCGCTGCGGCGGGTGGGCGAGGACCTGGAGGTCGTATCGGGAGAGCTCCGCCGGGCAGCGCCGGCGATCCCTCGCGTGGCGGCCGAGGCGGAGACCATCACCGCCGACCTGTCGGCCGTGCGAGAGAGGCTCAAGCCGCCCCAGATAGATGCCGCCTTCGACATCGTCTACGCCCCCGCCGAGGGGCGCACCTACCCCTCCGGGCGGCTCGACATCCGCACCGACGACGAGCGCTTCCTGCGCCTGGGCATAGATGACATCGGCGGCGAGTCCGATGTGAGCGTCCAGCTCGGAGAGCCGCAGTCCCTCGCCGTGGTGCGCTATGGCCTGGTGCGCTCCCGTCTCGGGTTGGGGCTCGACTTCCGGCTCCCGCGGGGCTCCGCGCTCTCGCTGGACATCTCGGACCCTAACGCCCTCCGGGGCGATGTGCTCGCGGACATCCCTCTGGTGCTGGGCCGGGAGCACTGGAGCCTGCTGGCCGGCGTGCGCGATGTCGGACAGGACCCCGCCTTCGTGGCCGGCGTCAGACTGCAGAAGTAGCTTGCCCGACTCCATCCTCGAAGGAGGCTCCATGCCGGGCCCCGTGGTCGCAATCACCCACGGCCCCGACCCCGAGACCCTCGTCCGGGACGCGCTGGAGCTGGTGGACGCCCAGGCCGCGATCAAGCGCGAGGGCCGCGTTGTCCTGAAGCCGAACTACGTCGAGCCCCGATCGCCCGCGGACGGGGTGACCACCGACCCGCGCATCATCGCCGCCCTGGTGCGCTGGCTCAAGGGGCTAGGCTGCCGACACATCACCATCGCCGAGAGCAACTGGAGCCGCGCCAACACCGAGCGCGCTTTCGAGCTTGTCGGACTGCCCGCGCTGGCGAGCGACCTGGGCGTGCGCCTGCTCAACCTCTTCGACGACGAGCACGTCCCGCTCGAGATCCCCGGCGCGCTCTCGCTCCATCGGGTGCGGATCGCCCGCACGGTGTTGGAGGCCGACTGCCTGGTCAACCTGCCGAAGCTGAAGCGCCACTGCCTGGCCGACGTCACCCTTGGGATCAAGAACCTCATGGGCGCGGTCTTCCCCGAGAAGAGCGCTATGCACCGGGACCTCCACCAGCGCCTGCGCGACCTGGCGACGGTGCTGCGGCCGGCGCTAACGGTGGTGGACGGGATTGTCGGCTCCGAGCGCCACGAGACCGCGGGCACCCCGGTGAGGATGGACCTGGTCATCGCCGGGCTCGACCCGGTGGCGACCGATGCGGTGGGCTGCCTGGTGATGGGGGTGGACCCGGGCGAGGTCGAGCACCTGCGGCTGGCCGCGGAGGCAGGCCTGGGCGAGGTGCGGCCCGAGCGCATCGCGGTCCGCGGCGTGCCCGTCGCGCGGGTGCGCAGGCCCTTTCTGCCCGCGCGCTGAGGCGCGTCATTGACGGGGCAGGGCCCCGACGCTAGACTGGCGCGGCGCTCGGCGCCCACACCGCCCACGGAGGCCACTGCCCCATGCTGCCCATCGAGGACCGCATCGGCATCTCGACCCACTTCCTGCCCTCGACCCACGGGGAGACCATCTACGACGCCATCCGTATGGTGCGGGAGGCCGGCTTCGCGGGCTTCGAGGTCGTGCCCACCCTCGATCAGGCCCAGCTCGGCTACCCCGAGAACCACCCCAACGTCGGCCTCGATCTATTCGAGGCCGCCGAGGCCGACCTCGACCGACTGGCCGACGCGCTGTCCGGATTCCAGTGGGTGACGGTCCACTCGCCGCACCTGGACTGGAACCTGTGCTCGGCGAACCGGCATCTGCGGCGGCTCACCTGGGACTACTACGACCGCTGCATCGAGCTGGCGGTGCGCCTGAAGGCGGCGGCGATGACCTTCCACATGGGCGGGCCGACCTGGGGCTTCGTGCGGGGCCGGGAGGCGCTGTGGCAGTACAACCTCGACTACGCGCTCCACGCCGTCGAGCTCGCCCGCGCGCACGAGCTGCCCATCGGCTACGAGGTGGGCGGGCCGGACCTGCTGCAGTTCGTGTGCGAGCGGGTGCCCGGGTGGGGGATCAACCTGGACATCGGCCACGCCTACATGGCGGTGTTCTCCGATGAGCGGTTCCTCGCGCTGCTCGAGACCTTCAAGGGCCGGATCGTCGAGGTCCACCACAACGGGGTGAACCACTACTGGGGCAACTTCATGGAGCACCAGCCGCCCCACCTCAACAACATGATAGACTTCCAGGGCGCCTATGAGCGCCTGCGGGAGGATGGCTACGCCGGCCCCATCGTGTGCGAGATCCAGGGCCAGGACATCGCCCAGGTGATCCGCCACTGCCAGGAGTCCAAGGACATGATCCGCGGCATCTGGACCGGCGAGCTGCGGATGGGAGAGAGGTGGTACGGAGGGTAGGGGGACGCGCCTCCCGCTCGACGCGCCGTGCAGACCCCGCTACCCCTTCATCACCCCGATCGGGCGGAGGCGGGCGACGAGCTTCGAGATGCCGGCCTCGTGGCACACCCGCACCACCTCGTCCACGTCCTTGTAGGCCTCCGGCATCTCCTCGGCCAGCACCTGGCGGCTCGCGGC
>Ga0129301_1000242_pt1 | contig 29486 bp, 30 predicted proteins | sample ConPoolayeHmetaG_FD_94489 | JGI IMG/M metagenome (GOLD analysis project Ga0129301, IMG submission 94489) | Hot spring microbial mat communities from California, USA to study Microbial Dark Matter (Phase II) - Cone Pool mat layer H metaG ...
CTCTTGTGTTTATATATGCCATATACAAGTAAGCGTGCCAGTAACTTGGTGGTGGTTGTAGTCCGTTGCTTAATGCGTATTGCCTAGCATAGTTGAAGAAGTCTACTGTTTTTGTCCAGCTTTCCTTTTTGAAGTCTGATGCAGTTAGCGTGTCTATGGCGAAGGCTGGCGAGATTATGGCTGTTAAAGTGATTGTGGCTAAAAGTAACGTGAATAGGTTTTTGGTTTTCATAACATTCTTCCTCATTATGATTGTCTTTTTTGCGTTTATGGGAATTTAAATATTCTATTAAAGAATTATGCACTCATAATCTGAATCAGAAAATAGAAGAGTTTTCCGCTTTAGCAGTGTGCTTTTGCTCTCTGCAAAAATATAGCCCCCCTATAAATAGATTGAACTTTGGTTTCTAACGTTTCGTTGTGAAAGCGTATTTTTAAACGTAAAAATCAGCCAGTAAAACGCCATCCTCTAGGTTTTCCTACAATGGATTTCTAATCCTTCCTAACCCAAAAAAGAGATTAACCAATGTTTTCTTTGGATAAATGCTTATATGGATACAGAGTGGAAAGTAAAATCATGGAATCTAACACAACTCAAATTAGACGTGTACCTTGGAAGTGGATTGCAGTTGTAGCTTGCGTAATTATCGTTATCATGGCTGGCTTTCAACTTTATGTTTCAGCATCAAATATATTAGTGTCAAAACACACGGTTCAAGTACGTTATGGAAATGTCTCAGGTGGATGGCGACCATATAATATTCTTGTGGTATTCACGCAAAATAACCAGACAAAAGCATACTGCATAGTGAGAATAAGCTCATCTGCATGGCAAAATATCACCTTATCCGAAGGTTTCTACATTGTCAAGCTTTATAATGCAGATTTAGGTATTTACTTAAGACAGTTTGAGCTTTGTATATTTAAGGACGTTCAATTTACAATGGCAGATATCTAATGAATGAAATTCGTGAAATGGGCAATAGAGTCATGTAGTTTGGATATTTCTGGGGGTTTCATTACGTGCTTTAGGTCTTAATTTGTTTACTTCTCTAAGGACTCTTATTAGATTTCCGAGGATACTAATTACAATCGCAATTATTATCAATAAAGCAATCAGAAACAATAGAGGAAAATCTGGAAAGGAAACCAAAACCAGCAAACTCCAGCCAACAATAGACTCCACTAACGGTTCTCTAATAACACCTAAATAGTCTGTATAAGCGGATAGCATATAATTCATACTGGCTACAGACTTTCTGATTCTTCAAGCATTTTTTCATAGGCTTCCCCTCGAATCCACCTACTTACAAGTTTGCTTTTCACCGTTCGAGAGAGATTTTTGAATAACCACAACTTCAAGCTATTCCATATAGTGAAGATAACAAGCTTTGGTAGTGAAATTGCTAATAGGAATATAGATGCCAAAAAGACAGCTTCGATGATACTTTCGAAGGGAATAAACATATATAACCCTCAGATAAAAAGGATGACCGCAAAGAATATTAAAAACTTGCTAAATCTAAAAAAAGTTTTAAGGAGTTCTTCCAATACTGTTACTTGTGACGTAAACTTGTTCTTCTCTGAGCCGAGAAGACGAAAATCAAAAAGACAGAAGCAGAAGGAGAGAGGCAGAAGAATTTACCGCAAAGGCAAAGAATTTGAGAAAAAAGCCTACAAGTTTTTGCGTGGTAAAGGCTTCAAAGTGCATAAAGAACGAATTCGTTTTAAAGCGGGCGAAATTGATGGATATGCTTCTAAAGGTGGACGTCACTATGCAGTTGAGGCTAAGAATACTAAGCAGAAAGTGAATGTTAAGGTTGTTAGGAAGTTAAAGAAGAAAATTGACAGGTCTGCAGGTTTTGTAAAAGGAGGGGTCATTGTTTCTAAAAGTGGTTTTACAAAGGATGCTGAACGAGAAGCTAAGAAACATGACATTAAAACATTAAAGTATAAGCAGAAGAGAAGTAAAAGTGGATGGTCTCTTTTTTAGGAGGGATTAGTTGCCTGCACCCAAGGTAAAGAAAGGAAAATGGGAAAAGGAAAGGGAAAGAACTAAGTCTGGGGCGTGGAGAAAGAAGCGAAAAGATGCTGGTAAGAAGAGACGAAAGAAAAGCATTTGGGATTTTTAGCAAAAATGTGGGATGAAAATGGCTGATGTTAATCCACGAACACTTCCTATTGCTTTAGGTCTTGGTGGTTGCAGCATTGTAATTATGGCTGTCTATGGTTTTTTTTGGGCGAGATGTAGATAGCGCAGTTGTTGGTGTTCTTGTGGTAATAGGCTTGTTTATTGTTGTGCTTGGTGGAGCACTATATTATTGGGAAAGAGGCAGATACTACAAGGACCGACTTGAGGTTCATCTATAAGTTTGGTGTAGTATTTTTTCAACGTAATATTTTGATATAAGCTCTGTTGTTAACCCAGTCTCCTCTTTAATTTTCGGCAACAATCCACTCCACAATTCTCTCACTGCCTCAAGCCTACGATTAAACTCTTTCTTGAAAAGCCTTTAACAGGCATTGCTTCACCTTCCCACCATAAGCTTAAGCCTACTATGTATTTTGGATTCATAAAATCTTTCAAAACCACAAATAACTAAATCCTAACAAGCCAAAGGCGATGCATCCAGCCTTGAAAGCCGAATCAATAATAGTCACAATCCTCATCATCTGCATATTCCTCTCCTTCTACTTCGCATACCTATCCTTCCAAGAAATAAACGAAACACTAAAAAAACAACTCGTAACCCTCGCCACATACTCACTAATAGCAGGCATAGTTATAATGGCTTGCATGACAATCTACCTAAGCCTCAAACGGGCATTCCCAAAAATGGAAACACGCCAAAAACGCAGCAAAGAACCAATAGAAGATAAAGACACATAAACCCATTAAGCAACTAAAAAAGAAAAAGAGGAGTAGAAAAAAAAGCTCAACGCTTCTTAATGGAAGCTATGAACTCGTCTATGGGAATAGCAGCCATACTCACAATCTTTATCGTTCCCCTCGAGCCAAGTTCTATTGACACTTTAGCAATTGTTTCATTGTTCGGAGCTTCAACAATATTCACAAAGTCATAAGCTCCCAAAACTGCATATTGACTAAGCACCTTAATGCCAAACGCCTGAAGCTCCTTATTGACTTCCTTGATTCTTTCAGGTTTTTCTTTAACTGTCTTCCATCCTTCATCTGTCAAATTGGACAGAAGAATATAGTAAGGCATTCATTTTCACCAAACATTTTATTATGGCATTGTCTGAATTTCAGCTTTTCGACACCACAACAGATTTACGAGGTCTTCACTTCTTTCGCGTTCGCTTCTCATATTCTTCCTTCTGCTTCACCCATTCACCATACTTCTCCAATAAACTCTTTATCTGCTCACCAACGAAGTCGTTCACGCTAAGAAACGGCATCCCCATATCCTTTAATGCTTGCTGAAGCTTCTCATACTCTTCCTTCGGAATCTCCAAACATTCATATTCCTCTTTCAAAATGCGCAGTCTCCACCGAACAGCGTCGCGAATAAACTCTTCACGAGAAGTATAGCCCAAATGCTTATTCTCCTCAATAAAACCCTCAACTTGTACAAGAAGCTCTGGTGGCAGTATAACCGACTGAGAAAGGAGGCTTTCTATAGCGTCTGTGTAAGTCTGCATCTTCATTGTTTGAGCTGTTAACTCGCCAAGCAAAGCAGTTAACCGCTGATGAGCATCATCTGAAATCCTTAATGTCTTCAATTTTTCGTTAACTCCTACCAAAGTGGGATAAATCACACTTATACAATAAAGCTAATAAATCTTTTCTGTATACTAAATATACAGGATGTAAGGAGCGTAACATAATGAAACATCATGTGGGCTTAACAATGGACACAAAACTCTTCAAAGAAATCGAAACACTACGCGGAAGAGAAAAACGCAGCACCTTCATAGAACACTTACTCAAACTCGGACTAAAAACATACAAAACAGAAAAACAAATAGAAAACAACGTTCTCGATAAAACATAAAAAAAGGAAGCGCCCTTTACAGCCTACTCAATGCCCCACTTCTTAGTGATTTTCACAATCAAGAAGATTACAAAGGCTACAATAATGAACGTTATTAAAGCCACTAAGAAATTCCCAACACCAAACAACTGACCAGTATAAGCAGTATCTATCGGGTTTCCTTGAGCATCCAAAGCAGCAGGCGGAACTGCAATCTTAAAAGTCGAAAGATTCCCCAAACCTGGCAAAGCAAGACCAATCATCGGCAAAATCAAATCCTTAACAAGCGACTGCACAAGTGCGCCGAGATAAACACCCATAATAAAAGCCACAGCAAGCCCCATCACCTTATACCTAGATATAAAATCCATAAATTCCTTCCACAGACCCTTAGGAGGCGGCGGTGGAGGCGGAGCAGGCTTAGGCTCCAAAAGCTCCCTAATACGTTTCAACTCTTCAAGCATTTCATCATCTTTAACCAAAACATGCCACCAGAAAATAACATTCTTCACCAAACCAATATAAGACTTCTCATTAATGGGCCGAGCCGGATTTGAACCGGCGACCTTTCGGTTATCAGCCGAACGCTCCAGCCAAGCTGAGCTATCGGCCCACATAACAAATGTCAATAGTATAAATCTTTAAGCTATTTTTAAGGATTTTCGGAACATTTTTAATTATTTCTCAACTATTCTTCTTTTGGGCCCGTAGCCCAGTACGGATTAAGGCGCTGGCCTTCGGAGCCGGAGAACGTGGGTTCAAATCCCACCGGGCCCGCTTTTTAGTTTTAACTTTAACAGAAATGTATGCAATTTGGACTTGTGAAAAATTCTTGTTAGCAAAACATATTTAATGATTCTCGAGTTTGGTGAAACACTTTTGAAGTGTCGCGTTTAGGCGCTCTTTTTCTTTCTCGCTTAGGAAACTGGATGCTAATGCATTTAAAATTAGTTTCTTGAGTTCAAAATAAGAAAATTTTAGGTTCCTTGTGAGAATTCTATATTCCTTGGTTAACGTAGTGTTGCATAATGTTGGATCGTCAGTGTTAATAGTAATCAGTGCGCCACGTTCCCATAGTTGTCTAACTGGATGTTCCTTTAGACTCTTTACAACTCCACTTTTGATATTACTTGATATGCAAATCTCGAGAGGTATTCTCTTTTTGACAAGACACTTTAGAATATTTGGATTTTCCATAGACTTTATTCCATGCCCGATTCTATCAGTTTTTAGATACTTAATCGCATCCATGACGCTTTGAGCATCGCCTATTTCCCCTGCGTGAACAGTGAGGAATAAACCATATTCCTTTGCCCTCTCAGCTAACAACATATATTCTTGTTTTAATTCTTCGTGCCATCTTGAGAAAGGGATACCTTCTTTTGTTTCAGCGGGAAGGCCAAAACCCACAACCTTTTCCTTATACTGCAAAGATGCCTCTAAAACTTCTAATGGTTTGTGCGCTTTCCGTTTCTTCCACTTGAAGGTAGGGCCGGCTATTAGATTCACTTTAATGTCATATCTCTCTTCGGCTCTCTTAACTCCCTCGATAACGCCTTCAAAAACTTCCTCAAGCGACAAGTGATGAAATGAAGCCTCAAAGGCAGGTCCGATGCTAAGTTCTAAGTATCTCACATTATCTTTGGCTGCATCTTCAACAGCCTCATATGCAACTCTTACGATTGCTTTCTTATCATAAAAACAAAGCCCAAGAATCTTTAACGAGCTCAAAAATTGACGTAAGTCTGAAGCAGGCTCACCGATTTCTATTAAATTTTTTAGCATTTCTAAAACGTAAGTTGGCAAAATTATATTGCTTTTGACTGCAACATCCAAAAGTGTCTTAACTCTGATAGACCCGACAAGATGACGATGCAATTCAACCTTCGGCAAAGATTGCAGGAAATCTACCGAATCAACTGTTCTGTGGCTTGCCACAAACGCGTCACCAATCAAACAAGCTCATTTTAAAATATAAAAAATATCTTCTCTAACAATTTCTAATTCTTGCTTGTTCATCGTGGGGAATTTAAATGAGGATTTAAACCTAAGCGGGCCCGCCAAAAAAATAAGAAAATGTTTAGAGTTTGAGCTTACAATGAGAGTTTATTGTGGCGATTGTTTTCTTTTGTGGATTATGACTGCTAGCAGTGTCGTTATCATTATTAGTGGCAAGATTAGACTTGAGGAGAATTCTGGGACTATAGGATAATTATCTACATTGTATTTGTCAATTTGGTATGGTTTATCCCATATTTCGTCGCTTCCTGGCTCGTTCTGGTTCGGACCGCTGTAAACATCTCCGACGTTGGGGTAACGCGTTTTGAAGTCGCTCCAGTAGTTGCCACCGACAGGGTATGAGCTGTTCCAGAAGTTGACGCATCCGGAAGTATAATTATAGACTTGTATAGCGTTGTTTATGAAACTGTTACCGTAGAATATGTTGTTCGAAGCACTTTCTAATCCTACGCCTTTCTGGTTGCTCATTATAGTATTGTATGTAACCGTATTTTTTTCAGCGTTGCTGAGTGTGACCCCAACTTCATTGTGTGTGATAGTGTTGTTTGAGATTGTGTTATTTGTGATTGCTGAGCTGTACCAAGGATTGTAGAGATGAACTCCCACTCCGCCCTCTTCAATCGTATTTTTGATGAGTGTAACGTTTGCTGACCATGTAAGGTAGATTCCTGCGTTGTTACTTGATAAAGTGTTGTTCCAAATGCAACTGTCAAACGCACCTGAACAGTAGATTCCGCGGTAGTTGCCTAGAGCAGTGTTATTTAGTAAAGTATAATTAGCCCCCCACAGATAAAATCCGGCGCTTTGCGACCCTCCGGTATTGTTTGAGGCAAAGTTGTTGATGAGAGTGTTGTTCTCCGACCATCCATCGAAATATATCCCGTTTGTGTTGTCTGTTGCATTGTTGCTACTTAACAGGCTATTGTATAGGTATTTAAGCTCAAATCCTGTTTGCTCATTTGAGATTGCATCATTGTTTGTGATGATATAATCGGTCGAGTCATAGATTTCTATCCCGTTAACGTTTGATGATGCATTATTGTTAACAAGAATGTTTTGATTGGAAACGTAGTGTCTGATTCCATACCGGCTGTTTGTAACAGTGACGTTCTCGATTCTTGAGCCGTTAGTGTTGAAAAAGAATATTCCGCAGTGATTATTTGTTAAGGTCAAGTCTCTTACAGTGACATTGGTGCAGTTGATAAAACAGAGCGTGCCCACGTACGAGCTAGAGTCATAGACAACATCTGTTGAGCCTATTAGATAGTGGATGGGTTTGCCATCAACGGTGTTGCTTGTGTCTACGAAATTGTCAAAATCAGAAAACTCTTCGCCATCAACTCCGAAATTATATTGATTACCCTGCATAGTGTTATGTGAAAGGTTGTTGCCGCTTGAATACTCCAGAAATATTCCGTCTATTTCGCCCGAAGACACAGTGTTGTTTGTAAGAATGTTATTATGGGATGATCCAAGGTATATTCCCTCTCCCTCTTTGCATGTGATTTGGTTGTTGGTTATGTTAGTATGGTCTGTATAGAAGAGTCCTATGCCTCGTCCTTGACTGTTGATGTTGTTGTCGACTATCGTAATGTTAGTCGTGTATTGTATCAGCAACATTCCAGCATTGCTATTTGAAATATTATTTCCCTTTATAATAACGTCTTCGCAACCTCGCAAGTATATAGCTTCTGAACTGCAAAGAGATATGCTATTTTGAATTATAAAGTTGCCATTAGTATCGGTTAAGTAAACGCCTGTTGAACCGTTAAGTATTATTTCGTTGTTAGCGATGAAGTTATTGACAGCGCGTCCCCATAAGTAAACCCCCTTGTTGCAGTTTCTTATTATGTTTTGGCTGATGTTACAACCTGAACAAGCATATTTGCCCAGATAAACGCCGTAGAAGAATTGGTTGTTGTTTTGTATAGTAAAGTTAGTGATTTTCACATTATCTCTGCGAATGTCGAATACATGGGTGCTACCGCTTCCGTTAATTATAGTATTGTACTTGTCTTCGCCAATTAGTGAAACAGATTTATTTACAACGATATCTTCATTATATATCCCAGTCCTAACGAGGATAGCGTCTCCATCGCTTGCATTGTTTATTGCCATTTGTATCGTCGCAAAATCGTCTGGAACAATTATTTCGTCTGATTCTGCAGACTGAATGTTAAATGCCAATATCATAAAGCTTACGAGTAATATTGTTAACATTATTCCAGAGATTTTTCCCTTTAACAATTCGTTTTTCTCCTTACCCTTCATATAGACATCAAAAAAATAAAACTTTCGCACCAATCAGTCTATCACACACAATGCCATAAGAAGTCTGAACATGATCTTTTTGTTTTCAGATAGCGGTCAAAATCTAACCGTTTTGATGTAATAGCCCGAGATGGTTCAAACACACATTTACATCACAAAAAACATAAAAGACCTACAACCAAACATATTTGCATACTAATAGAGGGACCTAGAGCTGTTGCACGCACACAGAAACGCAACAACAGTAATCCGTGAGAGATTCGAACTCCTATTTTTCTTCCATCTATACAGTAAACCAATCATTTTCGATGTGGGGAATTTAAATGGGGATTTGAATCTACTCGGGCCCGCCAATGCAGATTAGCCCGTTTGGATTGCTGGAATAAGCAAAACAAAGTTATGCCTAGTCTTCTAGGAATCCTTAAAAAGCCTAAATAATAGTAAAACAAGAATTTGTGCCATTAGGAATTAAAAAAGAGTGCGGCGACAAGATTGATGTGGAAATTTATCGTGGAATTTCTAAAAGACTTTAAGAGTATGGGGTAAAGGCAAGTCCACCAATAGTGATTGACAAGGATATACAAATAATCGGAGTTTGTCTAAGCGAAGAAACATTAATGGATGCCTTGCGTGAAGCGGGAGTATGAGGAGTACGAAAAAAGTCACGTTAATTATACGCCAAACTGAGATAAACAAAATATTTCCTAGCGGCATGCAACTTCTTTTAGAGGATAATGCTTCATCGCTTGACACAATTAAGATGGCTGATGCTGAGATAAAGAGGAAATGTGGAGACTTTCCAGTGAAGAAGTATGAGAGTTTACTTCAAACGGTTTATCACCCAATTGAAAACAGATTTTACAAGCAAGTTGCAATACAAGCTTATGTTAAATCAAAGGAATTTCTGAACATAAGAGAAAACCCAAAAATTCCTCTGCCAGATGAGACAGTTATAATTTTGATTCCTCAAGGCGGATGCCAAACAGATTGGGAAGAACCAATAAGATAAAGAGCGAAAAAAGAAAGGAAACTACTACAGTTTCTTGTATACCATGTCATTTTCTCTTACACGCTGAACAACTTTCAAGCCTATGCTCTGACCTGCTTTGGCGCTTTGAACGTTTTGATGTTCTATTTGCATGGACTCGACGACTTGTTCAACATCTGTTGTCGGTCCCTTAACCACTATCGTGTCGCCGACGGCTAATGGTTGCGTAAGCTCGACAACAGCGACGCTTATCTTACTAAAGAAATGAGTTACACGTCCAATTTTAACAATTTCCTCGTTCAATATTCACATCTCCCTAAAACCAAGAATAACGCTCTTTCAACATAAATAATTTATTCAATAACCTCGCCTTCCAAATGCGTTGAAAAAGCCTTAACCACTTTCACATTCAAGACTTTTCCAAAAACATCATTAGGATTCTTCACTGCAATAGGCTTGTAAGCAAAATTACGCCCAACCCAAGAGCCAGCAATCTTGCCAATTTCATCAATTAAAATCGGACCAGTCCAGCCAAGCCAACGCTGATTCTTTTCAGATGCCATTCTTCTTGCTAGCTTCGCCAAGATGGTGCTTCTGCTTTTAATTTCTGAAAGAGGCACAAAATCCTTCCGCATTTCAGCAGCTACTGTTTTGGGTCTTGCAAAAAACTTTGAAATATTCACAATGTCAGGCTTAACTTCCTCGATTAACCGCAAAGTCCTTTCAAAAGCTTCTCTGCTTTCGCTTGGAAAACCGCAGATAACATCTGTGGCTAACGTAATGTCTGGAAACTTGGCTCTGAAGGCATTTACTATCTTTTTAAAATACTCAACAGAATAAAATCTCCCCATGCTTTTCAAAATTTGGTCATCGCCGCTCTGCACTGGCAAGTGAACAAACTTGAACACTTTTTCACTTTTAAAAGCTTGAATCAAATCATCTAAAATATCCTTCACCATGTTTGGAGTCATCATGCCAACGCGAACCCTAAAATATCCTTCAACGTCGCATATCGCGTAAAGAAGTTCTGCAAGATTCGTGTCTCTATCCCTTCCATAACAAGCTGTGTCCTGCGAAGTAATCCAAAGCTCCCGCACTCCCTTTGCTAAATCGTTTTTCACCCGTTCAATAATCTCTTGAATATCATAGCTTCTCAGACGCCCTCTAGCGAAAATCACACAGCAATAAGCACATGCTCCTAAACAGCCATAACTCACGGGAATAATACTCACTAATGGATTCGTCAGAAGTCTAGGTAGATCTAAACTGGGCTTAGCACACGTAGCGTCTTCTATGGCAACAACTCTTTCACCTTTTGAAACACGGTTCATAATCTCGACAATTCTGTTGCCAGCTGCGGGACCCACAACTCCGTTAAAATGTGTTTCTTTGCATAACCTTTCAAAATTGATTAAAGGTAAACATCCGGCAACAATCACCTTCTTGCCTTCTGGAATATGCTTTATAATCTCTATCATGCGACTTTCTGTTGGACCCTTAACAGCGCAAGTATTGTAAATAATTATGTCCGCCGTTGTAGCGGATTGTGACAGCTTATACCCAGCATTCACCAAACATCCAGCCAAAACCTCTCCATCAGCCAAGTTGGTAGAGCACCCAAAGCTTTTAACGAAGACTTGCATATTCTCCATCGCAATTCATCAAATGCTTTAACAAGAAATAAAAACATAAGGGTTGCTGACGACAAAAATTTACAGAAAAATGACATGGCGCTTGATAAGACTTAAAAAGGAAGGAACGAACATATTTAAAACATATTTGTATCATATTATAACAAAGTATATAATAATTTTTGATATTTTTGAAGCTTGCATGGAGGGAGAAAGCAAATGAAGTTGATAACACTCTATCTTCCAGAACCATATATTAAACTATTAGACCAGCTTGTAAATGAAAGATTTTACCCAAATAGAGCTGAAGCTATTCGTGTAGCCATCCGTGATTTGATAAACGAGGAAGTTGGTCGGAGGAAGCTTGTTGACTAAAATGTGCCCTACAGAGCATGCACTAAAATATGCATGGCACGGACAAAACGGTGAAGAGATTCACCCGCCTAATACCTGCCATATCGCAGTTGTTGGCGTAGGCGGAGCTGGAAACAACACTGTAAGTAGGCTGATGGAGGCTGGCATAAGCGGAGCCGAATGCATAGCGATAAACACGGATGCAATACATTTGAGTGCATCTAAAGCACATAGAAAACTGTTGATAGGCGAGAGACTTACCAAAGGGCTCGGGGTTGGCGGAGATCCAAAGCTTGGCAGAGCTGCAATCGAGGAATCAAAAAAACGAGTTGAAGATTTGCTTTCAGACGTAGACATAGTCTTCATAACAGCGGGTTTAGGTGGCGGAACCGGGACAGGTGCGGCACCTGTTGTTGCAGAGATTGCGAGACGAAAGGGAGCGATAACGGTTGGAGTTGTGACCACGCCTTTCCGCATTGAAAAGGGTCGAATTGATTATGCTGCTTCGGCGTTAACTGATATGCGGCGTCAATGCGACACTGTTGTAGTGATTGATAACAACAAGCTTATGCAACTTGTGCCGCAATTGCCGATAAATGAGGCTTTCAGAGTTGCTGATCAGGTTTTGGCGAACATGATTAAGGGTATTGTGGAAACAATTTCAGCCCCAAGCCTCATTAACCTTGATTTTGCTGATTTCAAGACAATTGTGAGAAGAGGCGGTGTAGCAGTTGTCGGGGTAGGCGAATCTGATGCGCCTAACAGGGCTGAGGAAGCGGTGCGGAATGCCCTTAGAAGTCCATTATTAAATGTGGATTATGCTGGAGCGACTGGAGCCTTAATTCACGTTATTGGCGATGCTCATATGACGATTGAGGAGGCTAATCGTGTAGGTGAGATAGTTACAGAGATGATGGATGGCAACGCATTGGTCATTTGGGGAGCAAGAGTCAATCCAGAGTATAATGGCAGATTAAAGGTCACATTGGTTATGACTGGTGTAAATTCTCCGCACATATTGAGTGGATTTGGAACAATTGCGCCACAACTCTATAATCTTGAGCCTTATGCGGAACCAGAAAAGCCAATGGAAATAAAGCTGAATCTTTATCAACTAGAAAATTTTTGATGACTCTATTTTCTTTTTTAGGTTAAAAAACTCTCTTTTCAACCTCATACTTAACGGTATTGCATTACCAAAGGGTTGACATAACCCTCTACGTAATGCTTTAATCACCTCTTCAAAGTCCAACTCAGCGTCAACAAGAGTATAGGCGTAGCCTATTTCTGGACCATAATGTGCGTCACTTCCTGCAATTTGCACTTTTCCAAGCTGAGAAGCAAGTTTTCTGTTGTGTTTTACTGAATAATGGAAGGGAAAAGCTGAAGAATTTATCACTTCTATTGCATCAAATTTTGAATTTGTTCGTTTTCCTAAGCTTTCTTTAAAAAAGGTTAGTGGATGACAAGCCACTGCAATGCCTCCAGCTTCATGAATCTTGTCAACAGTTTCGTCGGTGCCCAGTTTTGGCGGAATTAGCTCTTGAATATCAAGCCCTATAATATGCCCATCCGAACTGGAGATTTCGATGCCAGGAATTATCAGAAAGTTTGTTTCTTTGGCTATTTTTAGTGCGCCTTCAATTGTGTCGTGGTCTGTTATGGCGACTCCGTCTAATCCACGTTTTTTTGCATAGAAGAGCAGTTCTTCTGGCGTGATTAGAGAATCATGGGAGTGGCGTGTGTGAACATGAAAGTCAATTTTTAGCTGCAAAATTTCACAGCCATTTTATATATTTCTAATGGGATTTCGTCAACTTCTCCCTAACTTTCTCCAGCATTTCATCCAATTCGTTCGCTTCTACCTCGATTTTTCGGAAGAGTGGCTTCGCCTTAGCTATTACATGTTTAACTTGAAGAGGCGTTAAGGCTTCATCCCATCTTTGCTCATGAACACTTCCTTGTAGATTGAGGGTTTTCCAAAGTTCTTCTGCAGAGAACGGAATGAATGGAGCTGAAACTATAGCTAGGGCTTTGACAATTCGCGTTGCCACGTAGATGATGTTTTCTGCTTTGCTTTTATCTTTCTTAATTAGGTTCCATGGTTCTTTCTCGTTTAGATACTGGTTTCCCATGCGGCTTATGCTTATGACATTGTTTGCAGCAGATTGTAGCTTACAATCCTCGATATCTCTTGCTATTGATTCAACTCTTTCCTTTAAAGCTTCTAGAATTTGCTCATCATTTTTATCTAAAGTTGTGGGCTGGGGGACTTCACTGTTAAACTGCGTGTTTATGAAGGCTAATGTTCTGTGGATAAAATTGCCGAAAGTGTCATTTAAATCAGCATTCACTTTTTCAATGAGAATTTCCCATGAAAAGTTTGAATCTTTTGTTTCTGGTCTGGTTGCCATTAGGAAGTATCGCCAATAATCTGCAGGAAGAAGCTCCAATGCTTCATCTATGAAAATGCCCACTCTCTGGCTTTTAGAAGCTTTTTCACCTCCAAATTGGAGGAATTCGGTTGCTGAAACGTTCCATGGCAGATTGTAGTTTTCACCAGAAGCTAATAGTAAGGCTGGAAAGATTATCGTGTGAAATGGAATATTGTCTTTTCCAATGAAGAATAGGGATTTAGCATCCTTGTTAAACCAGAATTCTCTCCATTTTTCGAGTTCTTCTCTAGTCTTGAAGTATTCAATTGCCGCTGAAATATAGCCTAGCACATTTTCAAACCAAACATAGAATGTCTTGCCTTCCGCCTCAGGAAAAGGTGCAGCGATTCCCCATTCCACATCTCTTGTCATGGCTCTGGGTTTCAGTCCCTCTTTTATCAGGTTTAAGCTAAAATTTCTGGCATTAATCGGCAACTGCTTGTTATCGCTAATGTAATTGCTGAGTTTTTCAGAAAATTTTGGCAAGTCAAAATACCATTGTTTAGTCTTCTTTACAATGGGTTTGTTCTTGCAGATTGCACAATAAGGCTCGATTAGAAGTGTTGGCTCTAATAGTCTACCACAGACATCACACTGGTCTCCTCTGGCAGATTCATGTCCGCAATAAGGACATTTGCCTTCGACAAATCTGTCAGGCAAGAAACGTTCACATCTTGTGCAGTAAAGCATTTCTGTTTCTTGGGTGAAAATGTATCCATTACTGTAAATTTTTCTGTGATGGTCCTGCACAAATTCTATGTGGATTGGATTTTCTGTTCTAGTGTAGTTGTCAAAAGAGAAACCCCATTTCTTGAATAACTCAACAACCTTTGCATGAATTTTATCTGTCAATTGCTTCGGCGATATTCCAAGCCTTACAGCTTCAATTTCAATTGGCGTTCCATGCTCATCTGAACCGCTCACCATTACCACGTCTTCGCCTTTCAACCGATAGTATCGAGCTACAACATCAGCAGACAAAACCTGCACTAACGTGCCCAAATGAGGAAGATAGTTTACATAGGGCCATGCGCAGGCAACCAAAACTTTTCCGAGTTTCACGGCACCTCCAATATTTTGTTTAATGACAAGCAACAAATTGTAAATTCTATTACTTAAGAAGCTTGGTTTTTTCGTGGATAATCTTTCACAATTAATGCTTTAGACTCTTTTGAGTTGAGTCAAATAAAGAGCATGAAGTAAGAAAGCCCGTAGATGATGATGAATAATGCTCCTGTTTTTCTGTCGAGTTTCTGCCTTATTACAAGTGTGGACAAAACAATAATAGAAGCAAGCAACGCAAACAAGCCTGTTGTTTCAGCAAGTCTTGCAGAAACAGTTGATGGAAAGAGTAATGGTCCTATTCCTATTGAAAAACCAGCGTCAACAATACAGCTCCCTATTGCATCTCCTATTGCGATTTCATACTGCTTCTTTCGAACAGCTGTCAAGTCTATTGCTAGCTCTGGTAAGGATGTTCCTATACCTACTACGAAAAAGCTTACTAAATATTCTGGTATGAGTGTTTCTGCTGAAAGTCTGATGACAGAGTGGACCACAATATAGGCGCCTATGGACACTCCGACGTAACCTATTGTGGCTAAGAGAAAATGACTAAACAGCTTGGGGTCACTTTGTTCTAAAGCATATTCTCTTTTCATAACGTTCTTGATGATTATCATGAGAAGTGGAAAGCTAGCAACTAAGAAGATAGCATTCATTCTTGAAATGTATCCCTTTTCAACAATCGACACCGCAGCAATGAGTGCCAATAGCTCACAAGACCCAATGACTGCTATCTCGTTTCTTTTGACTTTAAATGCTCCTCCTAGCAGAGCGATTAGTCCTAAAACCAAGGTTATTTGAGCTAGAATTGACCCAAACGAGTCTCCTACGTTTATATCTCCGTGACCCATCGCTGAAGAAGTTATTGAATTTACGATTTCTGGCAAATCTGTGCCCAAAGACACTACAATAAGCCCTATCATAAGGGGAGAAAGTTTCAATGCTGAAGCAATGTTTACTGAATGCTTTACTGCTTTATCGCTGGAATAGGCTAGAAGGGCAATGCCACCGAGGAGACCTAATACTCCAAGTATAATGTTCTCAATGAGCAAATGGGACACTATTATACTGATGAATGCCTTCGTTAGTTTATAAACTTAACAACATGCGATACGCACAATTTTTCCTAACATGGCTGCATAAGAATCAATGTTCTGTTTGTCGCGCATAAATCAATTTTCTGAGCTAGCAAAAGCAAACCATTAAAAAAGAGGAGTGTATTGGGAAAATCTCTAATAGGGTAGTTTTTTTTAAAATAGAATGGAAAAGAAAAGGGATTTTTTTGGGTTTATTCTTTCTCTTCTGCTTTCCACGTTACTTTAGGTCTACGAGTTGAAAGAAATATCGATGCAGCAATTATTAGAGCGCCAATAATGAGAAGCAGTGTTTGAATAGTGAACAGATTTATCAGTTTGTCTAAGTCTTTCAACGATTGGTCAAGGGGCACGCTTGTTAATTCAAATCGAATTTCCGCTGGACGGGCAGGAGTGTATACACTTGCTCCAATAGCATAGGCGTAGGTCACATCAATACTGTCACCAGAAGCTCTTCCATCATTGGGTATAGTAAATGTCCTTGTAGTCTCCCAATATGCCCCTTTAGTAAGAGGTTGATTTATGTTCGCAATTGTTTCATTGCCACCCCAAATAATATTATACCATGGATAAATTATCGTAACATTCTTCAGTACAATCTCTTCTGGACCATAATTGTAAATATAGACTTTCACCGTCACTGTTTCGCCAGGTAAATATTGTGGCTTATCTGTATAGCCATAGACTCCGATTAAGGGCAATGCGCTGGATGCTGGCATAAAAACCAGCATTGTCAATGCTACCATTATTGAAATTACCAAAATCTTTTCCTTCAATTTGTCCACCTAATTTAGACTATGTTATTCTGATCTGCATTTAAAACTTACCATGATTAGTATCTGATTCTGAGCGCTTCTTTTATATAGTCCTTATATTTTCTGAAGAATTTTCCTTATTTCTGTGGCTGAAGCATTTGTTTTTATTCCTTTCGAATTGAAATGCGTTGGATACGCTTGAAAACTTTCTTTCCTCAAAGCGTCAACAACCTTTTTAACTGATGGAGCTGGAAGACTGAATCTATCGCATAACCTGTCAACGACAAAATATGAAAGAGGGGCTTCAGCTTCATTTTTCAATAGAGTTAAAAGTTTTTCCACTTTTTCTCCATGTTTAAACTCTCTGTTAATAACCTCTTGTTGCATTAAACTGCAAAATTTTTTGTCAACTATTTTTCCAAGCCACAACGGTCCAGCAATGCTAAGCTTCGAATTGCATTCGCTGCATTTCCATGAATGCTCAAGCATCCGCAATTCTTTTAGGGGTTCTCTGTGAAAGCAGTTGAAACAGTGAAGAATATAGCCCACGTTCTTGATGCTTTCATCAGCTTTTTTTGCACTGTATTTTATTGTTGCATACACACGAATGTAATGGTTTGCGCTGTAGCTAAAAACAGCATCTATGCCTATGTCTTGTTTAGCCGCAGTTGTGGCTAAACATCCAGCCAAAAGCCTCACAGCTAATTCGTGGCAGTATTCTGTGCGCAGTGGCTTACCTCCATACTTTCGCTTACATGCCTTAGGATGGACTCCGCATAAGGGCGCCATGTCAGTTGCAGTTAAAGCAAGAAAACCATTGTTTCGTATAGCGCGAATAGCAGAATCGAGATATGGCACTGGAGAACCGAATGGGTCTATGTCTATAGCGTCGAATCTTTTGCGAGGTGCACTGTAATTGGCTAATAGGTGGTTTGCATCTTCATTTTTCACAATCACGCGCTCACATAGTCCATTCCTCTGCACGTTGTAATTAGCAAGTTGAAAGGCTTTCGCGTTAATATCGCTCATCAAAACCTTTTGGACACCTTTAACTTCAATTGCAAAGCGTATTCCCCTAATCCCGCATCCAGCAAGCGGCTCGCAGACAGAAATTTCACGCTTCATCATTTTTTGATAAGCTTGCAGGGCTAAAACTGCAAAGTCACGGTTCAGCTCCATGACAGGGTTATAGAAGACTGGAGCCTTTGAAGGAGCATATTCTGATGGCGATTTCACGAAGGCTTTAAGCTTTGGCACTAAGAGTTTTACTTTGCCTTCAGTTATCATTTCTGTTGGGAAATCTATGTTGAAATTGGCTTCAGTCATGTTTTGCTTCCTGAAAACTGTGCGAATGACTCTTTAAAATATTAGTTTTTGTGTTTGTTAATAATTTTTCCTTGTTTTGATTGCGATGGATGGCAAAGTAATAGAGAAAACTATTGTTCAACTTTTTTGCTATGTAAAATTTGATAAAAAATAAATAACTTATTCTATTATATGGATGCTTCTTGCAGGTGTGAAGTTATGAGCGTGGATAAAACAAGTGCAGACGGCATTGAATGGGATTTAACTCATTTTTACCGTTCAAAGGATGATTCTCAAATTAAATTGGATGTTGAAACTGCCTTGAAGAGGGCAGATGGCTTCGCTGAAAAATACAGAGGATGCCTTGCTTCTGGCAAGATGACTCCAGAAGAATTGCTCGAAGCTATGACGGAATATGAGAGCATTTTAGAACTTATGGGCAAAGTGGAATCTTATGCTAGGCTTCTCTATTCAACTGACACTCTTGACCATGAAAGAGGAGCCTTAGTGCAAATGGCAACAGAAAAGGCTAGCGAATTAGCGAATAAACTGGTTTTCTTTGAACTTGAATGGTTGGCTTTAGGCGATGAGAAGACTAAGGAGTATTATGAACACCCTGCGCTTGTTAAATACAAACATTTTCTCGAGACTCGGAGACGCTACAAACCATATAAGCTGTCTGAAAAAGAGGAGCAATTAATGGAGGCTATGTCCAATACTGGCAGAAAGGCATTCATCAGACTGTTTGACGAGACAATAGGCGCATTAGAGGTTAAAATTGTTCTTGACAGTGAAGAGAAAAGCATGCCTTTTGCTAAGGCTTTATCATTGCTTTATGACCAGAACAGGAACACGCGAAAAGCTGCTGCTTCAGGGATAACCGCAGCACTGAAGAAAAATGAGAAAGTTTTGACTTTTATATTTAACATGATTGTTCAAGACCATGCAATTACTGGAAAATTCCGAAAGTATCCAAGCCCAATGGAGCCTAGGAATCTAGATAATGAGCTTGACCAGAAAACTGTTAATGCCCTTTTGGATGCATGTGACAGGAATGTTGACATGGTCGCTAGGTATTATAAATTGAAGGCTAGACTTTTAGGCTTGGACAAACTGTATGATTACGACAGATATTGTCCACTTCCAGGCGAAATGCCATCAATCACCTATGCCCAAAGCAAAGAAAGAGTTCTGAAAGCTTATAATGCCTTTTCTTCTGAAATGGCGGAAATTGCAAAGATGTTTTTTGATGGAAACTGGATAGATGCCCAAGTGAAGAGGGGCAAGACGGCAGGTGCATTCTCGTCTAGCACTGTGCCCAGTGTTCATCCATATATTATGTTAAATTTTGCAGACAAAATTAGGGACATGATGACGATGGCACATGAGTTAGGGCATGGTGTTCATCAGTATATGGCGCGGGGTAATGGCTATTTGCAGATGGACACACCGCTGGTGATGGCGGAAACAGCAAGTGTGTTTGGTGAAATGCTTGTTTTCGAAGACATTCTTAAGGAGACAGCTGACCCGAAGGCGAAGCTAGTTATTGTCGCCTCAAAGATTGAAGACTTTTTTGCAACAGCCTTTAGACAGACTATTTTGACAAGATTTGAGCAGATGTTACATAAAGCGAGAGTGGAAGAGGGTGAACTTTCTATAAAACGGATTAACGAGCTTTGGATTGAAGCCAACAAGAAGATGTTCGGAGATTCAGTTGAGCTTACCGATGATTACGGTTATTGGTGGTCTTATGTTCTTCACTTTGTGCATTATCCCTTCTACTGCTACGCATACTCTTTTGGGTTGCTATTGGTTCTAGCGTTATACGCAAAATACCGCAAAGAAGGAGACAGCTTTGTGCCAAAATATTTAGAGCTTTTGAAGGCTGGCGGCTCCTTGTCTCCTAAAGATTTGATGGCAAGAATGGACGTAGACATTACTGACCCGAATTTCTGGCAAGGCGGATTAGACATGCTTGGCGAGTATGTCAAGATGGCTGAGAAACTAGCTACAGAGGCGGGATATTAAAGAAGTCTTGCACTTTTCAGTCTGCCCTTTCTTTTGGGTTCGAGAACGAGAAAAGCATCACAGTGTTGACATGCAAGTTGACGTCATTCGGAAATTTTGAGAAACCATTTTAGGGCAATAATAAGCTTCTCTTTTTTTGAGGGAAAGTCTTTGAAAAAGCGTGTTTTTCTTTTGACTGGCAGTCCCAGCGTTGGAAAGACAACTGTTCTGCTCAAGGTTGCAGAAGCTTTGAAGTCTATGGGCTACAGTGTTGGCGGAATGATTAGTCGTGAGGTTCGCTTCTGCGGAAAGCGTGTTGGCTTTGAAATTCTGGATTTAACCAATAGCAATCATGGGTGGCTTGCACATGTGAATCAGCCTACTGGCCCAAGAGTTGGCAAGTATCGAGTTAACCTTAGAGACCTTAACAGTGTAGGTGTAGAAGCCATATTGAAGGCTGTTGAAGAATGTGATGTAATATGCATAGACGAGATTGGACCAATGGAATTATTTTCTGAAAGATTCAAAGAAACAGTTAAACGGGCTGTTGATTGCGGGAAGCTTGTGGTTGGTGTTATTCATTGGAAGGCTACGGATAGGCTAGTAGAGGAAGTGAAAAGGAGAGATGATGTAGAGGTTGTTGATGTTACATTTGAAAATAGGAATAGATTGCAAAAATCTGTTGTGGAAAAATCGGTTGAATTTCTGAAAATTGAAAATAGAAAAAGATGATGATTTAGTAGTTTTCACAGTATAGTTCATAATAGCTTTTGGGATGGTCACACACTGGACATTTTTCTGGTGCCTCTTTGCCTTCAAAGACGTAGCCGCAGTTTCTGCATTTCCACATGACAGGCTTATCCCTCTTGAAGACTATGCCTTTATTCAAGTTCTCCAGCAGCTTTCTGTAACGCCTCTCATGATATTCTTCTACCTTGGCAACCATGCGAAAAGTTCTGGCTATCTCTGCAAAACCCTCTTTTTCGGCAACTTCAGCAAAATCTGGGTAAAGCGTGCCCCATTCCAGTTTTTCACCATCAGCCGCAGCTAACAAATTTTCCGCTGTTGAATCAATGATGCCTGCTGGATATTCAGCTGTAATTTCCACCATTCCGCCCTTCAAATGTTTAAAGAATAGTTCTGCATGTTCCTTCTCATTGTCTGCTGTTTCAGTGAAAATTGCTGATATCTGCTCATACCCTTCTTTCTTAGCAACACTGGCAAAAAAAGTGTAACGCATCCTTGCTTGTGATTCGCCAGCAAAGGCTGCAAGCAAATTCTTTTCTGTTTTACTACCTTTCAATTCCATAATTGACATGCTCCTTAACAACCTTCAATTCTATCTTTAGATACATAAAAAGGATTTCATTAACAATTGTAGAAATCAAAGCTCAATTGCAATATAAGAGCATTAAACTTTATCTTTTTAAAACAGCAATTCATACTGAAAAAGCAAAATAATGGAGAAAAAAACCATTTGAACAATAATCCATTAAACGTCAATTTGGCTGGACTAAAACTTGCTAATCCAACAATGCTAGCTTCTGGCATTTTGGGATATTCTGCAGAAACTTTTCAGAGCGTAGCTGAAAGCGGAGCAGGCGCTGTGGTCACAAAATCAGTCGGAATAAAACCTCGAGCAGGCTATGCTAACCCAACAATAGTTCAAGCTGATTATGGTTTAATCAATGCCATGGGTCTTCCAAATCCTGGGATAGACGAGTTCGTCAAAGAAATTCGAGAAGCTAAAGCCGCTTTGAAGGTTCCTTTAATTGTCAGCATTTATGGTTACTCAGCAGAAGAATATGCGACATTAGCCAAAAAAGCAGCAAACGGGGGAGCCGATGCTTTAGAGCTTAATGTATCGTGTCCGCATGTTAAGGAAACTGGTTCTGAAATTGGGCAGAACCCAAAAATTTTGGCAGAAGTTGTTAGGAAAGCTAAGGCTTCCGTGGATAAGCCTGTTTTTGTCAAGCTTTCACCAAACGTTACAAGCGTAACAGAAATTGCAGAAGCTGCAGTTAAAGCTGGAGCTGATGCTTTGACGGCTATAAACACTGTTAGAGCAATGGCAATTGACACGGAAATCGCTATGCCAATTCTCTGTAATCGCATAGGCGGGCTCTCTGGACCAGCAATAAAACCCATAGCAGTAAGATGCGTCTACGAGATTTATGAATGCGTTAAAGTGCCAATAATAGGATGTGGCGGCATAACTGACTGGCAAGGCGCAATAGAATTTATGCTGGCAGGTGCAACTGCAATCCAGATTGGCACAGCCATAGCTATGAAAGGCTCAAACGTGTTTAACGATGTAACTCGTGGAATGAATGCGTATTTGAAGAGGAAAGGTTTCAAGAGTGTGAAGGAAATTGTCGGCTTATCGCATCGCAAATAATCAGAGCAGAATCACAAGCATTCAAAGCGTAAAAGCTGAAAGCTCAAAAGTGAAAGTCTTCACCTTTAAAGACAAGCAATGCGCAAAAGCTAATCCAGGGCAATTCCTAATGCTTTGGATTCCAGGTGTAGACGAAATTCCCTTAAGCATATTAGACGCAAATGTAGATAGTACTGTTTCTGTAATTGTTAAGAAGGTTGGAGAAGCAACCGAAGCGTTACATAATATGAAGGTTGGAGAAGTCGTAGGGATTCGTGGACCTTTCGGGAACAGCTTTACTGTGAAAACTGGCAGAATTTTAATGGTTGGTGGAGGAACGGGAATCGCTCCACTATTGTTTCTAACAAGAAAATTAGCATTTAAAATGTCAAAGCCAATCTTTGTGATAGGAGCAAAATCAATGGAAGAGTTGCTTCTTATAAGCGAAATTGAAGAGCGGTGCGGAAAGCATAATGTAATTGTCACAACCGAAGACGGAAGCCACGGCATAAAAGGTTTAGCCACAACACCTGTTGAGAAGATTTTGAAGAGAGAAAAGTTTGACATGATTTACACTTGTGGACCAGAAAAAATGATAAGCAAAGTTTTCGGCTTAGCTGAAAAGTATGGAATAGTTTTGGAAGCAAGCCTTGAACGTTTGATGCGCTGCGCCATAGGCTTGTGTGGAAGTTGCATTATAGGCAAATATCGCGTGTGCAAAGATGGTCCAGTGTTTAATGCACAACAGTTGAGAGAAGTTAAGGATGAGTTAGGAATAACGAAACGTGATTTTACGGGAAAGCGAATACCATTGGAATGATTTAGTTAAACATCATGCTGAATGAGATTTTCTCACAAGTGTTAAAAGTCATTTCATTGATATTATGCATCGGAAGTGGAGGTGAAAAAGTGCCGGAAAAGAAAGAAGAAAAGGGTAAGGCTGAAGAGGTTGCTGAGAAAACTGGGGAACTTGTTGGTAAAGGTTTGAAGAAAGGTTTTGGAATAGCTAAGGGTTTGGGTAAGGGAATCAAAGAAGGCATCAAAGGAGAAGAAGAAAAAAAGGAAAAATAAGGGTTTCTCAATTTCCCATTTTCTCTTATAAGAAAATCGGGATGTCTATCAGTATTGACTGCTTTTCACTCCTAAAATAACGTTGAATCACCCTTACCATGCAAATAAAAGGTGCAGTAATCATTAATTCAAAAAGGTTATATGTTGCTGGTGATATGTGTTTGTATTTGCGGGTGCAATGTGATGCAAGGTGACCGCCAAATTTAAAACTAATTCTTCCCTAAGCCTTAACCCAGATTATCGCCCGCTTGAACTTGAAAAACAAATCCATGAATTCTGGACCAAAAACCGCATAAAAGAAAAACTAATGCAACTTCGTGAAAAGGATAATGTAGGCTTAAGTGGCTGGGTTGAAGGACCACCTACGCTGAATGGCATACCACATGTGGGTCATACCAGAGGGCGAGTGATGAAAGACCTTTACTATCGATGGAAAACTATGCAAGGCTATTACGTGCCATTCTGGGCTGGATGGGACTGCCAAGGTTTGCCAGTGGAGCTTGAAGTTGAAAAACTTTTAGGCGTAAAGAATAAGCGTGAACTTCTTGAAAGAGTGGGCGAAGAACGCTTCATAGAAGAATGCAAGAATACTGTTATGAAGTATCATCGGGAATGGGTTAAAGCTGATGACAAGCTTGGAATTTTCATAGACCAAGAAAAGGCGTATTGGACATACAAAGACGAATACATAGAGCGTGAATGGCAATACCTAAAACGTGCATGGGAACAAGACTTGCTAGAAGAAGGCTACTACGTAGTTGCTTATTGCCCAGGATGTCAAACAAGCTTGAGTAGCGCCGAAGTAGGCTATGAAGACTCTTACAGAGAAGTTGAAGACCCATCCCTATACTTCAAATTCAAAATGGCCCAAAGCCAAAACGAATATTTCCTCATTTGGACCACTATGCCTTTCACCCTCATAACAGACACCATGCTAGCAGTTCATCCAGAAGCTGAATACGCAAAAGTGAATGTTGGCAACGAAAAATGGATACTTGTCAAATCACGCGTTGAACCTGTTATGCAAGAATTAGCCATAGAAAACTATCAAGTGACAGAAACAATTGTGGGCAAAAGTCTTGAGGGTTTGAAGTATGATTATCCATTTAAGGATTTAATTCCAAAACAAGCAGAACTGGACAGTCATCCACTGGTGCATAGAGTTGTCTGCGAAGATTTTGTTGACGTAAAAACTGCAACAGGCGTTGTGCACTTGTCTCCTGGAAATGGTGAAGAAGACTTTTTTGCTGCGCAGAAAAGAAATGCACCCATTTTTTCACCCTTCGATGACGAAGTCAAATTCACAAAAGAAGCTGGAGTCTTCAATGGCATATTTGCAAGAGACACTGATGCGATGGTTATTGAAGAACTGCGCAAAAGAGGCTTGCTAGTTTCTGCCGAAACGGTAAAGCATGAATATCCTACATGTTGGCGTTCGCACCATAAACTTGTGTGGCTTGCAAGAAGAGAATATTTTCTTAGAACAGACAAAATAAGCGATAGAATCGTTGAAGCTGCAGAAAAAGTAGAATATTTCTTTGAAAGCCCAAAAAACCGTTTCCTCTCCTTCTTGAAAGAGGGTAAACCATGGTGTATATCACGAGAGCGTGTGTGGGGTGCACCCTTGCCAATATGGAAATGTGAAAAATGCAAGGCAAAAGTGTTCATAGGAAGCAAAAAGGAGTTAATCGAAAAAGCTATGGAAAAACCAGAGGAATATTTTGAACTTCATAAGCCATGGATTGACCGCATAACCTTAAAATGTGAAAAATGCGGAGGCACAATGTATAGAGAACCCTTTGTGTTAGATACTTGGCACAACAGCGGTGCCTCGCCATACGCAAGATTCACAGATGAACAATTCAAGCAATATGTGCCTGTTGAGTTTTTAACAGAAGGAATAGACCAAACCCGTGGATGGGCTAATACACTTCTCTTAGAACATGTTATACTCACTGGAAAAGCAGAATCTCCATACAAGGCTTTTCTGTTTCAAGGCTTGACGCAAGATGCGAAAGGCAGAAAAATGAGCAAAAGCCTAGGCAACGTCATAGAAGCCAACAAACTCTTAGAGAAGCATTCAGCCGACTTGTGCAGATTTTACATGATGCGCAAATGCTCACCGATAGATTTTATGAATTTTGACCTTCAAGAATTAAACCGCAGACCATACCAAGTCTTGTCAACACTATATCATTTGAACAGATTCTTTGCGCAGAATGCTGAATACGACAACTTCAATCCACAGAAGTACACGCTTGAATGGGCAAAGAGAGAAAAACAGCTTAAAAATCCAGACCTTTGGTTACTGTCAAAACTTCAACAAGCAATATATGAATACAGTGGTAGGCTGGAAACATGCGAATTTAATTTTGCACTTGCAACTTTAGAAGACTTTGTCATTGAAACTGTCAGTAGACTTTATGTGCCAATGGTCAGAAAAGAATTGTGGACAGATGACCCAGAAACCCTCAACAGACGATTAGCAATATACGCAACCCTATGGCACATTCTAAAAACTGTAACACTGCTCTTTAACCCTGTCACACCATATCTGAGCGAAATGCTATACCAAACAGTTTATAGAAAACTTGACCAGACACTGCCGGGGTCAGTAAACTTTGAAAACTGGCCAAAACCAGACGAAAAAATGCGAAACAAAACCTTAGAAGAGGATTTTCAAACATTGTTTAAATGCGTCTCGCTGGTTTATTCTGCAAGGCAATCCTCTAAACTAAAGAGAAGATGGCCACTAAGCAGAATGGTTGTCGTGGCTTCTGAACAAGTTTGCGTTACTCTGAAAAATGTTGAAGAATTATTCCTCGAATTATCAAACGTAAAAACTGTCGAGTATGCTCAAAAAACTCCAGAAGACGCTTCTGGTGAAAGATGGGCTTGTGCCGCTGAAGATAATGTTCAAGTCTTCTTAGACATTCACCGTGATGAAGCATTATTAGGCGAAGGTTTAATGCGTGATTTAGCCCGCAGAGTCCAATCTTTAAGGAAGGAATTGGGCTATATGCCAACCGACGTTCTGGAGGCTGTTTACATAGCTGAGCTTGACAATGAAAGTATAACGCTGTTGAAACCTTATTTGAAGAAGATGGATGGGCTTGTCCGAGCCAAAAATGTCCAATTATACAGCAACCGTGAAGAAATTAAGGCTAAGTGGCATGAACATCAGCTGGATGATAAGAAAGTCTACATCGCCATCCACTAACAGCTTACACAAACTTTCTAAAAACAAGAAAAACAAAGACAACATAAGAAACTCTAAATCAAGCAACCACCCTATTTTGTCAATGACCACGACAGAAAGGTGGGCCGGTAGTTCAGTCTGGCATGAACGCCTGATTCGCAATCAGGAAGTCGCGGGTTCAAATCCCGCCCGGTCCATAATTAGACTTGAACTAATTCGAGTTCTAATTCATTGACTGGTGAATGTGGCAACGTTTATAACTTGTGATATTGCATAAGTCATGTAGTTATAGGAAGGTTTGTTAAATGAAAGTTTTGATAGTTTATGACACGGTCTCTCCTATGAAATTAACTGCGAAGGTGGCTGAAACAATTGGTGAATACCTTAAAGAAAAAGGAATAGAGGTGGACACCTCTTATATTAAAGATGTTGACCATGCAGCCGTCAAGAATTATGATTGTTTAATAGTTGGTGCACCCACCATGTATTTTAAAGCCTCAAGTGGAATAATGCAATTTCTCAACAGTCTATCCAACGAAGATTTTTCTGGCAAGTTGGCTGCTGCTTTTGACACACAAATACAAACGTGGCTCAGTGGAAATGCAACCAAAGGCATAGAAAATAAACTTAAGAAATTGGGTTTCAAAATAGCTGCTCCTCCTCTAATTGCTTACGTAGCTGGCAAAATAAATCAAATGCAGCTTAAAGATGGCGAATTAGAGAAAACAAAGAATTGGGCACAAGAAATAGCCGAAGTCTTTCTTAAACAACATTAACAGCCAATGCTTAGACCTCTCTTCAGCTTTTTTCTAGACGACTGCCATTTTCCATAAGGCTTGTTTCATTTGCTTGCCATGTTTCAATCCATAGTGGATGCCAGCAATTTTGGCTACATAAGGAATCAATATTCTTTTTACAGCATTGAAGATTATAGGGTTCTGAATTCTGTGTTCAAGGAATGTATCGCGCCAAATTTTGCCATTGTATTCCCAGCAACGAGTGAAGAATTCCCATCGTACTCTTGAAAGCGAATCAATCCCAGCACCTTTCTTGTGCATTAGCAAACAGTTTTCTAATGGTACGAAAAAAAGCGGCACATAGAAGGCATTATAGCCTTTGAGCTCATCCATTAACTCAAGTGTTTCCACAACATCTTCTTCGTTTTCTTCTGGAAGACCAACAATCAAAGTGGCAAGCGGATACCAATCGTTATCGTTCAAAATCCCGAAAGCTTGATTGACTATCTCTCTCCACTGCTCAGGTTTGTAAGGCAGCATCTTGCCCGCCATGTATTTTCGCATGAGTCTGACACTGCCAGTTTCAATGCCTGTTTCAGAAGTAACAATAGGCTTCTTGCCATGAGAATACCAATTATGCTCAATAAGAACTTCAGCCACTTCCTTCACCATGTCAGGGTTACATACAACAGGCGCCAGAGACATGTGCGAGGCTTGAATGCCCTTAACACCTGGGTGTTCAGCAACGCTTTTGACAAGTTTCAAAACTGCTTCCTTATTCGGAATGAACTGCTTGTCCTTTGCGCCATAAAGAAACAGATCTTCAGTGACCAAAGTGATATTAGAAGCGCCCTCCATAGTTGTTATCTTCAGTTCTTCCATGATTTTGTCCAGCGGCACGTCCACCTTCCTTTGCATAGTGGGTGTACAGAACTGGCAGTTTCGACCGCATCCCTTAGAAATCTCTACTGCACCATGAATAGCTGCATGCCTTATCAAAGGCTCTCTCTCGATATCTGAATTATGCGGGTTATTTTCGGCACGGACGACTTTTGGAAGGTTTTCTCCATTGACTGCTTTTCTGAAAATATCAATTATCGCTTCTGCTCTGCTACCAATGAGCACGCAGTCAATCCCGTAACTGTCAGCAACTTTCTTGCGCTCTAGTTGCCATGAACCGAACCCGCCGACAACAATTTTAGGTCTGAACATTCGAATACTACGATGCTGCAGCAACTTTCGAAACTCTATCGCATTCATTGGCTCGCCACCACCAACAAGCGAAGAGTAAGTTTTGCTCACATATCCCATTCCAGTCGGGTCCATCGAAGAAATTCCAACAACCTTCGTGTCTGGACCTATGAAAGCGTCCAAGTCTGCTGGATGAACTACTGCAATATCAGATTCGCTGAAACCACTTTCTAAAAGAAGGGCTTCCACTTTCCTTAAGCCATATGGCGCATACTTGACCTTATAATCGTTAGTGCGCTTAACTGGCGGATAGAGTACCTTTCTTAAAAACCACAAGGGAACAGGACCTTTTGCGAAGCCTGCTACGAAGGCGACAAAAGGGTTATTGTAGTAGTCGCTCATCTCTGTCGCCGAAGCAGTGAGCACTATCTTGACACCTGAACTCGTCGCCATCATCCCTTTTTTTATGAAATTTGAAAAGACTTGTCTACACTGTCTTATTAAAACTATTGTCGCTGGATGACAAAAATCCTTTTAGATAGATGCCCTATTGGCAACAAAGTAGCTAAATTGTGCTTACGTAAACAGAGTGGCATACTTACTTTTAACTATGTTTCAAAGCGAAGCTTATGATGTTTCGTTTTTCGATATATGTCTAGGATTGAAAGAAGTAATTTATTGAGATTTACGATATGAAATTGTAATGACAGAAGGTGTTATACTCGTGGGGAAGAAAAAGAAGGTTAATTTACTCGATGTTCAAGTCGCCGAAAGGATAAAACTTGCGTGGGAGGTTAGAAGGCAAATCCAGCAAGAAATACTGCAAAAGAAGCTGGTGCAATGTTTCCTGAAGCCACGTAAGGGGCTTGAATGTATTAAACGATATCCTGAAGCTATGCAACCGATGATTGAGGATTTCATGCGAAGAGCGAAGGAGCAAACAAGACTTTACCGCGTGTAACATTATCTTTTACGAGTTTCTTCTTTTATAA
>Ga0129301_1000243_pt1 | contig 29477 bp, 19 predicted proteins | sample ConPoolayeHmetaG_FD_94489 | JGI IMG/M metagenome (GOLD analysis project Ga0129301, IMG submission 94489) | Hot spring microbial mat communities from California, USA to study Microbial Dark Matter (Phase II) - Cone Pool mat layer H metaG ...
GCCCCGAAGGGCCGGCAGAAGGATAAATCAGAAACGTGGATCTGTCGGCCCTCCGGGGCTCGCCTGATCGATACGCGCCTTCCCGGGGGTTCGCCTTCGGCTCACCCCCGGCTATCCGTTCAGGGCCCCTCCGGGGCCGGATGGTGGGTCCGCCGCGCCGCGGCGGACCGCGGGCTTATTGCTTCAAGCCACCGATCGCGCGCGGCGCGCGGGATCTACTTGCCTTGGCCTGCGGCTCACCCCCGGCTGCCGGTATCTGAATCGCAGTGCCAGTGTCTGAGTCACAGCACCGTAAAGGTGATGCGACTAGCCTTGCCTTATCCGTTTCAGGCGCTCGCGCAATGTTTTGCGGTCGATGCCCAGTATTTCTGCGGCCCGGCTCTTGTTGCCGCCCACACTGGTGAGGACGTTCTGGATGTGCTCGGCTTCGACTTCGGCCAGGGTACGGTTCAGGCTCTGGTTTCTCGCCGCCGAAAAACGCATCAGGGAAGGGAGGTCGGGGACTTCGACGATGTCGCCGTCGGTCATCACGACGAGGCGCTGGATGATGTTTTCCAGTTCGCGCACGTTTCCCGGCCAAGGGTATTCCTTCAGTACCTGGAATACCCTCTCGGATATGCGCGGCGCGGGCTTTCCCAATTCGGCGGCGAATTTTCGCGCGAAGTGCTGCGCGAGCAGGATAATGTCGTTCCCGCGCACGCGCAGAGGGGGCACGGCGATGGTGATGACGTTGATCCGGTAGAAGAGGTCTTCGCGGAAAGCCCCCTTTTCCACGAATCCGGCCAGGTCCTTGTTCGTGGCGGCCAGGATGCGCACATCCACCGTCTTGGCCCGGCTCGAACCGACCATGCGCACCTCGCGGTCCTGGAGCACGCGCAGGAGCTTCACCTGCATGGGCAGCGGCATCTCGCTGATCTCGTCGAGGAAGACCGTTCCTCCCTCGGCGGTCTGGAAGAATCCGGCGCGCGTTTCGAAGGCGCCGGTGAAAGCTCCCTTGATGTGGCCGAAGAGCTCGCTTTCGAGAAGCTCCTGCGGGATGCCGCCGCAGTTGACGGGGACGAAAGGCGAGGCCGCGCGCGGGCTGCGGTAATGGATCGCGCGGGCGACGAGTTCCTTGCCCGTGCCGCTTTCTCCGGTGATCAGGATGGTGGCCGAGGTGGCGGCGGCCTTGACGATTTCATCGTAGACCTTGCGCATCGCTTCCGATTCGCCGACCAGCCCCACGAGCGGCGCGGGGCCGGCTGTTTCCTCGGCGCGCGATGCGCGCCGCACGCGGAGTTTGTCGAGAGCCTTCCTCACGGCCGTCAGCAGCTCTTCCTGCGTGAAGGGCTTCGACAGGTAATCCTCCGCCCCGGTCTTCACGGCCGTCACGGCCCCCTCGATCGAGGGGTATCCCGTGATCACCATGACCTCGACGTTCTTGAAGTTGTCCCGGACATGGCGGATCAGATCCAGGCCCGACGCTCCCGGCATCTTGAGGTCGGTGATCACCAGGTCGACCGGCGTGGACTCGAGCAGGCGCACGGCCCCCTCGACGCCGGGCGCCGTGAAAACCCGGTATCCCCGCGCACTCAGGTTTCTTTCGAGCAGGTCGCGCGTATCGGCGGCGTCATCGACGACCAGGAGTCGCTCGCCGCCCGGATTCGCTGCCATGGTTCACCCTTTCCCCGACCTGCGGCGCCGCCCCGGCCGGCAAGCGCACCTCGAAGCGCGTCCCTTCGCCGACCTTGCTTTCGACCTCGATCGTGCCGCCGTGCGCCGTCACGATCCCGTGCACCACCGCCAGCCCCAGACCCGTTCCGTGGCCCGCCTGCTTGGTGGTGAAGAAGGGCACGAAGATCTGTTTGAGGACCTCGTCGCTCATGCCGATCCCCGTATCCTCGACGGCCAGCACCACCTCGCCGTTTCTATCGGAAGTTCTGACGGTCAGCGTGCCCCCCTCGGGCATGGCCTGGATCGCGTTGACGACGAGATTGACCAGGACCTGATGCAGCTGAGACGCGTCGCCCACGATCTCGGGCAGATCCCGGTCAATTTCGCGCTTCAACCGGATGCCCTCCTTGAGGCATCTCGGCTCGAGAAACGCCAGGCCCTTTTCCACGAGATCGTTGAGGCGGACGGAGGCCTTTTGCGTCGGCATCTGCCGCGAGAAGATCATCAATTTCCTTATGATCTCGCGCGCATGGAGCGCCGCCTCGATGATCTTGTCCAGATCGGATCTTGTCTGCTTGGACATTCTCTGGCTGTTCTTGATCAGCTCGGCGAAGCCGAGAATACTGCCCAGCGGCTCGTTGAGCTCGTGGGCGGTGCCGGCGGCCAGCTGCCCGATGGTCGCCAGCCGGTCCGCATGGCGCAACTGCTCCTGCAACCGCACTTTTTCCTCTTCGTCATCTCTGCGATCCAAGACGAATCCCACCTGGCGGGCGATCTCATCGATCAGGCTGCGCTCCTCGGCCAGGAACGGGCCTGCGTCCATGACCGGCCTGGGCTGGGCATAGAAAACCTCGACCGTTCCTTTGCGCTCGCCGCCCACGACGACGTCGGCGGCCTGCCTCTGGGGCCCTTCGGCGAAATTGGGGGTGGTGAAGGTCCGATCGCCCAGGGTAATGCGGGCGGATGCTATTTCGGGATACTGCCAGCCGGCGGGCAGAAGCTCGACCACTTCCGTCAGGACGGCGTCGATGGGCCTGTGGAGCCGCTGTGTCGCCCTGGCGATTGCGTACAGGCAGCTCAGCTCCTTGACGCGTTCCTGCAATGCCCACTGGGATTCCTGGTGGGCTATGGCGATGCCGAGGGCGACCGCTGCGATCTCCAGAAAGAGGACATCCTCGCGGGCAAAATAATCCCGCTCGCGGCTTGCGAGCAACAGCACTCCTCCGGCGCGCTCGGGCGCAGGGAAGGGAACCAGCACCAGCGATGGAAACTCCCCGCCGATCACGACGGCCTCCAGCAACGTGCCCCTGGCCGATGTGCGGAGCAGAATGGGCCGCTCGACGTCGCCGGTCCAAAAGCTTCCCCGTGGCGTTATGAAAGGGGCTGCTGCGGCGAAACGCCCCGCGAGCATGGCATCCAGGATCCGCTCGATGACCGGAACCTCCGCCTCCCCTGTCCACGATCCATCCGGCACAACCTCGCCCGCCGGCCTGCAATCGAAGCGCAAACCCCGGTCCTCTTCCAGAGAAGCACGGCACCTGCGGACTTTGCCTGCCTCGCTCAATCTGATTTCCAGGGCGTCGCACCCGGATGACTCCAGTAGGGTCTCGGCTGCCCGCCGCAGAAACTCGTGCGGTGCACACGCCTGGTGCGATTGCAAGAGCAGACTTTGAATCAGCTCGCCCAGATAATGGGGGTCCCGGAAACACTGCGCGCCTGATGGACGAGCCTGCCTGTTCACGATCCGATGGCCTTCCTTTCGGGTGCGTGCAATCTCGGCGCCGCAAGCCGCACGGCCCGCGCCGTGCCGCCCGCCGGCCGGGCTGCCCGGCGAGCCATGCGTCGCATCGTCGGCGGGCTGCGTCCAGCGCGCTCTCGCTCGCAAATGCTTGCCGGCCCGGCCCGAAGTGCTCGGGCATGCCCTCTGCGGGATTTCCGGCTTTGCCTGCCGGTCATCCCGGTTCATTCCATGCGAATGACCCGTGATTCAATGATCCCCGCACCACTGGAGCATCATACCCCACCATCGAAGGATGTCAAGAATCCGACCTATATATCATGCAAAAAATGCGCTGTTCGGCCTGCTCGGATGGTCGATTTTCGGATGATATTTCATTCAATTTCCTTATCGGAGAGATAATCTCCTCTAATAGATCGGCGGTGGGGAGATATTCCTCACCTTGCGACTGTTCCTGCATGATGCGGCTCGGCGAGCGCCGGGTGCCGCTGGCGGACTCGGGGGATGTTTGCTGCGGCGGGCTGCCCCGGCTGTGCCCCACAGGGCTTTCATTGAGAGGCTTTCGCTGCGTGTGGTAGGATTGCGCGGCAGTGATCCGTGCGCGCCTTCGGAGGCGAATGACCACCTGGAGCGCACGCGGGAGGTTGCCCATGTCGATTCTCCGGTTTCTCGGACTGGAGCCGGCTCGGGGCGCGGCCGCTGGCTCGCCGGCCGAAACGGAGACCGTGCGCAGAATTACGGCGGCGCTCGACCGCATGGAGCCGGAGCGCGCCAAGTTCATCGCTTCCTTTGCCTACGTGCTGAGCCGGGTGGCGCGCGCCGACATGAAAATCAGCCCCGAAGAACTGCGGGAGATGGAGCGCATTGTGATGCGTATCGGCGGCTTGCCCGAGGAGCAGGCCGTCCTTGTGGTCCAGATCGCCAAGACCCAGAATACGCTCTTCGGGGCGACGGAGAACTTCCTGGTCACGCGGGAGTTCAACCGGATCGCCTCCCACGAGCAGAAGCTCGCCCTGCTCGAGTGCCTCTTCGCCGTGTGCGCGGCCGACCGCTCGATCTCCGTCGTCGAGGACAACGAGATCAGCCAGATCGCCGCCGAACTCGGCATCGAGCACAGGGATTTCATCGCCGTGCGCTCGCGCTTCCGCGAACACCTCGAGGTCCTCAAAGACTCCCGGCGCCTGTAACGGCGATCCGCGGCCGATGATCAAATCTCTACCCCGCGGGGCGGTATCTGTAGCAGAATGGGGTGCCGATCTGAAAGGAGGTATCCGTGATCAGAAGGTTTTCGCTTGCAGCGATCGCAGCCGGCCTGGCGGCCGCGTCTGTGCTGTTTCCGCAGGAGATCGCCCGGGAGAAGCGGCAGGTGCTCGACTGGCTGAGCCGGCCGGAAGTCGTCGAGAAGTTCGGCAGGATATCGGATGCCATATGGTCGTACGCCGAGCTGGGGATGCAGGAGTTCCGCTCGTCGAAGCTGCTGGCCGACACGCTCGAGAGCGAAGGCTTCCGGGTCGAGCGCGGCCTGGCGGGCATGCCGACCTGTTTTGTGGCTTCCTACGGCTCCGGCAAGCCCGTGATCGGAATCCTGGGCGAGTTCGACGCGCTGCCCATGATCTCGCAGAAGGGCCGCGTGCCGGTCCAGGATCCCTTGCTCGAGGGCGCTCCCGGCCACGGGTGCGGGCATAACACCATGTGCACGGCGGCGGCGGCCGCGGCCATCGCCGTGAAGCGCGCCATGGAGCAATTCGGCATCAAAGGCACGATCAAGGTATTCGGTTCCCCCGCCGAGGAGACGTTGATCAGCCGTCCTTACATGATCCGCGCCGGGCTGTTCGAAGGCGTCGACGCCGTCATCGACAACCACAGCGGCAGCGGCTTCGGGACCTCGTACGGGGTGGACGGCAACGCGCTCTTCTCGGCGATCTTCACCTTCAAGGGGCGCACGGCCCACAGCGCCTCGCCCTGGTCCGGCCGCAGCGCTCTCGACGCCGTCGAGATCATGAACCACGCCACCAACTATCTGCGGGAGCACCTCTTCTATACCTACCGGATGCACTACGTCATCACCCAGGGAGGGGAAGCCCCCAATGTCGTGCCCGACAAGGCCAGCGTGTGGTACTACGTGCGCAACTCCGACGACCGGGTCGAAGACATGTACCGCATGGTGGTCAATTGCGCCAAGGCGGGCGCTCTGGCCACCGAGACCGAGCTCGTCGAGACGCGGCTCCTGTCGGCGATTCACCAGCGTCACGCCAACAAAGCCGCGGCCGAACTCTTCCAGAAGAACATCGAGCTCGTCGGGATGCCGCAATGGACCGAGGAGGAGCACGCCTTCGCCAGGGCGCTGCAGAAGACCCTGGGGGTCAAGGAAGAAGGGATGCCGACCAAGGTCGGCGATCTGCGCGAGCCGGGCCGCACATTCGTGGGCGGGGGCTCGTCCGACGTGGGCGACGTCACGCTGATCGCTCCTACGGCCACGATCCGCTTCCCCGGGCAGGTTCCCGGCGCCATCGGTCACCACTGGTCCTCGGTGGCATGCAACTTCGGCTCCACGGCCTGGAAGGGCTTGAATGCCGGAGCCAAGGCGATGGCCGCCTCGGCCGTCGACCTCCTCACCAGGCCCGAGGAGCTCAAGAAGCTGCGCGACGAGTTCGAAGCCTATTCGAAGGAGCACCCGTACAAGTCGTTCCTTCCGGCCGACGCGGCTCCGCCGACCGACCTGAACCGCGAGCTGATGGAAAAATGGCGGCCGAAGATGGAGCCTTACTACCTGAAGCCGTGATCGCAGGACCGCCTTCGGGCGTGTCCGTTCGACGCGGCGGCGGGTCGGCGGCCGGGAGCTGAAAGAGCGTCCGCTCTCTGTGGCAGCGGCGCCGGCGGGTCTTGCCATGCGAGCCGAAGTCCTGTAGGATTTCTCGCGCGTTTCTCGTGCCCATGCGTGCTGCATCGTTCGTCGAGGGATGAGGGAAATGCCTGCTACAGCTCGCGCGCACGGTGCTCGGCGTCCTGCAACAGAACGCTTGTCGCCCCCGGCCGACATTCCACGCCACAAGTTCGAGGATTACCTGGCCCGCCCCATGGTGCGGCGGATGCTCGCCTTGCTGACGCGGCGCAACGGCGCGGGCCGCTGTTTCCTCGAGGAGGTCTTCGAAACTTACGACGCCCCGGGTGTCGGCCCGCTCCGGCGCCTGCGCTATGCCGTCCCCCATTACGCCATAGAGATTTTCCGGCGGCGCGCCGGCGCGCGCCGCGAAGTGCTCCGGGATCAGGTGCTGCATCACCGGCCGACGGCGCGCGCCCTGGTGAATACCGCGCGCAGCATCGCACACTTCGGCCTCATGGTGCCGCAGCGCTTCTATTCGCCGCTGATCGTGGTCTGGAACTACACCCAGGCCTGCAATCTGACGTGCCGGCACTGCTATCAAGACGCCGGCCGCAAGCCGGCGGGCGACGAGCTCACCACGCAGCAGAAACTCGATCTCGTCGACCAGATGGCGCACGAGTATGTCCCGTTTCTCGCCATCGCCGGCGGCGAGCCGCTGGTGGCCGGGGACATCTGGCAGGTCCTGGAGCACTGCCGCCGGCGCGGCGTGCACACGACGGTGGCGACCAACGGCACCCTGTTGACCAAGGATGTCTGCCGGCGCCTGGCCGACTGCGGCGTCAAGTATGTCGAGGTTTCGCTCGACTCGATCGATCCCGAGCAGCACGACCGCTTCCGCGGCCTGCGGGGCGCCTGGAAGCGGACCGTCGAGGGCATGCGCAACGCCGCCGCCACCCCCGGCCTGCGCTGCGGCCTGGCCTGCTGCGTGACGCGCCGGAACTACGATCAGGTCGAGGATCTCATCCGGCTGGCCAAGGACCTGGGCTGCACCACCTTCGTGCACTTCAACTTCATTCCCGTGGGCCGAGGGCGCGCCATGGCGGAAACGGATATCGATCCCGAACAGCGGGAAGCCCTCATGCGCCTCCTCAACCGCCACCTGCAGGAGGGCGAGATCTCCATCATGTCCACAGCGCCGCAGTTCGGGCGCGCCTGCATTCTCTACGGGCCTCCCGAGGGGTTCATGGCGTCGGCGCACGCCGGCAAGGGCAAAGGCATGCAGGCCAAGGTGCTCGCGAAATACCTGGGAGGGTGCGGCGCCGGCCGCTGCTACTGCGCGATTCAGCCCAACGGCAAGGTCACGCCCTGTGTCTATATGCCCGAGGTCGAAGTCGGCGATCTGAAGCGGCAGAAGCTCATCGACATCTGGCACAATCCGCTGTTTGCGCTGCTGTCGGACCGCGGGGACCGGGGCGATCATTGCGCGATCTGCGACTTCCGCCATTACTGCGGCGGCTGCCGCGCCCGCGCGCTGAACTACCTGGGCGATCTGCAGGCCGGCGATCCCGGCTGCCTGTACAACCGGCGCCTGTGGGACGAAATCGCCATGCAAGCGGCGCCGCAGGAAAACCACGCGCACGCCGGGGCCCTCTACGCGCCCTGACCCGGCCGCGGCCCGCATGCCGCATCAGGCGCCGCGCCAAGCCGAAAGGCGGCGCGTGCGACCGGCGCACGGCCCGCGACGGCGCTCAGATCCCCTCGTCGACGCCTTCCGGTGCGGGGATGCCGCGCGGGGCCGTCTCGACCGGCGGGAGGTCGGCGATCTCCCCGCCCGAGGCGGCCCCCAGGTCGCGGAAGCGGCGGGCGGCCGGAAGCACCCTGGATTCCAGGGAACCGACGGCGCTGTTGTATGCCCGGGTGGCCTTCTCCAGGCCGTCGCGTATCTCGGCAATGTGGTCGATCATGGTTCTCATCCGGTCGTATAACTGCTTCCCGAGCTGGCTGATCTCGCGCGCGTTTCGGGCGATCTGCTCCTGCCGCCATCCGTAGGCGACCGAGCGGATGAGGGCGATCAGGGTCGCGGGCGTGGCCAGAACGACCTTCCTGTCCAGGGCGTCTTCGACCAGTTGGCGGTCGGCGTCGGCGGCGGCGGCAAAGAAGGACTCGCCCGGAATGAACATGACGACGAACTCCGGCGCCTTGGGGAACTGCTCCCAGTAGCTCTTGCCGGCGAGCTGGGTCATGTGGGCGCGCACCTGGGCGGCATGGCGGACCAGGGCCTGATTCCGCTGCTCTTCGGATGTCGCGGCGACGGCGTCGAGAAACGCATCGAGGGCCACTTTGGCGTCGACGACGATCTGGCGTTCGCCCGGCAGGTGGACGATCAGATCGGGCCGCCTGCGGCCGGAGTCGGCGTCGGCGGTGACCTGTTCGGTGAAATCGCAATGCGCCGACATGCCGGCCAGCTCGACGACCCGCCTCAAGGTAAGTTCGCCCCAGCGGCCGCGCACCTGCGGGGCGCGCAGCGCGGTCACCAGGTTGGCCGTCTCCCTCTGCAGGGCCTGCTGCGTGGTGGTGAGCGTCCTGATCTGGCTTTCCAGGCTCGTGTATGCCTCCTGCCGGCTTTTCTCGAGGCCGCGGATATGCTCGTCGAACTTCTGCAGCGATTCGGCCAGAGGTCGGACGAGGCCGTCGATGGCTTCCTGTCGCTTGCCGAGGTCGCCCCTGGCGTCGGCGAGAATCCTGTCGAAGGTTTCGCGGGCCAACTGGAGGAACGCATCGTTGCTCTTGCTCAGGGCTTCGGCCGCCAGGGCCCTGAAGGCATCCGACAGGCGCGTCCTTGCTTCCTCCAGCGTCCGGCGCTCCTCTTCGATGCGCAGGTTGGCGTTGTCGAGGTCGGTCTCGGCCCTCACCCTGGCCTCGCGCTCGGCGTCGAGCTGGGAGCGTAACTGCTCGGAGCTGTTTTTCTCCTGCTCCGCCTGCGCGCGCAGCTCGCCGATCGCGGCCTCGAAGGCCCGCGCCTGCCCCTCGGCGAGGCTCGCGCGGCGCTCGGTTTCCTCCAGTCGGGCGGCCAGGCGCGCGCGGATGCGCTCGGCCGACAGAAGCCAGGCTATGACGGCGCCGATGGCGGCTCCCGCGAGTGCGCACAGTGCGTACCACATAGGATCCTCGGTTCTCCCCGCCGCCTGCTCGGTTGCGGGGCGGTTGTTCCGTCAAACTATCTCAGCGCCGGAAAGGATGCAATCGAATATCGGCGATTCAGACACCGGCAAGCCCCGCAGGGCCGACAGAAAGACCGCACGCAACCGGGACTCTGCCGCCCCTCCGGGGCTTGGTTGATCCACCTTTGCCTTTCCGGGGGTTCGCCTGCGGCTCACCCCCGGCTGCAGGCTCAGGGCCCCTGCCGGGGCCGTATCCGTCCCGGAGGGACGGAAGCTGGTAGCTCCGGGTGAGCCGAAGGCGAACCCGGAGACAGGCGGACAACGGAATGATTAAGCCCCGGAGGGCCGACAGAAAAACCGCACGCAACCGGACTCTGCCGCCCCTCCGGGGCTTGGTTGATCCACCTTTGCCTTTCCGGGGATTCGCCTGCGGCTCACCCCCGGCTGCCGGTATCTGAATCGCAGAATCGAATACAGGGAAGAGGCTATTTCGCTCTCAGCCGCATCAAGACCACGGTGCCCGCGGCCATCAGAGCGGCAGCCAGGCCGAAAGCGAACGTGGGCGAAACGGCCGTCCACAAGACACCGACGAGTGAACTGGAAACGAACTTGGCGGTGCCGTTGACCGTGCCCAGCGCCCCGTAGCTCATTCCCAGCGTCTCCGGGGTGACCATCTCCGCCGTGACGACGGCCTCGAGGGCTTCCTGCACGGCCATGTACAGGCCGGCGACGACGAACAGCACGGCGAGAAAAGGCACGCCGGCCGGCAGGCGGAACGCGGCGGCCGCCAGAATTCCGGTCAGCGCTCCCAGCATGTAGCCGGTCACGAGCACGCGCCCGGCGCCGAAACGGTCCGCCAGCGTTCCCGCCGGATACGATGCGGCCACCTGGAGGACGTTGCGCAGGACATAGAGCAGCCCGGCAATCTGCGCGGCGCGGGTCACGCCCGATGACGGCGCGAGCACTTGCGTCCCGGCCAGAATCAGCAGGGTGTGGGAAAAATCGCCGATGCCGAACAGCGCCACGGCGCCCAGGTAGAGTTTGAAGCGCGACGGCAGGCCCCGCAGGCCCGCCCAGAACTTCAGAGCCGGGTTGGGCGTATGCCCCGGGTCCGCCACCAGGGTCATGAAAGACAGCACGGCCAGGACACCCGGGATCAGCGTCAGCCAGAACACCATCCGGAACGGGTCCGACGGGTCGGCCCATTGCTTGTTCCGTGCCCAGGCCAGAAGGGCCACGCCGAGAAGCGGACCGACGACGGCGCCTACGGTGTCCATGGCCCTGTGGAAACCGAAGGCGCGGCCGCGCGTCTGCGGGCTGACGGCCTGCACCACGATGGCATCCCGCAAGGGGCCGCGCAGGCCCTTGCCGAACCAGGATACGAGCCGGCCCATCAGAAGGAGCGGCCAGCCGGCGGCCAGCGCGATCAGCGCCTGCCCGAGCGGGGTCAGCGCGTAGCCCGTGACCACGAGCAATTTGCGGTGGCCCAGCTTGTCGGCGATGTAACCGGCGGCCATCTTCGTGAAACTGGCGGCGGCATCGGCGATTCCCTCGATGATGCCCAGGAGCGCGGCCGGCAGGCCGAGCACCGCGAAGAAGCCGGGAAGGATCACCGTGGTGGTTTCGTAGCAGAAATCTCCGAGGGCGCTGGTCAGGCCCGCGCCACCCACGGTCCGGTTGAGCCATCGTGCCGGACGCGCGTGCGGCACCGATCCGGTCCGGTCGGATCCCGGCGCAACCGTGCGATCGTCGGACGGCTCCATGCGTGCCTTTCGAGCGGCCGGTTCGCGCCGCTTTGGCGGCGCTTCCAGCCGGCTATTCCGGCTTCTTGCGGTAGTCCAGCGGCGGCTGCCGGTCGCCCAGCAGAGGCCGGTATTTGAAATCGGGCCCGACCCGCTTTCGATGCTCGGCCGCGGCTTCGGCCAGCGCCTTCGGATCCTTGAACAGGTCAACGGCCGCGAGCGCCATGGTCTTTGCGGCCGCCATCATTCCCTTGATCCCGATGCTCGTCCCGCCCGCGGCGATAGCCTGCCAGGAGTGGGCCGGCGTGCCCGGAACCCAGGTGGCGGTTCGCAGCCCTGCCGTCGGCACCACCCAGCTGACATCGCCGACATCGGTGGATCCGCCCCCTTCCTTCATTTCATAGGGCGCTATCTCGGCGGCGAGCGAAAGCGGCGGTACCGGCGGGTCGAAGGTGCTGCGCAGCTTTTCGGCGAAGGCGCGCTCTTCAGGCGTGTACTCGATGCCGCCGACCCTGCGCAGGTTCCGGTCCATGACGCGCGCCAGCGTCTCGTTGGGCAGGAGAGGATAGAGGCCGTGGATGACCTCGTAATCCACGGTCGTGCCCGTGCCCATGGCCGCTCCCTCGGCGGCCTTGCAGACCCGCTCGAAGAGTGCGTTGACCTGCGCCGGGTCGGGGTGGCGCACGTAATAGAACACCTCGGCGAAGTCTGGTATGACGTTGGGCGCCGAGCCGCCGCTGGTGATCACGTAATGGATGCGCGTCTCCTGCGGCACATGCTCGCGCATCATGTTCACCATGTAATTCATCGCCTCGACGCCGTCGAGCGCCGAGCGCCCGCGCTCGGGTGCGCCCGCCGCGTGGGTCGAAAAGCCGTGGAAGCGGAACTTGGCGGACTTGTTGGCCAGGGAACCGCCGGGGCTGGCATCGTTGCGGTCGGAGGGATGCCAGTGCAGCGCGGCATCGACGTCCTTGAAAAGCCCGGCGCGCACCATGTAGACCTTGCCCGCTCCGCCTTCCTCCGCCGGCGTGCCGTAAAGCCGGATTGTTCCCTTGACACCGCTCTCGGCGAGCCATTCCTTGACCGCGATGGCGGCGGCGGTCGATCCGGCGCCGAACAGATGATGCCCGCACGCATGCCCGGCGTCTTTCCCGGGCAGGGGCTTGCGCTCGGGCACGCGGTCCTGCGTGATGCCCGGCAGGGCGTCGAACTCGGCGAGGATGGCGATCACCGGCTTGCCGCTGCCGTAAGCGGCGACGAAGGCCGTGGGCATGCCCGCAACTCCGGACTCGACCGAGAAGCCCGCCTTGCGCAGCTCCTGCTGCAGCAGCGCCGAGCTTCTGGTTTCCTGGTAGCCGACTTCGGCAAATTCCCAGATCTGCAGTGCGACGGCGGCGAAGCGCTCGCGCCCGGCCTCGAGAAAAGCCAGCACTTTGTCGGTGCCGGCCGCGCTCTGGCCCGAGGCAACGGCAGGTATGAGGAAAAGGCCGGCTGCAAAGATCGCTCGTTGAATCAGGCTCATGGAAGATCCTCCGTTATGCTCTGGCCCGGGGGCCCCGCGCGGTCATCCGTCCAGGCGGCCGATCGGAAAGCCTGCCCCTCGAACTCCGGGTGCGGAAGGCACCTCGGCGCGGCTGCCCCCGGATCAATCCGCGGATTGGGGGCCGGAGGGACTATAGCAAAGTCCGGCCGGAAAGCAACAGCGCGCAGGTTCTTCCGGGGCGGCCTGCCGCCCGGCAGGCGATTCCGGGGCGGTCGTGAACGAAGGAGCTTCGGTGCAGATCTCCGATGTCTCCGCGCGCCTGCGCGGCGCGCGGAGACAGGGAGCGAACGAAACCGCTCAGAACTGCAGCTGGGCGGTGATGCGGAATTGGCGCGGCTGCACGATCCCGGTGGGCACGCGCCAGTTCGAGCCCGGAGTGCCGGGAGGCGCATAGGACGAGCCGATGGCCGTGATCCCGTCGCTGTTGAAGATGTTGTAGAAATCCACGCTCGGCTTGAACGAATAGCGCTCGTTGACCTTGAAGACCTTGCCGAACCGCAGATTGGCCTGATGCACGAAGGGATAGTATTCCCGGCTCGGCTCGGACACCAGGACGCTCCGAGTGGTCATGCCGTTCGACAGAGTGAAGCCGACCGGAGCGGACGGCCAATCGTAGGAGATCACGGGTCCCCGCAGCATGCTGTAGCTGCCGGAGATGGCGATCTGCCAGGGCAGGGTGTACTGGCCGTTGAACTTTATCTGGGCATTGTAGGGCGTTTCCCTGACGGGATACTGGAATTCGGGATTGTCCAGGGTGGTCAAGAGAGTGTTGTCCTGGTAGCTCTTGATCAGGGTCAGGCCGCCCTGCAGGAACACTCCCTTCACGAACCGCCCGTTGACGGTGATGTCGAACCCCTGTATGTAATTCGGAAGGTCCTTGCCCAGGAGTTTCTTGGCGAAGGTCTGGTAATTGTCCGGGACGTGATTCACGTATTCGGGTTTGATGTCGTACAAACCGCAGATCTGCCCGCCGCCTCCCCCGGGGAGTCTCGGGTCCGCCGGCCGGGAGATGCAGAACGGGCCGTTGTAATACGTGCTCGTGGCCTTGATGGCCCGGTCGTCGGTCAGGACGCCGTTGCCGTTCCACCGGCGATAGAAGAGGAAGTTGAGCGCCAGCCGCGAGGTCAGCTCGTGCTGGACGCCGATGTTGTATTCCCAGCTGTATCCGCGTTTGAACCAGCCCCGCTTGAGTTCCGGATCGATCTGCTTGGATTCGACCACCTTGCCGTAGTTGGGGTCGAAGACCGCCAGCTCGCTGGGATTGCCGGGCATGAAGGCGGCAAAGGGCGGCAGCGTGGGATCCCATTGCACGGTGCCGTCCGGATTGAAGATCGTGCGGTCGCCGTTCTTGTCGTTCCACGGGGCGAAGATGAAGGCGGTGTCGTATTTGGAGATCGTGGAATAGGAGTTGGTGGCCCCCTGGGTTTCTCCGACGACGAAGCGCGCCAGGCCGAATTTCACCGAGGTCTTGGCGTTGCCGAACAGATCCAGGGAGGCGCCGATACGCGGCGAAAGGTCCTTCCAGTTGAGGATGTCCTCCTCCGGCGTTTGGATGCGCGGCAGCAGCGCGGTCGCGGGCAGGTCGATCGCCTGCTGGCTCGACATCAGATGATCCATGCGCAGGCCGAGGTTCAGGGTCAGCCGCTTGATGGTCCACTTGTCCTGGACGAACCAGCCGTAATCCCCGTTGATTTTCGGCTTGGTCAGCGGCGGGAAGAACCCGCCCAGAATGGCCATCGTCGGGGTTCCGGCGATGAAGACCAGGTCCACTCCGCCCACGATCCCCTGCGGGTGGAAGTAGGAGCCGCGGAAATAGCGCAGTCCGGCCTTCAACACGTGCGACCCGGTCACGTAACTGAGGGACGGGCTGAATGTGATGGTATCGGAGACGTTGGTGTCGGCGATCATGTAAGGACCCCAAGCCTCGCCTGTCGCCCAATCCCCGTAGAAGGTCGTATAGCTGTTCTTGTTGAAGCGCATGACCTTGGAGACCGAAGTGTCTTCCACGTATCGGCCGGACCAGGCGTCGTACGGCTTTGGGAAATCGAAGTAGAGATGGTTCTTGAAGGAGGAAAAAGCGATATCGAAGATGAGCCTCGGGGTCTGGATGCGGCTCCATTTGATCTGGAGATTGTCCTGGCGCGGAACATCCTGGATCAAGGCGGAGTCGGGCCCCACCCATGAGAAGCCGAACATCGATGCCAATCCGGTGTCGGCGTGCGCGGTGTAGTCGTACTGGTGGTCGAAATGGCCCGTGATCTTGTCCTTGCTGGTGGCCTGCCAGGTAAGGCGGATGCTGCCCTGGCCGCGCCAGGGATCGAGCACGTTGGGCCGGCTGGTATCCCTTACGTAGTAGGTCAGGTCCGTCGATTTGTTGGCGAAGCCGTTCACCACCGACGTCCGGTCCTTGGAATATTCCCCGGTGGCGTGGAACCACAGCTTGTTTTTGATGATCGGCCCGCCGAAGGAGCCGTTGAGGTTCACGTGGCGGAGCGTTTTGCCCGTGGTCAAATCGACACCGTATTCCTTCATGAGGCCCGCGGTGTTGCTGTCGTTGAAACGCGCGGTGGTGAAATTGAAGAACAGGCTGCCGCGGAACTCGTTGCCGCCGTCTCGGGGAATCAGGTTGATCATCATCCCGGGCTGGCCCATTTCGGCGCTTTCCATCGCCGTGGTGAAGCTCATTTCCTGAAACTGCTCGTTGCTGAACGATCCGCTGAAGGAGACGCCGCCGACGCTGATGACGGTGGAACGGATGCCGTCGACGGCGGTCAGGCCGTCGTTCGTGCCGTGATACGAGACCTCGCCGAACCCGTAGAAGGTGGTGCCGGGAATGGTGAGCGCCAGCGACTGCTGGTCGCGGCTCTTGGTGGGAATCGCGTCCAGCTCCTCGCGCGTCTGGACGCGGGTATTGGCGATGCTCTGCACGTCGACGAGCGGCGGCGCGGCTTCGACGACCACCGTCTGTTCCATGGCGGCGATTTTGAGCGCGGCATTGACGGGTGCCGTGAAGCCGGCGGTCACCAGGACGCCGGGCTTCTTCACGGTCGTGAAACCCTTGAGCTCGAAGGTCACCTCGTAAGTGCCGGGCCGCAAATCGACGAATATGTAGCGCCCGGCCTCGTTGGTGATCGTGGTCTTGGATCCCTCGATCATCGCCGGGCTGGTGATCGTCACCTGCGCGCCCATGATCACCCCTCCCTTTTCGTCGGTGACGACCCCGGAGATGGCCTGGGCCGATGCCACCCGTGCCAGACAGAGGGTGAGGCCCAGCAAAGCGACTGCGTACCTAAGGCATGTCTTCATTTTATTTGTGCCTCCTGGCCGAAGTAATCCCCCAACCGCCGATTCGGACGCACGGCACCGCTGACTTGGCGGGACTGCCGGACGGGGCCATGAATCCGAAGGGTGCGGCATGCTTCGCAGTTCCATGATCTGGGGCCATTAGATCCCTTCGCATGGCGCGAGTCAAGAGATTTCATGCAATATGTCATGGCGAATCGTATGCAGCTTCGCGGGGGGACGGGCGGCGCGCCTGGCCGCTCCGGGCGCGACGGCGGCACTTCCTCGATGCGGCGGATCGGCCGATGCGGCGTGGCTGGCTGAAATTGCCATCCCGTTCGGCGGTCGTGCCGTGTTAACCTCTTTTCCTGCGGCGCCGTCGCAGAGATGCGAGCGGGGAGGCGGCCGCGCCGGGGGAAACCGGCCCGACCGGCTAGTCTTGCAGGAAATGGAAAGAGATAAGGACCAGCTGTCGCGTCACGAGTGGTGGGATGCGATCGAGGAGCGCCTCTTCAGCATGAGTGCCCATCCGCTGGAGGCGGCCCGGGAAGCGCTCCGGCACTTTCCCGACGATGCGCCGATGCTCGAACTCGCGGCATTCGCCGCCCTGGTGGAAGACCAGCCCGAACTGGCCCTGCGCTACCTGAAGAAACTGGCGCGGCTTTTCTACCCGCAACCCTCCCTTTACATCGCTCGCGCCATAGCCCTGGCCCAGTTGGGCAAGTGGCCCCCGGCCCGGTCGTTGCTCGAAAGCACGGCGATCCCCGAAAAGCGCCTGCGGTATTTCTGCCCGCCGGGATTGGATCGAAAATGGCTCGAGAAGTGGGTGCACGACATCCTGCGCTGGCAGCCGCAGCCGGAACCTGTGCGCCGCCGGCACGACGCGAAGCCGCTGCCGAAGGAGACGGGCACACCGACGCCGGCATCCGCTCCGGCGGCCGCGATCCCGGCGGCCGTCGCGCCGCTCCCGCGCTACAGCCCGAGAATCCCGATACGGCTCACGCTTCCCGATGCGGCTGCGTACGATGTGCTCGACCGCGCCGAAGGCGGGTCGGCCGAGGACTTTCTCCTGCGGCACGATCTTGCCCATGCCGCGCTCTTCCGGACCTTCGACGAGCTGTTATGCCTGCCGCACCTGCGGGGAGTGGATCACTACTGGTACCAGATCGAGACGGCGCGCAAGGTGCTGAAGCAGTTCCGCGGCCGGGTCCTGCTTGCGGACGAGGTCGGATTGGGCAAGACGATCGAGGCCGGCATGGTCCTCAAGGAATACATGATGCGCGGCATGGCCGAGCGGGTCCTGATTCTGACGCCCGCTTCCCTGGTCGGGCAGTGGCGCGAGGAGATGGAGATCAAGTTCGGCATCGAGTTCATCGACAGCCGCGATCCGCTTCTGCACCGCGACCCCCAGGCATTCTGGTCCCATGCGCGCATCATCGCTTCCATCGCCACGGCCAGGCGCGAGGTGCACTGGCGCCTTCTGGCGCAGCGGCCTTTCGATCTGGTGATCGTCGATGAAGCCCACCATTTGAAGAATCGCAGCTCCAAGAACTGGAAACTCGTCGACGGCCTCCAGAAGAGGTTCCTGCTCCTGCTCTCGGCGACTCCGATCCAGAACAGCCTGATCGAGCTTTACAACCTGCTCACGCTGCTCAAGCCGGGCATTTTCAAGACCGAGAGGGAATTCCGCGCCCTGTACGCCACTCCGGGGAATCCGCGCGTGCCCGCGAACCGCGAGAGGTTGCGGGAATTGATGCGGGATGTCATGGTGCGGAACACGCGCGCCCTGGTCGATGTCCGCCTGCCGCCGCGGCGCGCGGCGACGGTGCTGGCGGAGCCTTCAGAGGAGGAGCTGGCTTGCTATCAGGATCTCTGCCGCCTGGTGCGCGGCTTGTCGCAGGAAGAGATGGTGCGGCACAGCATGGCGCTGCACCGCCTGCTGGAAGCTGCGGGATCGTCGCCGCGCGCCGCCCGGGCCTCGCTGGAGCGCTTCGTCGAACCGCAATCCCCGGCCGAATGGCGGGAAATCCTCGCCAGATACGGCAGGCTGCCCGGGAGCGCCAAGTGGGACGCCCTGCGGGCGCTTCTGGAGCGGAATCCGGAGGAAAAGAAAATCGTCTTCGTGCGCTTCCGGGAAACGCTGCGCATGCTCGAGGACCTTCTGTCGGAGCGGGCGGTTCCTTTCTCCCGCTTCGAAGGCTCGATGAGCGGCGCGGAAAAGGACGCGGCGATCGAGCGCTTTCGCCTGGAAGTCCCCGTGCTGCTCAGCACCGAATCGGGAGGGGAAGGGCGCAACCTCCAATTCTGCAACACGCTGATCAATTTCGACCTTCCCTGGAATCCCCAGCTCATCGAGCAGAGGATCGGGCGCATACACCGCATCGGCCAGACGCGCGAGGTGTTCGTCTTCAACCTCGCCGCGAAGCACACCGTGGAGGAGCATATCCTGCGCATCCTGGACGAGAAGATCCACATGTTCGAGCTGGTCGTGGGGGAAATCCAGTCCATCCTGGGCGAATTGGGCGACGAGCAGGATTTTGCCGAGCTCGTCTTCAAGGCCTGGGTGGCGCAGACGGAAGAGGATCGGCGCCAGGCCTTGGAGCGCATCGGCGAGCAGTTGATGGCGGCGCGGCAGGAATACGAGGCCGCCAAGGCGCTCGATGACGAGATTTTCGGCGAGGAGTTCGAGGTGGCATGAGCGACCTGAGGGATTTGCTGGCGCGCACGCTGGCGGCGCAGGGGGCTCTGGTCGAGCCCATCGATCCGGAGGGCCTGGAGATCTGCGCGCCGCCGGAGGTACAGGAAGCTCTCTCCCTGCCGGAGTGGTGCCGCGTCGGCTTCGGCGCGGTCCTCCCCGAACAGGCCGTCCGCATCAGCTTTGAATCCGATTGGGCCCAGCGCCTGATGGACATGCTCGGCAGGCGCGGGACCTATGTGACGCTCGAGCTGGGGCCGAAGGAAACCCGCGCGCCCGAAGCGGATCTGGAACGGGATCTGGCGCGCACATTGATCCTGGAGAACGCCACCTACCGCCTGCAGGAGATCGTGCCTTCCGCGAGCGTCTACTTCCTTCTCGTGTATCACCTCACGTCGACCTCGGACGACAAGCGGGAAGAGATCATTCATCTGTGTCTCAATGAATCCAACGGGGCGATGGCGAACCACTGGGTCGGCGCCTTGCTCGCCAGGTTGCGGGAGGACGGTGCGGCGCCTGCCGCAGAGCCGGTTCAGGCCGAACTGCCGCTGGCGTTTTCCGGGCAGAGGGTTCGCGAGCTGGCCGAACGGATGCTGCCGCCGCTGGTCCGGGGCAGGCTGGCGCCCTTCGTCGCCGGCATGGAGCGCCGCATGGCGCGGGATCTGGAGCGGCTGCATGCCTATTACAGCGACCTGCGCGCCGAGGCCGCGACGTGGCTCGAGGACCGGAAGCGCAGGGGAGACGACAAGGAGGTGCTGGATGGCGGGCGGGCGCGCATCGAGGCCATCGAGCGCGAGTATCATGCCAAGGTGGCGGACCTCCACAGGAAATACGCCATGACGGTCGAGGTCCGGCTGATGCAGGCGCTGCGTGTGCGCCTGCCCGTTTATCGCGCTCACATCGCGCTGCTGCGGCGCAAGGGGGTGCGCAAGCTGCACCTGGATTGGAGCGTACCGTTCAAGGGCTTCGACCTGATGCCGTGCGAGGCTTGCGGCGCGGCCGCCAAGGTCTATTCCGTATGCGACGACAGGCTGCACTGTCTGTGTCCGTCCTGTCTGTCGGGCTGCCCGGCCTGCGCCAGGGAATGCTGCAGAGCCTGCCATCCCCGGAAATGTCCCCGGTGCGGTCAGCCTTGGGGCTCCGGTCCTGCTGGTCCGTTTTCGGACGGCATCGGCGACGCCGCCGGCCGCATCTGACGGCGCGCAACCTACCGGTAGCCGAAGATGATCGGGAACACGGCCGCCACGATCCACGCCCAGACGGCATAGGCGGGAAGATAGGCCGTCTGCCAACGCTCGAGGCGCGCGAACGGGGCGCGCTTCGCCAGGAAGCGCACGTAGAGCACGGCCGACCAGCCGAGGTTCACGAGCAGCAACAGGTTCAGACCGAGCGCCGCCGTCTTGTTCGGGCTGAAGCCGAATTCCGACGTCCGTGCGACCATGGACCACAGGGCGAGAAGATCGACGAGCAGGGCGCACAGCACGAGCAGCAGCCGGAGCCCGTCGAATCTCCCGGGCACGGCCTGCGAGTCGCGCGCGGAGATTGCATAGAGCAGCAGGCCCAGCACGAGCACCAGGAGCAGATCGAATCCGATGAGCACTTCGCGCCGGACGTCGATCGCATTGCCCGTCCAGATCATGGCGGCGACGAAAACCAGGAGCAGCGCCGCAAAAAGCGGCGTGAACAGCAGCGTCAGCACCGGCGCCATGTTCTCGATGACGCTCTGCTTGGACTCGACCAGCCATGCCGCGATGAGGACCGCCCCCGCCGCCCCGCAGGGCAGCATCCATTCCGCGACCGCCTGCTGGGCATTCAGGCCGATGGCTTCGAATACGAAGACCGTAAAGAAGATCAGAACGCCGCCCCCGAGAGCGATCAGCGTGTAGTAGATGAACCACTCCCCCGAGAAGCGCACGAAGTTCATGCGCTGTTGATGGCTGCGCCCGCGGCCGCCGCCATAGACGAACCCGATCGCCGTCAGCCACAAGGCGATGGGAAGGTGGATCGCGGTCAGCACCGCCGTGTGGCCTTTCGGCTCGAAGGGGAGGAGGTTCGCGATCAAAGCCGCGGCGATGAACGCAAGGGCCGGCGCGTACCATCCGCTTCGCGGCAGGCGCCGTGTCAGCGCGAAGAAACCGGCGAGGAAGGGCAGGACGAAGAGACTGATATTGCGCAAGTAGAACGACGTGGCTGCGTCGTCCGCAATGTGCATGCCGAAGAGCTCGGGGACCTTGAGCGCGGCGGCCGCGGCCACCGCCAGGGCGACCGCCGCGAACGCATCGCGGCGCGCGGTGGGCGACGCGCCGCCGGCTTCCGGCGGAATCACGAGTTGCTTCCAGAGACGCTCCGTATACTCGAGGGCGAACTCGCGCGAGACCGAATCCAGGCTGCCCACACGCTTGACCGCCACGAGGAACGCCTCGTCTTCGTCCAGGCCGGCTTCGCGCAGCGCCTCGATCCGGCTGCGCAGATGGTCCTCGAGTTCCTCGACGTCGACGGAACGTATCGCCCGCCGCCTGCGCAGGTACCGGCGCCATTCCCCGATGCGCTCTTCCAACACCTCCTCTTTCGTCATTATTTCTCCGCGTTGGTGGGGGTCAGCCTGGTTGCAATGTCGGGTCGGAGGCCATGAGCCGGACGCCGCGCAGCGCGATGTCGACCACCCGCCACTGGCGGCGCCGGCGGGCCAGATGCTCGGCGCCCGCCCGGGTCAGGCGATAGTATTTGCGCCGCCTGCCGGTTTCCGACCGGCCCCACACCGCCTCGACCAGACCCCGGCGCTCGAGGCGGTGCAGGAGCGGGTACACCATGCCGTCCGTCCATCGCAGCTCGCCGCCGGACAGCTCGCCCACCCGCTTGATGATGGCGTAACCGTAGCTCGGGCCTTCGCTCAGGATGGCGAGCACGAGCGGCGTGGCGGAAGCGGCGACGAGATCCTTGTCGATGTCCATGGCGGCAAAGACTCCGGATACCTAAGGGCACCATACATTGCAGTGCTAGGTATAGTCAAGCATCTTTTTCTCCGGCCCGGCGCCTCCACCTCGTTCGCGCTCGCATCTCTTCTTGTGAGCTTCCGAGATCGTTCTGCAGGGCTTGGGGCTCGGACTGCAGCGCCCAACAGTCCTTTACACGTGCCCGTGCGGCAGATTCTTGTCCCGCACGCTCTCCGCCGAGATCTTCCGAATGGGCAGGGCCGCCTCGATCTTGCGCGGGCAATCGCCGGCGTTGTTTCGTTGCTGGTTCACAGCTGCCGGCGCTCCTTCCACAGGCGGACGATAAAACGATCCTCTTCCTCGATGAGATCCGGCTCCGTTCCGTTGTGGGCACGCATGCCGGCGATGATCTTGCGCGGCACTCCCAATCCGGTAGCCTCGATGTAACGATAGTCGCGAAGGATCTCCTTGATCAGTTCGTTGCGGGACGCACGATAGCCGGCCCTCATTTTCTCGACCGTAACGGTATTGGGAAGGCGGCCAGGTGAGATCACCTCCAGACGGTCGGCGTAGATGGATAGCTCGATGTCCGCGACTGTGATCGTATAGTCCCTATGAGCGATTGCATTCACGATGGCCTCACGTACTGCTTCCACCGGGTAATCCCAACGCTCCTGCCGGCGTCCGCCGTCGTCGATCCAAGCCTTGACCTCGCTATTACGACGGACAAACTCGAGAGCTTGCTCAATCAGGCCGGCCTCCACGACACCGGTCACTGCGAACGGCGTATCCGGCATTTCGGGATATGGTTCGCCGCGACCCTGTGCGGGCTCCATGAAGAGAGAAACCACGGGGCCGCGAAGCGAGGCCCTTTCCTTGGCTGCGTAATCCTTGGTCTCTCCGGGATAGGCAACGGCAGTGACGCCGGCTTGCGGCAGGAATTTGTTGGGCCGAAGACCGAAGAGGAGAAGCCCGCCCGCGCTCGCCATCTCACGGCCACGGCTCTCGATCATCAATTCCGTGTTGAGCAACAGACGAGTCCAATCCTCGCGATCCCCCTGCCTGGGGCAATTCTGTCGCCTGATATGCCGGAAATAGTCACTGAGCCGCCGCAGGTCGAGATCGTCCAGCGACGAACCGGGCACCGGCTTGCGATCGTACTGCAACCGGCCCGACTGCTGATACAGACGCATCTCTTCTTCGTCGGTCGCATCACGCGTCGTCGTTCCGACTCGAACCTGGGTTACCCATGCCGAGCCTCGTTTCGCCTTGTACGGCTTGTCGGGCGCGTCGGCCGGGAGAGATATGATACCCACGATTCGCCCTGGTTCCCACTCGATCGTTTGCCAAAACGGAATGGCAGCCGGACGCAGGTGAGTCCGCGCAACCTCCATCACCCATTCTTCCGCCCGCTTGGGATCGCGGGTGAGACCGGAGACGGTGCCATCCGTCTCGACGCCGAGGAGGATGTGACCACCTTCGAGATTCAGAAGCGCGGCCATCCCTTCCGCCAGCTTTTCAGGACGGATATCGTCGCGCTTGAATTCGACCCCCGAGTTTTCTCCGTTGTGAATCAGCTCTGTCAGTTCCGTTCTCATCATTGGAGCCTTCCTCAAAAACCGTACTTCCGGCGTCGGGTCTCGAACGCCTCGCGACCGCCTTCGAGAATCTCCTCCACCAGTTCGCGCACTGACGGGGAATCGATCGATGCCATGTGCTCGGGGGCGATTCGCGCGCGGCCTCCGTCTGCTTCGCCGGAGGCCGAGAGCCCGAGGATCAGTTCGGCGTCACCGAGCACAGGAATGTTCGCGTTGTGCGTCGAGAGGATGAACTGTCTCCGTTGCTTCTCCTCGCGCATTCGGGGCACGACCCCTTCGGTAATGAAACGGTTGTCGAGGTCGTCCTCCGGTTGGTCCACGATCAGCGGCGCGTCCGCCTCCAGGAGCAAAAGCAGGAGTAAGGCGGTAGCCTTCTGTCCGGTGGAAAGGTCTTCCAGCACCTGCCAGGCCGGGGGACTTCCGGCCGGCGCGGTATTGAGACGGATCGCCGTAGTGGACGGAAGCTCCAGCTCCTCGATCTGCATGAACACCTCCGGGTCGGCCCCGGCAAGGCGTTCGGCCTGGGCAGGCGGAATACCATATGCCTTGCTAAGCACCTCGGGTCCGGACCGGCAGGCCCCGACGAAGTGCGTCAGGGAGAGATCACGCGCCTTCCGCAGGCTGTCGATCGCTTCCGCCATCCGGCCGCCGATCTGCTCGCGCAGAATCTTGAAGAGGGGCTCCCGATTTCCGCCGGCGGTTACCTCCACCTGCACTCGGTCATGGAGTCCCCTGCTTGCATTATTGGCAGCCTGGTCCAGAGCACGGAACTCCTTGGCCTTGGCGTCCTCCCACTCTACGAGCAGCGCCCGTCGCGTGTCGGCGAGTTCCATCTCCAGACGCTTCAGCAGCGCTAGGCGCTCTTGAAGCGGGCGCAACTCCTCGGTCTGACGCCGAAGCCGGATGAACTCCTCTCCGTCCACGCGGGTCTTCTGGAGCTCGCGGAGGATTTTCTCGTATGCCGCGTGAACCTGCTGTCTGCGCATCTCCCAGGCCGAGTTGACGCCTGCGATTCCATCGTCGACACGTTTCAGAGCCTCCTCCAGGTCCCTGGCGATAATTGTGAGATCGCGCTCGAGCTCCGCAAGCACTTCGTTCGCTCGCGAAAGGATATCCCTGCCGGGGAGGTCCTTGAGCGCTCGCTCCGATAGAAACGTGCGGTCGATCGGCAGCTCCCTTTTTAACGTTTCGAGAGCCTCACGGAAAGGAGCGAGGCGTTCGGGAATGGATGCGAGCACGCGCTCTTCGCGTACCAGAAGGCTTTGCTCCCGCAACCGATCCTCGAGGCCTGCTTCCTGGAATCGCTTGAGAGTTTCTTCCAGCGCTGGAAGTGCGGCCAGGCGTTCTTCGATGGACTTCATCTCACTGCGCGTATCGCACAAGGCGCGGCGGTTCCTCTGGAGCTCGCGGCTCAGCGACGCCTTGCGCCGTTCGAGTGCTTCGTCACGTTCTACAAAGCGGTCGAGCAGGCGCGTGAGCTTCTCGCGGTTTTTGGTCAACTCGGATATCTCGTGCTGACCGTACACTTCGACCCTTGGGAGGATGTCCGACGGCGCCAGGTTCGACACCGTGCCGTCAGCCTCACGGACCAACGGCGGGTTGGGGATGGTACGTTCGATCCTATACTCACGGACGCCGGGGCGCTGCACACGGACGAGGAGGGATATCTTGGTGCCGTTGCGCAGTACATGGCGAACGATTCCCTCATGCGCCCTGCGCGCATCGTCCCCGATCGGTTCCAGTCCGAGCACCGCCCGAATACTTTCGATGACAGTTGACTTGCCCGTCCCGCGGCCACCCACGAGCACATTCAGGTTGGGGTTCAGGTGAACAGCTACGCCGTCGAGAAATCCGCCTTCCCAGGCCAAGGCGACCAATTGCGCATGCCGCTGTGGCTCCAATGTTCCCGTCTTAGGATTCAGGCGAATGCGCGAGCCCGGATCGAGGAAGGCCTGCCGCAACCCGTCGATGCTGATCTCGGACATCTTGATCCAGCAAGTGGCTGTGCGGTCCTCGAGGTCCTCGGGCGCGATTACATCCCTTGCGTTAACGACGGCGATGGCCAGCCGTTCTTCGGCGGCGTGCTCGCGGCGATAATCCGGGTTTCGGTTCTCGATGATCTGGCGCACATCTTGGGGCAGGTCCTCGATCGCGCCGGGGATCTGAACGGCAAGGAGGTTCTTGTCCTGCCAGGCGCGAATTCTCGGTTGGCCCTTCAAGACATTGAAGAGACCGCCGTCGTTCGTCGCGTGCGCCGCAATCGCGATCCCGCCTTGTTCTCGAACTTTTGCGAGGATCTCGACGAACGACTGGTCTGCCAAGGTCGCCGAGGGCTTGGTGTCAATAATTCCGAACGCGCCGAGGTAACGATCCAGCACCTCGTCGGCGGTATCGGGGCCATAGATGCACAGGACGTGGACTCCCTCGCGCGAAGCCAGTTCGAACCCGGGGAAAATGTAGATGTCCTTGCCCTCTGCTGCGGCTCGGAAGGCTCCCACACTGCTTACGCTGTTGTGGTCGGTGACAGCGAGCACGGTTATCTCAAGCTCCGCAGCCTTTTTTACGATCGCGCGGGCATAGCCGGCGGCATCGCCGCTGTACGCCTCGCCTCGAAATGTCGTGCCATAATGATGGGGATTGACCTGCAGGGCGCACCTATGGAAGCGTGCACCGGAAGGAAGTTTGCGGGCACTCTCAATGGGGTCGGTCTTCGTTATCATGTGCAACGCTCCTCGGTTTTCGAAGGGGCCTCAACTTCCTCGCCTTGCGGCGTCCATTCACTCTCTTCGACGAGGAACTGGACCTGGCGGTACTGCATATCCCGATTGAGCTTCGAGAACGCGTGCTGGAAGATGCGAAGCCTCGGACGCTCGCCCTTGCAGAACGCGACGACGCGCAGCCAAGTTTTCGGCCCGAGCTGGTGAAGTTTGTCCGACTCGGGGCCCTTCAGGACGAGGGCGCCCGATTGCGCGCTCTCCTTGACCTCGATGCATCGCTTCCGGCCATCCGGACCCTCGGGGCGAATGTGGTCGTGCTCGCCCTCCCGGCTCAGGTCCGTCGGGGTCCGCCCGCAGCTGCGCTCATAGCGCATAGCCTCACCCATGGCGATGGCCTCGACCTCCTCGTTGCGGCCGATCGGAACGCCACGCGAAAGGGTTTCTTCCTCGGTTTCCACTGTAGCCACAGGAACGGGGGCAAGCACCACCCCGGTCGGGATATCAGCGAGATCCGCTGTCAGCTTCACCAAGAGTTCCACTTTCTTATGCCGATCTGCCTTCCTCGCGTTCGGGTTGTCGATCCGTCGTTGAAGACGCTCGACCTCTGTATGCTTGACCATCCGGCGGGACTGAAGTCCGACTCCTTCGGACATCGTCCTACCGCCGAAACACGCCGAACGCCGGATCTCGACGAGTTGGGATAACCCGCGTCCAGCGACCACGTCGCCGGGAGCGAAGTTGCTATCGTCCTTGTTCACCGCCGGTTCCTTGTCGCTCATCCTGGCGACTTCTTCTTTGACGGCCTGCTTTCCTTTGAATCCAGTTCCTCCCTCATTTCCAAGAGCCGCTTCACGAGGAATGGTAGAGGCAGGCGCTTGCCGTTCTCCCAGCGGTTCACGGTACTGTAAGTAACGCCGACCTTCTGGGCGAACTGCTCCTGAGTTAGATCGAGCCGCTGTCGAAGCTTGCGAACGAGTGCCGGGATGTTCTCATTCTTCATGGCGCCACCTCGAATCCTATCGCCGGAGAAGCGCAGGTCATATGTAAGGCGACATAGTCGCCTACATGGCAGGAGGTTGTCAACGTCTTGTCGTGGTCGTCTGCCGAAGAAAGACAGGGTCAGTCTTTGGGCCGGACTGGGTGAAGCGGCTTGTGCGCCGACGACAGGGCGCAGGCGGTCGCGAAGGGAGGCCCCTGTGTATTCCGACGACGGCGGACAGTGCTCCCCGCTCCCTGGTGGAGACTCTATCGGCCTGTTCTGAGCGGGCGTTCGCCATCGTGGAATCGGAGTATGCAATCGCCCGGAATACGGGCATCGGCGGCGGATGTGGCCATACCCCTATCCGCCCGTCCGGGTTTTGCCGGCATGGACGACTGCGAAGTTGAGGCCCACGTTCTTTTGGGGCAGGCCGGGACACGCGTTCGTGAGTGCGGAAAAGCCGGCAACACGCCGGATCTCTCCATCGGCTTCGGAGAAGTAGTAAGCCTTCAGCCGGCGGGTCTCGATGGTACGCCCGCACGCGGCGCAACGGTTGTCGTTTTCTCAGCGACAGCAGACCGTGACTCTCAGGTCCGCGGTGAGGCCCGAGGCAGGGATTCAGCGTTCCGGAAGCTGCGCCCGCCATCTCGCGAGCGGCCCGGCGGATGAACTCGATGATGGAAAGGATCGGTTCGGCCCGCATCGCCCGAGCGACGCACTATCGGCGCGCAATCCCGCGATCAAACCTCGGCTATGGCAGGCGGCATGGCGACGCGCCCGGCCGGGGATTTTGCCGGTATCCATGGCCCGCTTTTCGGATAGACTCGTACTCGGTCAACCGCACGGATTGTAGGGATCGCGCGGAGAGATCGAGTGAATGCCAATCGCCGGAATTGACTTGCAGGGTCGGAACCTATGCGTCGCAAACGGATCGTTCGAACCTCATGGATACTGATACTCCTCGCCTTGTCGGCGGCGGCGGACCGTCCGGCGGGCGCGCGGCCCGAGCAGCCGCGGATGCTGGGCGCGTCCTATGTGCTGCAGGCCGCCGGGCACCTCGAGCGGCTCGCCCCGGGCTCCGCTGCCCGGCCCGCGGTGGAAAAACCGGTTATTTCCCTGGCCGTCATCCCGGGGCGGAAGGATCCGGCCGACGCTGCGCTGCAGGAGGCGTTCAAGTTCATCACGGCCGAACGGTTGCGCCGGCATGTAACCGCCCTCTCCAGCCCGGAATTCGAAGGCAGGGGAGCGGGCTACCCGGGCGAGGAGAGAGCGGCCGCATACATCGCCGGCCATTTTGAGTCGATCGGACTTGCTCCTGCCGTCGACAAGTCGGCGGCACGCGCCGGCTGTTTCCAGGAGTTCCGCTTCCATCCGCGCCGTCCTCCCGATCCATGGGCAGTGCTGCCGACCCGCAACTGTGCGGCCTTTCTGCGGGGGAGCGATCCTGCCCTGGCAAGTGAAATCGTGGTGCTGGGTGCCCATCACGACGGGCAGGGCAAGGCCGGTGAGGCCGATATGGGCCGCTTGCCGGCGGCGGGCGCGCCGGAAAGCGGTGAATACTGGCCGGGCGCGAATGACAACGGCAGCGGGGTCGCCGCTGTTCTGCAGATCGCCGAAGCCATGGTGAGAGCCAAGGTGCCGATCCGCCGTTCCGTCCTGTTTATCACCTTCACCGGCGAGGAGCATGGCCTGGTCGGATCGCTCTATTACGTTGCGAATCCCCTGTTCCCCTGGGCGAGCCACGCAGGCATGATCAACCTCGACATGATCGGGGGCGAGCCGGGCATGAAGATGAACGCCCGTGCGACCGGGACGAGTACGGCGTGGGCCGGGATACTCGCGCGGGCGGCGGAAATCACGGGCACCACCGTCACGATGAACACGCCCCGGATCACCAACGATGCGGATCACTATTCCTTCGCCGTCCGCGGCGTTCCGGCGATCCATTTCGGGGTCGGCGGTTCGCGCGCCGACTACCACCGTCCGAGCGACACGGCCGACAAAGTCGCCTATGACGCGCTGGCGGAGCGGTGCCGTTTCGTCGCGGCGACGCTTGCGGTCCTTGCCGACCTGCCGGAGCGGCCCGCGTTCACGGCGCAGTTGGACCTGGATCCCGGCATCACCGGCACGGACCCGACGCCCGGGGAATTCGAGGCCCGTGGAGTACCCGACGCGCAGGGCGGTATCAAAGTCAACGCCGTGGTCGAGGGATTGCCCGCACAGAAGGCGGGCCTGCGTCCGGGAGACCTAATCGTGGCCATCGACGGCATGCCCATCGGCCGCCGGGACCGCGGGATGAGCCTGCTGATCAAGACGGTGCGCGCCCTGAGCGCCGGCGGGACGATGCGGTTGAAGGTGCTCAGGGACGGGACCGAGCTGAATCTGGACCTGCAATTCTGAGCCGTCACCCAGCCGGCAGGAACGCGGGCTCCCTATGGCCGGCGGAGGCTGTCGGTGCCGAATGATCCGGCACTGAGCGCGGCCGAACACCCGGCATGCTGCGTACCCTGAGTGGTTGATACGGCACCCCGGACCGGCGGTTCGTCATCTCTCCGGGCAACGATCCGTCTTCCTGGGTCCGGTCACAAACCCGGCAAGGCATCCAGGACTAA
>Ga0129301_1000245_pt1 | contig 29421 bp, 32 predicted proteins | sample ConPoolayeHmetaG_FD_94489 | JGI IMG/M metagenome (GOLD analysis project Ga0129301, IMG submission 94489) | Hot spring microbial mat communities from California, USA to study Microbial Dark Matter (Phase II) - Cone Pool mat layer H metaG ...
AATAGGTTCACATCTCGCTTTAAATTCTCAGCGTATTCTTTTGAATAATATGCTAAGCCTTCTATATATCAGAAACTTAGAGGGGTGACCAAAGAATCAACAGAAAAAGCGAGATCTCGACACTCTCCGACTACCAGCAATACCCAATTTACACCTGTTCTAACGAAAGTCCTATTTGCTTGTCACGTTTAGAAATTTATTGAAGGTAGATTCGATTGGTGAAAGAAAAGAAAAACAACAATCAGACCGTGTTTATCTGTGAAGTGTGTGGTCTTGGTTACATGGAAAAACAAACTGCACAAGAATGCGAAGAATGGTGCAAAAGAACAGGAACATGTTCAATTGAGATCACCAAGAAAGCGGTGTATCTTCCGGATCCTTTCAAGAGTTAGCGCGCTTCTAAATCGTTTAATTTGAAAAACACTTTTATATGGTGGTCAATTTCCGATTTTCAAGAAAAGGCAGATAATTGTGTCTTAACTCGATATTTTAAACTGATGTTCGACCCACTCTCATCCGTTACTTTAGCGTGGCTTTGGGATGTTTTTATAAAGCGCCGGGTGTGGGATTTGAACCCACGCGACCCCGAGAGGCCACAAGCTATTAGGCAGCATTTGCGTCTCCAGACTTGCTCCCTACCTGGCTAGGAGAACCCGGCTATTGCTAGATAATGCTGTTTTCGTGATATGTAACAATTTTGCTGCCGCTCCTAATTTTCCGCTTTGAACGCATAATACACACTAATTTTAGCTTATCACAATTTTGGCATAAAATCAACCAACAAAAAGTTAACCCTCACTGGATTTTTGTGCATTGCAAATATTAGAGTTCAAGCAACAAATTCACCAGCATTTCAAGGTATATATAGGGAGGTATAAAGTCTCTCAGAGTGCAAGCCTTCTCAGTCTAAGCCTACGCCAAAAGCATTGTTGCTGTGAAAGCTTCTAAATAGCAGTGTGTTCTTATGCTTTTTGCGTTGAGGTGAAGACTGTTGAAGCTTCTGCTTGACGAAATGTATGCAGGCTTGAAAGAGTATTTTGAAGCTTTGGACTGGGATGTTATGACTGCTCAAGAGGCTGGACTTCAAGGAGCAAAAGACAGGGATGTTGTAGAATATGCTAAGCGGAATAATTTGCTGCTCGTTACTCAAGACCAGAAGCCAGCGGAGCTTGCTGAGCTTATAGGATGCAAATGCGTTTTAATCTCAAGCGCCATGATTGCGCAAATAGCAGATGCGAAGATAAAAGAGAAATATCCAAGCGTAAAGAAAAGTGTGAAGTGAGTGCTCATGTCAACGGTTGAAGTTACTGTAAAAAGTCAAAAAGGGAAATGTGCTTTCGGGCATAAGGTAGGCGACAAGATAGTTTTCGATGGTAAATCTGTGAAAGGAAACATCTGTTACAGTGCGCTGATGGTCCTGCTTCCAAAAGTCTACGCCATGCGCTACAGCGCAGAATTCCCATGGGCTAAAGACAAAGGTGCAATATGTAATGCCTGTCCAGACGCAGACAACCCTGTGGTCTTCGAGATCCGACGCCTCAGAAAATAGCCTAAACAAGCGTCCTCTGCTTCTCAGCTGACTTTAAATTAGAAACTCTCACACCTATCAGCCTTATTTTTCTATCAAACTGTAGGTAAGCTTGCGCCAGGTTTTTGGCTGTTTTCTTTATGTCTTGTAAGCGGTTCGTGATAAAGGGTAAAGTCTTACTTCGCGTGTGTGTTTCAAAGTTTTCGTAGCGAATTTTAACAGTCACTGTTCTAAAATGCAGATTCTGCCTTAAAACATCGCTGTGCACTTCTTCCGAAAGCTTATCCAAAGTGCTCGAAACCAGAGCAAAATCTGATGTGTCCTCCTCAAAAGTTGCCTCACGACTAATAGACTTCACTTCGCCTCTTCCCTCAACTTCGCTTCGATCTATCCCATGCGCCATCAAATACATCTGAGTTCCCATAACACCAAACGCCTCAGCTAAAACCGCTGGGTCAAAATTTGCCAACTCTCCAATAGTTCTTATTCCCATATCCTCCAACTTCTTCTCAGTCTTCCGCCCGACCCAAAGAAGCTTGCGTGCCGATAACGGTGCTAGAAATTTTTCAACCTCATCATCTCTAACAACCGTTAAACCATCTGGTTTCTTAAAGTCGCTAGCAATTTTAGCTACAAGCTTGTTTGGTCCTATGCCAATCGAGCATGTAAGATGCTCTTTCTCAAAAATTTCCTTCTTAATCTGCAACGCTAACGCTTCAGCTTCCTCATAATTCTTCACTCTAGAAGAGACATCTAAAAATGCTTCATCAATTCCCCACTGCTCAAACTTATCAGCATATTTACACGCAATCTCCATAATCCTGTTAGAGACCTGCACATAAAGCTCGAAATGAGGCGGCGAATAAACTGCTTCTGGACAAAGCTTCCACGCCTTAGAAATAGGCATTCCAGATCTGACACCAAATTTTCTAGCTTCATAATTACATGTATGCACAACTCCTCTTCCCTTCCCCTCCTTAGGGTCAGCACCAACAATTACAGGCTTTCCAGCATATTCTGGATGCTCTCTTTCCTCTGCTGCCGTGTAAAAGTGATCCATATCCAAATGAAAAATTACCCGCTTTTTCTCGCTCATATCCTTCCGCTTTGAAGTATTTGCTTCTTCATCTAAAACTGTTGCGTTCACATTCTGAACCTACCTAGTTATAAGACATGTTCATGTTCTGGGCTATGTGAAGTTTCGCTAACGATTTTCCATGCATAACTCTTAAAATTTGCGTGCTAGAAAATATAGAGTCGATTGTTGGAGGTTGACTCCGTTGACTAATGTTTCAGATCGAGATGCTCAGCAGATTGCTGTTGAATTCTTGAAAAGCAGAAAGAAAACTGAGAAGGTGGATATTTCCTCTGTGGAACAGAAAAATGCTGTATGGGTAATTAGAGGCACATGTCCAATTGATTTAGAAGGACATCCATGGGCTGAAAAGTTTGAGGTTACTGTTGACCAGAAAGGGAAAATCATAGCCTCAGAATTCTCACTGCTATAAAACATTGAAAAGCCCAGATGCAACCTTTCAAAACACCCCTTCCTGTTTTTTCCTACCTAAATGACAGTTAAACAATTATACTCAATTTTCACACTAAAACAATAGAAGTGATAGCGCGATGTTTGAGAAAATTTTAGTACCCATAGACGGCTCTACCCACTCGCTTAGAGCAGTAGAGATTGCAATTCAAATAGCGAAAAAGTTCCACGGAAAGATAACTCTGATTCACGTATATTCTGCTGGAATAGCGCCAATTGAAATGCCTGAACCTTCAAGAATGGCTGGCAGCATACCCATCCTAGCGCCTGTTGACTATTCAAAAGTAATAGAGGCTATGAAAAAGGCTGGAAACAAGATACTTGAAGAAAGCGCTAAAAAGGTGGAAGCAGAGGAAGTCAAGGTTGAAAAATTGCTTGTAGAAGGACACGTGGTTGAGAAAATAATTAAAACTGCCAGCGAAGGCGATTTCGATTTGATAGTGATTGGTCCAAGAGGATTAAGCAAGATAAAACAGATGATTCTCGGAAGCGTCAGCGACGGAGTAATTCACCACGCACATTGCCCAGTGCTTGTAACAAAATAGGAAAGACTGTTCAGCAAGGTTCAGCGATAAACAGATTATGCTTATTAACAACAATGCGAGCCTTCAATCTAGCTTCCAAGGGAATTTCTTCAGCGTTAACAAGCGTAAGGCATCTGTCTCCTTGAACAGTGACAGCAAGCTTCTCTTTATGCAGCCATCCAGGCCCCACAACTTTCACCTTTACTGTTTCGAATTTTTTTTATAAGGAACTGGAAGCATTAGGCGTCTGTGAATTCCAAAGTCTCTATAACCCAATACAAGCTTGATTTTGAATTTGCTTTCCCATTCTTGCAGTTGCTTATAGAACTCTTGCCATCGCATTGGCTTGACGTTTTTGACTTTTCTGCCGTGCTTGTGAATTTCATATTTCTGTATTCCTAAAGGCGGAAATCGCTTTCCTATCTTCAGCTTTCGTGCTAGACGAATAATTTTTGGCATTTCAGCATCGTTCTGCGTTGGAACCCAAACTGGAGAGAGCAAAAGCTCAACATTCGTGTTCGATACAATGTACTGTGCTGATGTGCAGACTTTTTCAACATCATACCATTCTGTATCTGCTATTCTTTTAGCCAAATCTGGCTCTAGAGCGTCCAAAGAAAGGTTTATGCGTGTTAAACCGGCATCTGAAAGTTTATCCAGCAACTTCTCGCTCAAAACAGAGCCGTGCGTTTGCATGGAAACTGTTTCTACACCTTCAACTTGACGAAGGCTGGCAACAAGTTCTACAAGTTTAGGATAGACTATTGGGTCTCCAACAGTATCGATGTGAGCCTCAATGTTATGTTTTCCTTTAAACACCACGATCTTCTCGAATTCTTCTATCAGATAGTCAAGTGGCACAGTATACTCAGTTTGACGTATCTTCGATTTCGGCCCAGCATTTGTGGAGCAGAAAATGCATGAAAGCGGACAACTTGAAGAAGGACGAACTTGAATAAGGTTTGTGCCTCTGTCGATTAAGCCGAAGGCTATGCAACCTACAAGCGGAATAGAATTGGGGACTTCGAAGACTGGGCGTTGCATGTGCATTTGCCTAACTTAGACTTTGGGCGGATTGCTATTTTGCCTTTTTCTTCTTCAGAAGACGTTAAGATTATTATATGGAGGTTTTAGTATTCTAAGCAAGCGAAGCCCGGTGGTGTAGCGGTCAAGCATAGGGGCCTCTGGAGCCCTCGACGAGAGTTCGAATCTCTCCCGGGCTACCATAAGATCTTATTTTTAAGCTCATGGTAAGGATTGATTGACTTTGGTAGCTATTAAACCCCCTCTCTCTGAGCTGTTCATACGCTTTGCTTATACAAACTGCGGAAACATCTACTCTCTCTAGGTTTCAACTTTTCACAGTTATTAAACTCCTAATATATGTGAACTGAAAGGCATGGCTAGGCATGTTCCTCGTTATATACAGAGTTAACCGTTTTCTTAGCTGTTTAGCAGAAGTGCTAAGTGATGGCTATGTGGATTTTCTTATCATCTATTTGATAATCTTGCCATTTTGCCCTAGTTTCTTCGCAGCTGTCATGCAGTTGAATCTCTTTTGTGCGGACAAGCTCTTTCATCTCTTCAAGAAAAGGTTGCAGCAGCCTTACGCTTTCGTTGTCAAGCCCAGCTAAATGAACACTCTTCAAAACGTCTGTTGGTACATACCCTAACTCCTTCCTTAACGACTGTATCCTTCTAGCCAAGTCACGCATCAATCCCTCACCAAGCAAGCTTTCATCACGCTGAGCATCAACAAAAACATGCACATCCCCCTCTTCGGCAGAAAACCACGCTCCAGCTTTAACGCCAGTAAGCGCTTCTTGCTCGTATTTTACCGTCTTCACGTTGGCAAGTTCAAGAAACACATCCTCCACATCTCTAAGAGCATCACACACGCTTTTTGGCGCAACAACAACCGCACAGCGTAAAGGCCACCGTCTCTTCAGCTTTGCCGATTGCCTAGCCGAATAAACAAGCGAAACACATTGAAAGAGTTTATTAAATTCCTCTTCAACTTTCTTATCTCTCATTTTCTCGTCAGGTTCAGGCCAGCTTTCAAAGTTTACAGACTCAGCCAACGTATTGTCAAGTTTTCTGAAAAGCTTCTGATGCAATGCTTCGCTCAAAAAAGGCGTAACAGGGTTAAAAAGCAATGTAGCTGTCTTTAAAACATGCCACAAAGTTGCATAGATTGCCAATCTCCTATCAAGCGTTTCTGGCTCATCAGACCATAATTCTTTCCGAATCATAGGCACGTAAAGCCTACTCAACACTTCAACAACAAAATCCTCCAATCCAGCAAGAGCACTGTTAAACTCGCACGCTTCAAGATTAGCCGTATAATCCTCCACCGTTTTCTGTAATCTTGATAGTAGCCAAAAGTCAGGCTTCTTAAGCAATTTCTTACTCTTTGCCCATTGAAGCAAGTGCTGTTGCGAAACGAATCCATCATACTCCGCATTCTGAAGGAAGAACCTGCATAAGTGATAGAGCGTTGAAAGAACTTGGTAAGGACGTCGACTCAACTCTTGAGAGTCAAAATCGTTAGCATCAATCGGCGAACACTTTCTCAACACGTAAAATCTGAACACATCTGCAGAATATTTTTCAAGCGTCTTATTGGCTTCTAAAATGTTTCCAAGGCTTTTGCTCATCTTTCTACCCCGTGCGTCTTGAGTTAAGCCTTGGAATAGAAAAGCCTTGTACGGAGCTTCAGCTCTACCAGTCAATATAACGTGTTCGAGGAGAAGAGTGTTAGCCCACCCTCTTGTTTGGTCCATAGCTTCAGTAAGAAAGTCTACTGGAACATACTTTGCGAACTCGTCATCTGTGAATCTAGCGTAAGGTGCAGCACCGCTATTGTGCCACGTGTCGAGAACAAAATCTTCTCGGCGCATCGTACCGCCACATTTCTGGCACTTGAAGGTTACGCGGTCAACCCAAGGCTTATGAAGCTCAAAGTCTGCTGGAATCTCTTCTTGAGCTTTTTCAAAAAGCTCTTTTTTAGTTGAAACTAACGTTTTGTTACCACATTTTTCGCATTTCCATATGGGCAACGGCGTACCCCAAACACGCTCTCTTGATATGCACCAAGGCTTCCCTTCTTTAAGGAAAGAGAGAAAGCGATTTTTTGGGCTTTCAAAGTAATACTTCACCTTTTCTGCTGCCTCAACAACCTTACTATTTATTTTATCAGTTCTCAAGAAGTACTCTTTCCTTGCAAGCCAAACAAGTTTGTGGTGAGAGCGCCAACATGTAGGGTACTCGTGCTTTACACTTTTGACTTCTACAAGCAAGCCTCTTTTGCGTAATTCCTCAACAACCATCTGGTCAGCGTCTCTGGCAAAAACATCTTTGAAAGCTCCAGCTTCAGCAGTAAATCTGACATCATCATCGAAAGGTGCAAAAACAGGAACACCTAACTTCTGAGCAGCGAAAAAGTCTTCTTCACCGTTTCCGGGCGACAAATGCACTACGCCTGTAGCTGTGTTCACATCCACAAAATCTTGACAGACAACACGATGCACAAGCCTATGCCTATCTTCCAACTCAGCAAGCTTCGGAACCAAATCCTTCAACGGATAATCATATTTTGTTCCTTCAAGACTAGCGCCTGCAACAGCCTCAGTTATCTCATATTTCTCTATGCCAAGCTCCTGCATGACTGGCTCAACACGTTGCCTAACAATTATCCATTTCTCATTTCCCACTTTGACTTTAACATATTCTGCTTCAGGATGCACAGCAAGCATAGTGTCGGTGACTATTGTGAAAGGCATTGTAGTCCAAACCAAGAAATACTCGTCTTTGCTTCCGGAAACTTTGAACTTGAAGAAGAGTGATGGATCTTCAACCTCTTTATAGGAACCTTCATAGCCCACTTCTGCGCTGCTTAAGCTTGTTTGGCATCCTGGACAGTAAGCGACAACATAGTATCCTTCTTCAAGTAAGCCTTGGTCCCATGCGCGCTTGAGGTATTGCCATTCTCTTTCAATGTACTCGTCCTTGTAGGTCCAGTAGGCTTTGTCTTGATTTATGAAGATGCCAAGCCTTGCATCTGCTTCTACCCATTCACGATGATACCTCATTATAGCCTTCTTGCATTCCTCTATGAAGCGTTCTTCGCCCACTCTTTCAAGCAGTTCTCGTTTGTTTTTTACGCCGAGAAGTTTTTCAACTTCCAACTCTACGGGTAAGCCTTGGCAATCCCAGCCCGCCCAAAAAGGTATAAAATAGCCTTGCATCGTCTTCCAACGGTAGCGCAGGTCTTTCATAACTCTTCCGCGCGCGTGTCCCACATGTGGTATGCCGTTGAGTGTTGGCGGTCCTTCAACGAAACCCAATGTGCCTTCATTGTTTTTTTGGCGATAGTCCATTAGCTTCTTTAGGGTTTGATTTTGTTTCCAGAATTCGCGTGTTTCTTTTTCTATTTCGAGCGGGCGATAGTCTGGGTTAAGACTTGGGTTAGAATTAGTTTTGAATTTGGCGGTCACCTTGCATCACATTGCACCCGCAAATACTTCAGAATAGCATCAGCAACATATAACCTTTACCCACAATAATTTGGATATATGGCATAAATGGCGATATGGCTCATTTTCTTTTTCTGAACAACATTATGTTCTCTGGTGTTGTGCAGACATATTTAAAGCCTGACTCTGTGAGCTCTTTTGTTTCATTGCTTGTTTTGGCTACGGCACAGTGAAAGTCATCTTCCTTTTCACATCTTATTAGCTGTGTATAAAGCAATGTGTTTTTGATGTTTAGGATGTTAAGGTTTAGTTGGAACTATGATGGGGTTTTAGGATTTGTCATATGTATTTGTTCTGCATAAGTTTTTTTAGAGTATGTTTTCGTAATAAATTCGACAATCTAACGGAGCAGATGTAAAATGTCAAAAACCAGATTTACATCTATTGCTGCAGTAACCCTAATCATAGCCTCAACGATGCTTGGATTTTACAATTTTTCTCTTTCAAAGGCGCTTGCGCCTACTGCAGACGCCAATCCGCGACTCATCTACTGGCCACCTACAAGTGTATGGAAAACAGGAAACTGGATTAACATTGATAGAGGATGGATTAATGCAAAAAGCATGGCTTGGTCGCCTTCTGGAAAATATCTGCTGATTTACGGTGAGGTCTACATGATGAGCACAAGTATGCATGGCGATAAGGTGTTAATCATAGACATGGAAAGTGGCGAATTTGCATACAACTTTTCCAGTGGAGACATTAGCTATTGGGGTTTCGATCGATTCATGCAATTCGCCTTTTCGCTGAACGAGACAAAAATATTCTTTGCAAAAGGCAACAGCTCGTATGCTCCATCGGCAATATACGCAGTCAACTTGAATGGAACAAACTTGAGCAAAATTGTTGACGTCAACGTAAGCCAGGCGATGCCGTCAGTAAGCATAGACGTAACCCATAACGACCTCCTCGTATTTTGCGAAAACACTGGATACGCCAACTACATTTGGAAATATAACTTGACCACAAGTGAAAAATCTCTGGTTTTACAGCTTGAAGGAATCGAAAAACTAATCACAAGTTTGAAGGTTTCTCCATCAGGCGAAAAAATAGCTTTTACAGTTGATGGCGCCGTCTGGATTGCAGACATGAACGGCGCTGAACCGCCAACCAGCATCGCATTAGCTTCTGATGGGAAAATTGCGGCGTGTGTTGATTGGATGTCTGATGGAACAACGCTAACATATTCGGAAATTAATGGCACTGTAACTGATTGGGGAATTTCCACTTATTGGGATTCGTGGCGCGGCAACATGATAGCCGTGAATCTAGATGGAAGTAATAAACACAACATTCTCAACGAAGGTTACGGACTTGTATGGTCGCCTACCAACAACTCACTTGCTGCATATGTTAGATTCCCACGCACATCTTGTAATGAGGGTTATCCATACCTTATAGATTTTAATATGCCTATAACGCCTAACTCAGACAGCGACAGCGATGGCTTATCAGACTCTTCCGAAATCCAAAACTTCCTTAACCCGTTAGATCCTACAGACATTTACAAGGACTATGACGAGGATGGATTGAATAATTTGGAGGAAATCAACTATGGGACATACCTTGGCAACACTGATTGTGACGGCGATGGACTCAGCGACGGCGTCGAAGTCAAAGTATTCAAGACTGACCCCACAAAAGCAGATACGGATGGCGACGGCATCAGTGATGGTCTTGAGGCTGCTGCAACCGGCCTTAGTGCTTTTGTTTCTGTTCTTCCAGAAGGTTGGATCCGCATGACGCTACAGTGGTCAAACAAAATCATGTATGTTTCAACGAACTCTTCTGTGCTTGGCGTGGTTTTCAACTCTACTAGTATGGCTTTGAGCATTTCTGTTGGTGGTCCAGACGGCACAACAGGCATAGCCAACATAACCATACCAATAGAAATGGTGAGCTCGCTTTCAGCCGTCCAAGTCACATTAGACAATCAGCCCATAGACTTCCAAATAACGCAGGTAGGCGGCAACGCACAAATCTACGTGCAATATCACCACAGCCTTCATGAATTAACGGCGCATTTGCAAGGTGGTGGCGGCATTGGCGGCGTAGACTTGACGAGCATTATGGGCTATTGGTGGCTCATGCTGTCAATCGCCATTGTAGCAGTTGCTGCAGTAATAGCGGCAATAATTGTGAAACGGGGATAATGGAGAACAGCATTATGATTAAAGCGACTGCTATGGGAGCTATTGTAATGCTACTTTTGCTCGGTATAGGTTTAGCTTATGCTGAAGCTCAGGTTGGCGTTAAAGCTGGCGACTGGGTAAAATGCGAGTATGTGTCAGGCGGTAACCTGCCAAGTGACGCGCCTCAATGGGTTAAAGCAGAATGCCTATCAGTCACGGGAACAACTACAACATTACGTGTGACAACTCACTTCAACAGCGGAGCAGAACAAACTGAAATTATGACGTGGGATGTTGCCAGCGGCACTGGAAACCTCACTTTCCAAGCGCTTATACCGGCAAACTCGAAAACCGGAGACACTATTCAAATAGCGGGGTACGGAGGTTTAACACTTGCTGACGAGAGGACGGGAACCTATGCTGGGGCAAGCAGAACAATTGTCTACGGAAGCCTATTCCAAGGCGAAACGCAGTTCACTTACTACTGGGACAAACAAACAGGAGTAGTCCTAGAAATCACGTTAGCTCAAGCTTCATCATCCTTTACTTACAAGGCGACCAGCACAAACATCTGGCAGCCATCATCAACACTACCAAACTTGCCAACGTTAAGCATGCCAATAGAAATGCTTTCCATAGGCATATCCGTAGCCGCAGCAATAGCAATAGTGGCAACAGCTGCAGTCTACACTAAGCACAAAAGAAGCTAAAACTCAGTGACCCTTGGAAACCCTAAACTTCTATCTCCTTTTTCAACCATTCTTTCGTACTAGAAAAGACTTCCATTAGTCATCGTTAACAGAACATTAATCGCATTACGCAACTATCCATTTAAATATGCTGAATTAAAATCTGTTTACGCGGAGAGTGGTTGAAGCTTGACGTTTATTGAAGATTTGGACAAGTTCGATGTGATTTAGGAAAAGAGTAGATGAGGCAACATTAAAGGCTCTCATGGAATATGAAAAGAGATATCAAGACAGCAGCTATAAAATCAGCCAAGAATCAGAAAAACTTCTAAGAGAATGGCTATATTTAAATGAAAACTTGATACCTCAGCTCCAATCTACACTTCAAAAGACATGGAACTCATCAAAAACTTTGTAGACAAAATGTCCACTCACATCTTCGACATGATTTACAAGAATCTAAATAAGCTTCAAAACACATTTAAAAAATGTAAAGCAAGCAAATATGCCAACATTGCAGAATTTTTCTGCTGGCTTTATCACTTAACCTTCACAGAAACAGGGGATCATCTAATAAGACAAAAAAGGCTAAGCCAACCTATTTACGGCTACGAGTTCTGGATTTGGAAGAAATAATTCGATTCTCATGTTATTCTGTTAGTCGCTGTTAACGAAAATTGTTTAGAAACAGAAAAAGAGGGGATTTTCGCGGGAGATTCCGCTATTTCTGGCTGAAATAACCTTTTTGAATCATTAATCATACATAATCATGAATTTTGGATGTTTATTTTACATAGTTTATCACGTCTTTTCTTCTCGGTTTGGCAGGCGGATTTTCGTCTTTGTAACCTAAAGCTATTGTGCAAATGTGCTCGTATCCTTCTGGAACACCCAACTCACCTTTGAATTCCCTTCCTTTTTCTGATAAGAAGAGTAGTTCAGTAGAAGCCATTATATGCGAACCTAAACCTAGAGATTCAGCTGCTATTATAATATTCTCGGCAGCTAAAGCGCAGTCAATATCAGCAAAACGAGCGGCTTTATCAGCCGTAACTAAAATAACGGTTGGAGCGTTTCCAAAGGGATCAAAATTCGGATCTCTTGCTCTCTCCACCAAAAACTCAATTCCAGAATTTATCATATTCTCCTTCAAAATACTGATTGCTTTTTTAAGCATGTTCTTGTTCTGAATTACCGTGAAATGCCACTTCTGCTGATTTCTAGCACTAGGCGCAAGCAAAGCACACTCTAATATTTCATTTAAAACAGAATCAGATATCTGATCAGCCTTAAATTTTCTAACGCTTCTTCTACTCTTAATGGCGTCTATCGTCTCATTCATAAGACACAGCCCCACTTTTTGGAAAAAAAATACTAAACGCTCATATATGCCTTTTCGAATCATGATCGGGCAAGCTAGTTTTGGTGTAGTTCTGTTATAAGATAATATTCATGAAGTGCGTCTAAAGTTTACCCTGTCTCTTTTTCTATTTTAGGAGCAATCTCAAGTTTTCTCAACACCTTTATCCTTCGATTTAAATTACGTTCGGATAGATTCTTAACAGTGGCAGCCTCTTGCATTAGCTTCTTGTAGTCTGTTGGTAGCCATTTCAGCCTGTAAGAGTGGAATATTCTCCATTTTTGTGTTGGCATAAACTCTTTATTTAGCGCGTAAAGTATTCCCACAACCAAGTCTACAGAGTAGTTTAAACAATAATGTGCAGATAACAAATCTCCTCTATCAACCCACATCTCAGCTATTGTGCCTACCTCATCCTTACAATCTAGAAATACAATGATATCCAAATTTGAATACTTATCAGCGAAACCCCTTGCTAAGCCTCCAATAAAAATGATTCCTGCAACACCTTCGAACTGAAATTTTCTTAACAAGCATTTCTGCAACCAGTTTAAATTCTTTGATTCGGTTTTTTTCCTTTCAAAATGCTCATGCTTCTTCTTCATGTATGATAGAGTTTCTGCTAAAAATCATTTTTCTTATTCAAACACTGTTCTGCGTTTTGGTAGTTTTCCGAATAGTTTTAGTCTATGCTTCGCTTTAGAATGGCTAAAGTGAAATGTAGTGAATCTGATTTCGCAGTTTGATCCTTGGCGCTCTCCGTATTGCACTTGCCCGCCCAAATTGACTTTTAACCCTTACACTGGCTGCGACCACAGATGCGTTTATTGCTATGCTTCAAGCTATATTCCAAGATTTTTCAGCTGCAAGCCCAAAAAAGATTTGCTTTCAAGATTAGAAAAGGAGGCGCAGATGCTGAGGGGCAACATTATTTCGATCTCTAACTCTTCAGACCCTTATCCACGCTTGGATGCTGAAACTGGCTTTATGCGAAAATGTCTGCAAATACTGACTCGGCATCGCTGCAAGCTTCAGATTATCACAAAATCCAATATTGTAGTCAGAGATATTGATTTGCTAAAAAAGGCTTCTTCAACAGTTTCTTTAACCATCACAACCGATAATGATGACCTAGCGAAAATTCTTGAACCAAATGCCCCCTTATCATCTGAAAGGCTGAAAGCAGTAAAAACTCTAATCTCAAATAATATTCCGACATCAGTGCGCGTAGATCCCGTAATTCCATTCATAAACGACAACCTCGAATCGCTAATTAAAACGCTTGCATCTATGGGCGTAAAGCACATTACAAGCTCAACCTACAAAGCCAAACCAGACAATTGGCGAAGACTAAGCTTAGCTATACCTGCAATCGCTGAGAGACTAAAGCCTCTATATTTCGAAAGAGGCGAAAAAATTAGCCATTACCTCTATTTACCTAAGGAGCTGAGGCTCAGACTAATGAAAAATGTTGGTGAATTGGCTAAGCAGTATGGAATAAAGTTTGGAACGTGCAGAGAAGGCTTAAGCCATTTGAATACGGCAACATGTGACGGTTCATGGCTTTTATTTGCTAAATATGATAAAAAGCGAATATTGGATGCAGCAGAGAATTGTAATGCTTATAGACTTGGACTATTTTTATGCTCAAGCAGAGGAAGTGCGCAATCCTTCAACAAAGGATAAACCAGTGGTTGTATGCGTTTATTCTGAGCGAAGCGAAGTCAGCGGCGTTGTAAGCACAACAAACTACACAGCCAGAAGATACAGTGCAAAGTCGGACATTCCCATTCACCATGCAAAAAAGAAGCTGGAAAACGTGCCGGAAACCATATTCCTTCCAGTTAACGAACCATACTACGCGCAAGTATCAAACAGCATAATGAAAACTCTTAAAAAGGAATGCGAGAAAGCTTTTTGAAAAATTGGTGGCAGAGACCGAGCTTGAAGTAAGAAGAATTAGCGTGGGAATTTCAAGTTTTATTAAAGAGCAAAAATTGGAAAAGCAGAAACGTATAACAGAATTTTTCAAACAAACATAGCCATTTAGTGCTTGGCTAGTAACCCTTATTTCTGTGCATTACAGCCTAGATAACTGAATAGTATGCCACAAAAAGAAAAGAACGAGAAAAAAACGCTGCCTCCAAATCAAACGCCAATAGATAGGCTTCCGAAATGGAGCGAAGACCACGCTGGAATAACAAGCGCCATCCCAAAAATCGACCTAAAAACATGGCATTTAATAATAGAAGGTGAAGTTGAAAAACCGTTAAAGCTGAGTTGGGATGACATTCAGAGACTTCCCAAAGCAGAGTCTGTGAGCAATTTTCATTGTGTAGAAGGCTGGAGTGTTCTGGATCTGCGATGGGAAGGCGTCTTATTTAAAGACTTTATACGTATAGTTAAGATGAAGAAGACAGCGAAATTTGTTACGTTTGAATGTGCAGATGACTATACAACTTCCCTATCCGTTGAAGAATTGTCAAGGGAAAACGTGCTGTTAGCTTATGGTTTGAATAATAAACCTCTTGAAGAGGAAACAGGCTTTCCGCTGCGTTTGATAGTTCCAGATAAATATGCATACAAGAGTGCCATGTGGCTTACAAAAATCCGATTCACAGCCGTAAAGGAGCTGTGCTACTGGGAAAAACGTGGCTACAGCGATACGGCAGATGTTTGGAAAAATGACCGTTTTTCGAAATAAGCGTGTTTACAAGATTTTTATATCTCCTTATTCTTTTCTATTCCGTGCGAAGAAACAATGTTTGATGCTGAAAAATTTATTGAAGAGAAAGTTGCAGAGTTGCGAAGCAAGATTAAGGGCAAAGCAATTATTGGAGCCTCTGGAGGAGTTGACTCCACAACCTCCGCTATATTAGTTAACAGAGCCATAGGCGAAAATCTGCTCTGCGTACTGGTTGACACGGGCTATATGCGGAAAAACGAGATAGAGAAGAATGCAAGTTTGCTGAAAACACTAGGCTTAAATGTTCTTGTTGTAGATGCAAAAGAACAGTTTTACGAAAAACTTGAAAACGTAATTGACCCTGAACAGAAACGGAAGATAATTGGCGAATTGTTCATTCGAGTTTTTGAGGAGGTTGCAAGAAAAGAAAATGCAAAATATTTTGTTCAAGGGACAATTGCTCCAGACTGGATAGAAAGCGGCGGTGGATTAAGAGATCGGATTAAGTCTCATCATAATGTTGGAGGTTTGCCTGAAAAAATAGAGTTTGAGATTGTTGAGCCTCTGCGAGACTTGTACAAAGATGAAGTGAGAGTTGTCGGCAAAGCTTTAGGCTTACCAAAGGAGATTTATGAGCGCCAGCCGTTTCCAGGTCCAGGCTTAGCCGTACGAATTATTGGTGAACCCACTCAAGAAAGAACGAGAATTATTCGGGAAGCATGTGCAATCGTTGAGGAGGAAATTGAAAAAGCTGTTGTGAATGGCGAAATGACAAGGCCTTGGCAGTACTTTGCTGTGCTGTTGCCTTGTAGGGCTGTTGGCGTTCACGGTGACGTTCGAGCCTATGGATATGTGGTTGTGGTTCGAGCCGTAGAAAGCCTAGACGGGATGAGCGCTGCCTATTCCAAGATTCCGCATAAGGTTTTGGAGAGAATAAGCGTTAGAATTACGAATACTTTGAAGGATGACGTGAGCAGAGTTGTTTTTGACATAACAAACAAGCCTCCTGGGACGATTGAGTATGAGTAAGCCTTTGAAGGTTTATGTTGTGGATAATGGTGGTCAGTGGACGCATAGGATTTGGCGTGTTCTAAGAGAGATTGGCTGTGAATCTCGGATTATCCCGAACACTACATCTGTAGGCGAGATTGATGCTGATGCGCTGGTGCTAAGTGGCGGAGCACCGCGTGTTGCTTGGGAAGCTCCTAAGCTTGGGAATTGCAGTGAATATTTCGACCATTTTCAAGGTCCAATTCTCGGCGAATGTGTTGGAATGCAGCTTATGACCATTCACTTTGGCGGAAAAGCTGGCCCATCTGAGATTCCAGAGTATGGTTTAGCTAAGCTGAAGGTTGTTGAGGAGGATGATTTGTTTAGAGGATTGCCTAAGGAGTTTTTGGTTTGGGAATCGCACAATGATGAGGTGAAGGATGCTCCGAATTTTAGGATTCTCGCCTTCTCAGAGAACTGTAAGATTCAAGCTGTAAAACATGTTAGTAGGCCGCTTTATGGGGTTCAATTTCATCCCGAAGTAAACAACACAGAATATGGATATGAAATATTCAGAAATTTCGTTGGCACGATAAAGCCTTAGGCGCCTATCATAGTTAGGAGCATTTTGAACTTTTTGATTGCTTTTAGTGCATGGGGCTGATTTGTGAGCATTCTAATTATTTCTGCTTCTCCATCAACTACTGAACCAGCGCATCATATAGTGCTGCGTGCTCGCTCAATCCTTGCACTTCGTCAAATGCAAACAACGTCATGGTTTCAGTATTCTTGTCAATTAACGTTCTGCTGACAACACCGACTTCTTGGTAGTTAATCAGTCCAGCAGGTTTGTAAGCTTGAGTTAAAAGCTTTCCAGATTCTGCTCTTTTCTTACCTTTGTTCATCATTTTTCTGCTCTGCTCCCTTAGCATACTCTGATAATTTTTTGTTCATTTGTTTTTCTATTTCCATAAAAATGCACGACTCATTAGGTGTGGGGCAGTCCATTGCTGGATGATAGAGGCATTTTCTTTTTTGTGTTTTCAATTATTGCATCTTCTCGCAATATCTAAAGCTTTATTTGCGCTTCTTGTTACTACCAGAAACATGGAATGTAGTCTCTTCTTCTAAACTTTACGCCCATTCTTTCAGCAAACTCTTCAATTTTTGCAAGGTCTACTTCGGGGAGAGCCACAGCAGTAATCTCTACATCTAGCTGTTTTTTTGCCTCTTCGATGAACCGTAAAACATTTTCAAAAGCATTCTTGAATGCTGGTCTGCAAATCTGATTGTAACTGTCCTTGTCATGTGTGTTTAAGCTTACGCTTACCTTATTTACGCCAGCTTTTTTTAATTCACCAACAATATCACATTCTCTATTGAGCAAGCTCGCTTGACCATTGGTATTAACTCTGATAGTCACAATTTTTCCATAATGGTTTCGTATCCACTTTGCAACCGTCAAAATGCAATCAAGCCTTTCTGTAGGCTCGCCGAAACCGCAAAAGACAATTTCGCTCCAATTTTTTCGATTAAAAACGTTTTGAAGTTCGCTTATAATTTCGTCTATTGAAGGCTCTTTGTCCAGCTTAAGCTTAAAACCGCCAACACCATTTCTGAAATGTCTTATACAGAAATAGCAGTTATTAGAGCATTTATTAGTCACGTTCAAGTAAAGGCTATTATCAAGCCAGTATACAATGCTCGAGCTTTTAGCAGGGGACATAGGCTTTTCCTACAGGTCTTAACGTGGAGGAAAGAATTTAAATGCATATTCTAGCGTAAGCTTCTGATATTACGAGGCAAAATCATGGTAAAATACATTTTCATTACAGGCGGAGTTTTGAGCTCAGTTGGCAAGGGTATTTTAACATCTTCCATTGGAAAGATGCTTCAGGCAAGGGGTTTAACGGTTACCGTCATAAAAATCGACCCGTACGTGAACGTTGATGCTGGAACAATGAACCCCTACATGCATGGCGAAGTCTATGTGACTGATGATGGAGGAGAAACAGACCTTGACCTAGGATGGTATGAACGTTTTCTGAATTTGAATTTGAAAAAAGAGAACAATATCACGACGGGCTTGGTGTTTCGCGCAGTTATTGAGAAGGAACGTCGCGGAGATTTTTTGGGAAAATGTGTGCAAATCGTGCCGCATGTTACTAACGAGATTAAGAGCCGCATTCGTTCGGTTGGGAAAGAGGCAAATGTTGATGTGGTTTTAACTGAGGTTGGCGGAACAGTAGGCGACATTGAAGGCTTATCATTTCTCGAAGCTATTCGGCAAATGCGATTGGAGGAAGGCTTTGAGAATACGTTGTACGTGCATGTTGCGCTTGTTCCAATTCTGGATGTTACACATGAAATAAAGACCAAACCTCTGCAGCACAGCGTTAATGAACTACGCCGAATCGGTATCCAACCAGACATAATTGTTGCTAGAAGCTCAAAAATGATAGATAATGATTCAAAAGCAAAAATAGCCTTGTTCGGCACAATTCCAGAAGACGCTGTTTTCTGTTCGTACAATGTTGAATCCATTTATCAAGTTCCACTGATTCTTAACGAGCAAGGAATGGGCGATTTTATACAAAAAAGGCTTTGCTTCAAAAAGCGCAAACAAGACTTCAAAGATTGGAAAAAGTTCGTTAATTCAGTTCTCAACCCGAAACATGAAGTGAAAATTGCCTTGGTTGGAAAGTATGCTGGACTAACGGACAGCTACGTAAGCATGAATGAAGCTTTGCGCCATGGCGGTGCAGCGTGCAGAACCAGAGTTTGTATAAGCTATATCGAAGCTGAAACTTTTGAAAAGAACCCTAATAAGGTGGAAATTTTGAAAGATTTTGATGGTGTATTCATTCCTTATGGTTTTGGTCCAAGAGGTACGGAGGGAAAGATAAAAGCTATACAGTTTGCTAGAGAGAATGAGATTCCATTTCTTGGAATATGCTACGGCTTTCAACTGGCTGTTATAGAATTTGCACGCAACGTTTGCGGTCTAAAGAATGCAAACAGCACGGAGATTAATCCAGAATCGCCTTATCCAGTAATTGATCTGATGCCTGAACAGAGAGGAATAGAAATTAAAGGAGCGACAATGCGGTTAGGCGCACATAAAATTGTAATAAAACCTAACACGATTGCCTGCACGCTTTACGGTGAAGAAGACGTTTTTGAGCGCCATCGACATAGATTCGAGGTTAATTTGGACTATTTAGAACAGCTTGAGAAGAACGGTTTAGTGTTCTCTGGCAGAAGCGCAGACGGCAGAAGAATGGAGATTTTAGAGATGCCAGATCGTTTCTTCTTTTTTGCGTCACAGTTTCACGGCGAATTTAAGAGCCGTCCTGGAAAGCCTGATCCTGAATATTATGGCTTCATTAGAGCATGTTTAGATAAGAAGCTTGGAAAGGCTAAACCGCAATTCTAATTTGTCGTACTTAGTAGTTGCGAAAAATAGAAAAAAAGAGGTTATGGAGGCGGTATTGTAGGCCTTGCAGTTTCTTGCGGCTTTTTTCTATGCTTGAGCACTGCGATGCTGATGCCTATTGCTGCTATGGCGACTCCAACGATTATTATTAGGATGAAACCTATGTTTGGCGGGGTAGTTGTAGCTGTTGGTGTGGTGAGATAAACTGTTAGGGTTGGGTCGTGTTCTACTCTGTAACCGCTGTATATTGGGTAGGAGCTTATGTAGAAGTAGTTTGCTCGGCTCATGTTCGTTATAGTCTCTAAGGTCCTTGCGAATAAGGCAGGATACATGTGCACAACGACAAGTGGCAGGAATTTCATCAACCCGATGTGTAGTGAAAATAAACCAGTGTTGCGAGCGTAGCAAGATGCTTTTGCAGTCCTAGTTATAGCATCATAGGTTGAGGAGACATTTTCTTTTGGATACGCAGTGTAGTTGTATAGTTTGTAGGTTTTCTTTGTTCCGAAGTCTGCGGTGCAAATTTTTTCGCCGTCATCCGCGTAAGTGTTTATTGATGAGTCGCTTATTGGGATTTCAGCGTCTGTGACATTTTGTCCGCTGGGTGTTTTGCTGTATGTTTCACGGTCTGCTAGGATTGAGGTTTGGAAGTTTACTATGCTCATTTTGATGCCATTATTGTCTATAAAGTCGTATATTGTTTCGTCGCTGATTTTGAATCCTAACCAATATTTGCCTGTGCTGTTGTAGTGCACCCATAAGAATGGAAAACCAATTAGTAAGTGTCGCATTCTTCCGATGATGTGGTTTTCTGTTAATGTTGCAGTGTTTGTGTCTGGGTTTATGGTTAGATTGTATGTGAAAGTTAGTTCATCGTAGACTGTTATGGCTGCTGGTGCAGTTTGGTTGTAGTGTGGGTCTGATGGGTTTATCCATGTTTGCCACCAGTATGCTGTTAGGTTCGTGTATTTCATGCCCCATGACCATTGAAGTTTGTCGTCTGAATGCGTTAGTGGGATTGTTTGGGTTTTGCTGTTGAGAACTGGAAGTGTTGCGCCTAGAGCGCTTAGGTCGAAGCCCATGCTGAAGGATGCCCAAAGGGTGTCGTTCATGTCAGGCGAGTTGGCATAGATTGAGTTTGAGTTTTCGTTGAAGGCGAGGAGCATTAGGAATGTTGAGGCTAGGATTACGTCGCGTGTACGGTTGTTGGTTTTGTAGTGCATTATGAAGGATTGCAAGGGCACTCTGAAATATGTTGATCCTCCGAAGGTTATGTTCTCTAATCCAGCATAGAGGAGCTGTAAGCCTTTGGTGTTGACGTAGGTCATGTACATGTAGGCGTGGTAGTTTGAGAATCCTTGAGGTGCTTGAATGCCATGAAGTGTTGCGTAAGTTCTTGCATAGTCGAAGTAGTCGACAGTTTTTGCGAAGCTCTCTTGCTGAAAGTCTGTTTTTACCAGAGTATCCGTTGCGAATGCTGGCAATAGGGTGTTTGCTAATAGCATAAAGCATGCTAGTAATGCTGCTAAGAATTTGGTTTTCATTATATCCCTCTTGATTTTGGTATAGATTGGTATGGCACAGTTATTAGAGTATTGTTTACCTATGGTCTTTATTTTAAATAAAAGATATCAGAAGCTATGTAAGTTTTGATTAAAGAAAGCATATTAGAAACGTGTGTGGTTAGTGTTAGAGTATGAGCGATTGGGTTAACAGGTTGTTTATTGATCGTTCTGAGATTTTTTTAAGGTTGATGAATGAACGTTGGCTTCGTACAGAAGAGCATGTGAATGCGCTTGCAAAATTGCTTGAAGGCAATGGTATTAAGTCTGGCAATGTTCTTGATTTATGCTGTGGAAATGGGCGGTTTTCGGTTTTTATGGCGTTGAAAGGCTTTAAAGTTACAGGTGTTGACATTTCAAACACTTATCTTGAGGATGCGAAAAAGAAAGCTGCAGAGTACAAGGTTTCTGATTTAACGAGATTTTTGCAGAGTGATGTTAGAAATTTAACGAGCATTCCTGGGGTGGATGCGCATCCTTTTGACGTTGTCATCAACGCATGGACTTCTATCGGGTTTTATTCGCCTGAAGACGATTTGAAAGTGTTTAAGCAGGCTAGGGAGCTTTCACGTGAAGGCGCAATCTTCTTTATCCTAGAAACAATGCACAGCGAGTATGCTTCGTTAAAGTTTACGCCTACTGCATACACAGAGCTTGATAATTTCGTTTTGTTGGAAAACAGGAAGTATGATGCGTTGGCTTCTGAGATGCTGACGACATGGGCATTTTACAGCAAACGAGGAGAAGATTTGGTGTTTATCGATAAGGTGGAGCTTAGGCTGCATGTCTACAGTCTCAGTGAGCTTTCAGCGCTTCTTAAGAAAGCGAAGTGGGAAGTGTTGGCGTATTATGGCAATATTGTAACGTTGCAGCCCATGAGCGCTTTGACGTCTATGAATATTGTGGCTAAAGCCGTGTAAGGAGAGCACTTAACATTTTTGCGCTTCTGTAGCTCTTGGGAAATTTTTAACCCCCCTATATATACCTTGAAACGAGGGGTGAACTCGGAGAAAGACTAAATTCTATGCTGTCTGTTTACCTTTTTGTCGGGTGAAAGCGTTTGAGTCGATTGGGAGTCGGTGAAGTTTCCAAGAATCCTTTCGTACAGGATGGTAAAGTACTGGTCAGTAAAGTAAAGTGTGCAAACGGCGTTAAGGCGGGAGTTTCGAAGGCTGTTGAGATGATAGGTGGTCTTAACAAAATTATAAAGAAGGGCGACGAGGTGTTGTTGAAGCCAAATTTTAACACTAACGATGCGCCTCCAGCTTCGAATGACCCTGATTTTGTTAAGGCAGTTATTGAGCTGCTGTATGAGCACGGCGTGGGAAAAGTTGTTGTTGGAGAATCCTCTATGCTTTCGCTTTCAACCAGAAAGGTTTTTGAAGAAACGGGTATGATGCACAAGGCTGAAGAAGCTGGAGCAGAAACAGTGTTCTTTGATGAGGGTAGATGGGTTAAAGTTTCTACTGGAGGCAAGTATCTTAGGAAAGTGAGTTTGCCAGAAAAGGCGTTGGAACCTCGAAAGCTTGTTTATGTTTGCTGTATGAAAACACATAAGTGGGCAAAATTTACCTTAAGCTTGAAGCTTGCTGTTGGCTTCATGAAGCCAAGTGAAAGAATGCTTCTGCACGCTAGGCATCTTGAGGAAAAGATTGCAGACTTGAATTTGGTTGTGCATCCAAGTTTGATAATTATGGATGGGAGAAAATGCTTCATAAACGGCGGACCAGCATGCGGAGAACTGCGAGAGCCAAACATTATACTTGCTTCTGGAGACAGAATAGCAATAGACGTGGAAGCAGTAAAAACAATCCAAAGTTATGAAGGCAACAGTCTGAAAGCAGAAGTGTGGAGCTTCAAACAAATCTCGGAGGCTCTTAAGCTGGGTTTAGGAGTGAAGAACGAAGGCGAATACAAGGTTCTTGTTTAGTCTAACCAACTATCCAGTCTACTTTAGCTTTTCAAAGATTATCACGTAAACCAGCTGATTCTCATCCCATTCCTTATAAGTTTCAACCCATCTCCTCTTAAACTCTTTAAGCGTTTGACATCCTTCACGCTTTGCATCCTCCTCATCAAAATACTTCAACTTCTTCCGTTCAACAGCGATTACACGTAAGTCAGCGAAACGAGGCTCCCAGACAGTGGCATGCACCACTGAGCCAGCCCTCACTCTCGGGTCAGGAGCGGTTACTCTTGATGCTTGAGTTTTCACCCCATCAAGTATTTGCTTTTTGTCTTCTGCCGTAAAGTGCATCTCAAGAGGCTCTTTAACCACTTCCTCAATAATCACCTCAACAGGTTTCTCAGGCTCTTGAACAGCTTTCTCTATAACCTTGGCTCTTTCCTTCGACGGAAGCTGCCTTTCAGCCAACTTCTTTATAATCTCCATCTGTTTCTCCGGCTCCTTGATCGAACGCCCAACCTTAACCGCCGTGGCATAGTCGATCTTGCCCTTCGGCACTTCCCCAGAAATCGTTGAAGGCGCTACAAACTTCTGAGCCTCTTCTGGAACAACCTCAACAGTCCGCAACCAGAGCGAAACTGCATCACTGCTGACGCCCAGCTTCTTCGCTAAAGCCGCTTGCGAAGGATACTTGTCAGAACAGTTTTCCAAAAGATATTTGCAAACCTTGCCTTTCTCAACCGCGCTCAAATCTTCACGTTGCACATTTTCAATAAGATTAAGCTGCACAACCTCATCATCACTATAATCCCTAACAATAGCTGGAACCCTTGCTAACCCAGCCTGCTGCGAAGCCCGATAGCGTCTTTCGCCGACAACAACCTCAAACTCCTCGCCAACTGGTCTGACAATAATAGGCTCCAACAGCCCAACTTCGCGAATGCTCTCAGCAAGCTCGTTAAGCCTTTCAATGTTAATCTCCAATCTCGGATTAAGTTTGCTCGGACGAATCCGTCTTAACTCGATTTCTCTAACAGCTTCAGACATAAGCGTAAACCTCTGCATTTTTGCATTCATTTAGCCATGTGTGTCTATTTAAGAATTCATTAACGCAGTTTTGGAATGTATCGCCCTGTTTTTCTTTGATATTCCTTGTATTCTTCGCCAAAGCGTGCAGTCAAAAGCTCCTCTTCCCGAACTGTGACTTGATAGTATCCTGGAATAGCAATTAATGGAACAAGTGTTAGAAGGTTCGTCCACATGAAGAATAAGCCAAAAAACATGAAGAAGTAGCCAGAATAGGATGGGTGTCTCACGTAGCGGTATGGACCCCACGTTACAAGCTTGTGCTCTTTACTCATTTTCCATGAAACCGAATATTTGCCTCTTGCAATAACGCTCCAAATGAACAAGAAATAGCCTAAGAAAGTGAAAGCTAAGCCGACAACTTGCATGCTCAGCAAAATGGGATGTGGCGCTTGAAATGATATGATAGTTAGCATTGAAAGATTATTTGTTAAGGCTAGAAAAATGTGCAGAAGGGCCTCAAAACCATAAACGAAAGTGCCTAAACCCGCTAAAGCTATTATGAAGTTTAATGGATGCTCAACTTCAGCATAAGGTTGTGAGCCACTTTCACGTTTATGCACTTTGAAGATGTTGTGCAGATTAACTGTAGCAAAGCAAGCTAGGCAAGTGAGCAGGCAGATAGCGGCTATAAAATCCATTAGCATAATGCTACAATCCTATATTTGCAGCAGACCTCTTCAATCCTTCCAGAGCAATCTCAAAAAACTTTTCTCTAGGTATTCCAATCTCCTCGCAGACCAGAATCCGCTCACGTTCTGCGCCTCTGGCAAAATCCTTGTCCTTAAACTTTTTTGCAACAGTCTCAACCTTCACGTCAGCCAACCGCTTAGAAGGCATAACCAGAGCACAAGCCACGAGCAAGCCAGAAATAGAATCACAAGCAATCAGCGCCTTCTCCACAAGCTTTTCCGGTTTTACTCCAGTATACTTGAAGTTATGGGTTTTTATGCTCTGTATAAGATCGTCTGGCACTAGTCCTTCGAGAATCTCTTCAGCCAGAAGACTGTGCTTTTCAGGAGTTGCTTCAGTCTTCTCGTAATCAACATCATGAAGCAAACCGATTAGTCCCCATTGGTCTTCGTTCTCTCCAAAATATTTAGCTATGGCGCGCATTATGGCTTCAACAGCCAACATGTGATAAACAACATTCCTCTTCGAAACATGCTTATTAACCAAGCTCAAAGCTTCTTCTCGGGTTAACATGAAACCAACCAGCCAAACGCTATTATTGCGGTAATCATCTAAAAAAGCTTAGTAGTCAATGTTCAAACGCCATACATTTGGTCAGGGGCAAGAATTTCAGGATACCTTTCTCGTAGCATTAGGCGTGATGCGTAGCAGAGATGGCAAGCATCTCCGTAATCGCCTTCAAGCGGCAGACTAAACTTTTCAACCAGTGCCGCTGGACCACCATGGATTAAGGGTTTAAGAATTGGATTCGTATAAGGATTATATTCCTTGATTATTTTTGAGAACGGCTTCCGCCAAGCATTGCCTATAGAGATTCCTTGACAGACATGTGTATATCCAAACGGGTCAATGTGCACTCTTTCCTGCTCAACAAAATTTTCGTATGGACATTTTGTGAATTCACGCCAAGGCTTTTTGCTTGCTTTTTCCACAAGTTTTGAAAAGGCTCTTCCGCGAAGCATCAGATCATATAAGCCTACTTTGACGTTTTCGATTTCGCTGGGAGGTTGAGTTGTGGCATCAGGGTATTTGATGGACAGTATTCCAGTTTTTATGCCTAGGGCTTTTGCAATCTTTAAAGCATTTTTTACTTCTTCAGTTACCCAGTTTTCTCCGTGATAAAGGTCACTGCTCACAGTGAGCTCAACGTTTTTCGCTTCAGCGAGAGGCAGAATCCATTCCATTGCATTTTCTTCGCAAGTTGCCCAATAACAGTTAGTCAATACTTCCACACGAAAGCCAAGCGCAACTGCTTCCTTCACCGTTTTAACAATGAGGGGATAGTGGAGGAAAGGCTCTCCGCCCTCGATGGAAACATGTTCTACAGTTCCAAGCTCTTTTGCTTCTGTTAAAATATTTTTTATTTGCGTAAGCGAAAATGTGCCTCTGGCTTCTGGTTTTCCCCAAACAAAACAGTGGTCGCATTCCATGTCGCATTTATATGTTAAGAGAAAATGGACGCCTTTAAGGTTCAGAAGCATCACCGCTTAACAATAGTGGCCTATTGATATTAAGGCTTGTAATGAAACGGTTAAAAAATTCACTTAGAAATTTAATACTGTTGTTAGATTTTCAGCGGATTTCGGCAAAATATATAATGCAGCACTTAGTCCTTCTGCAGTTATCAGCGGAGCAGCACCATTTGGCTTCATCAAAGTACAAAATTACATGGAAAACGCTAATTCTGCTACCAATAGGAATCGTTGGATTCTTTGTCTACATATACCTATTTAATGTTGACCTACTGAAAATAATCGCCACTGCACAACAAGCCAACTTGCGCTTTTACCTAACTGCAGCCATCCTTTCCATTCTTGACGTATTATTTTTCACGCTCGCATGGTACGCTTTACTCAGATTTCTCTCAGTCAAAATCTCCATCTTAAAAATGCACCTATTTGTTTGGGCATCTATTTTTGTTGACACCCTTATTCCTGGCGAATCTGTAAGCGGAGAAATCACGAAAGTTTTTCTGGTGAACCGTGAACAGGAGGGAACAACAGGAAAAGCTACAGCATCTATTGTTGCGCAAAGAATTATTTCTATGGGAATAAACCTTGTAACGTTGATTGTTGGAGCTGTCTTACTATTTATCGAGAAGCTGTTTTATAGAAATGAAACGATATTCACACTTACATTAGTTCTTGCGGTGATGATTTTCATTTTTCTCGTTTTGACCCTGCTTTTGTGCTTCAAAGAAGCTTGGACTCTCAAAATAGTCAACTTGATAATAAGTATGTTAGAAAGATTGAGTAAAAAACGTTGGAAACTGACAAGGATAAAGCAGCAAGTCACTGAGGCAGCTGCAACGTTCCACAATGGCATTCGGGAATATTCTCACGCTCCCAAAACAATAATTGTAGCATCCTTTCTATCACTTACTTCATGGGTATGCGGCTTAAGCGTCTATTATTTCACGCTTCATTCCATAGGATATGCTCAGCTAAACTGGAGCGCAATATTGGTAATCTCATCAATCTTCATAGCAGTAAAATCTATACCTACAGGCGTACCGTTTGAGGTTGGTTTGCCAGAAATCGCTCTTTCAACATTGCTAATATCTTTCGGTGTGCCCCCAGAAATAAGCGCTACCGCAACAATACTAATGCGACTTTTAACCTTATGGCTGAGGTTCTTCATAGGCTTTGCCGCCCAGCAGATAATCGGAGTAAAAGCTGTTACAACGCATACGAATGGAAACCAACACGTAAATGAAAAACCATAATAACGCTTCTGACGCATTTTGATTTTTGATGTCTTCAACCGAGATTAGAATAGAAACAGCGTCAATTCGACAGCTACAACAACTCTACAACATTGAGATTCAATGCTTTAAAAACGAAGCCTTCTCCAAGAAACAAATCTCCAACCTGCTCACCAACTACAACTCTATCAGTCTAATAGCCCAATTGAACAATGAAATAGTAGGCTTCATCATCGGAATTATATATTTCGAGCGAGACTCCGCTGTCGGACATATCCTTACGATAGATGTTTTGCCAGAGCATCGCAAGAAAGGAATCGGATTAAGGCTGATGCAAACTATCGAGGAAATTTTCAAAAGCAAAGGTGCGAAAGCCTCAGTTCTTGAAGTTAGAGAGGACAATGTTGAAGCTTTAAGGCTTTATCAGAAATGTGGATACAGGAAAATTGGAAGATTAGAAGGCTATTATGGAAATGCACATGGAGCCTATCTTCGGAAAATGTTAACCTAGTTTCAGTAGGTTCAGTTTCGTCTTCTCATCCAAAGCTCTTAACAGTTTTAATCCAACCGCTTCAAAAATGACCAATTCAGCCGTTGCACCAACAAAAGACTCTTTCATCAAATGCCCACCAAACGCTTCACCTTTCTCATTAGAAACAACCACATGCACATGAAGCATTGTCTCACCCTTTTCTCCAACAGCAACGTTTCCCATGCACGAAGCGATCTCCAGAGGACCATCCAAACGAATATAATGGTACTCTCCAACCTTATAATATCCCAATGTAACTTTCTTCAAAGCGCCAATAACCATTAACGCGCCAGCCTTTACACCAACTTTCTCAACACTCTTTTTGATAGCTTCAACCAAGTCCTCGTCTTCCATTATGCGGAAAAAATGAATTTTACCAATTTGTCCGCTTACCATTTTGATTCATCCTTTCAGACTTAATCCTTAATATGCCTCCTATTAAATTTTTGACCTAAAAATTGAACGTAAACCCTAAATGCCAAAACACAATAAACAATTAGTGGGAGAGGCCTTGACTGGAAGAAAGGCAAAAGAGAAGCAAAAATTCGGCAAGGCAATAATAGTGCTTCTGCGAAACACAACATGGCGTTGTGGAAAACTGGAGCGCTTAATAGTCAACCATCTTTACAAGCGAACCACAAACTTAGGAAAATCAGAAACACCATTAAAAGACATCGTTCAAAGTTTCAAGCTGACAAGCAAACAAAAAAGTGAATTTTTAGACGCTGTGAAGAGACTGGAAAGAAGGAATATAATAAGGATACTGAACTTGGTAAGCTAAGGTTTTCCAACAAGCCCCTTTTTAAGATTTACCGACGAGCTTCTTCGCGTTTTCAATCCATTGCTCCGTGAAATAAGGCGCAATCTTCAGCTTCGCAGCCAACTCTTTAGCAGACGCATTAGCCAAATCCTCTGCCGTGTTAATGCCCAAAGCCTTCAATTGCTCTGCTCTTTTCTCCTTAATCCCCTTAACCTGCGTAAGCTCAAACTTGGGCGCTTCAGTCTTAGCTTGCTCCACAACAACCGGCTCTTTTTTCGCAACTTCAGTGGATGGAGCAACCGTTTGAGTCTCAACAGTCGCTGGGACAGGAACAGCACTAATAGCGGTTCTAAGTTTAGGTCTTTGCGAATATCCAAGAGCTATGAAGAGAAGCCCGAGAATCACGGTGGACACTGCTGAAAGATTTCTCTCGAAATCAGCAAGGTTTACAACGAAAACCAAGGCAGTTATAATAAAGAATATTGCCGAAACTGTGTATAGGGCATAGTCTGAACGCATTTTGCCTACTCCTTGCTTCTATGTTCTACGAAAGAGTTTAAAAGATTTTCGAATGATAATATTAAAAAAAGCGGAAAAATGGGTGGTTTTTTACTGTTTAAAGCCTATTCTTTACTTTAACAGCTTTTCTTCCGGCGGTGGAGCCTTAATCAGATTATGCTTCATCAACAGTTTGACACTTTCCCTGGAATTCTGAATAATCGCCTTAGCTCTCTCATACAATTCTTGTCTGC
>Ga0129301_1000246_pt1 | contig 29399 bp, 31 predicted proteins | sample ConPoolayeHmetaG_FD_94489 | JGI IMG/M metagenome (GOLD analysis project Ga0129301, IMG submission 94489) | Hot spring microbial mat communities from California, USA to study Microbial Dark Matter (Phase II) - Cone Pool mat layer H metaG ...
CAGCCCCGTCTCCTGCGCCACCGAGGCGCACACCGCCGCGGAGGCGACCGGCGACTCGTACACTTGCGGCAGCATGTCCATTGTCAGCCCGAGCCCCCGCACCATCACCTCTGACCACTCTCGCCGGGCAACATTGAGCAGTGAGGTGCCGGCCGCGTCCGAGACCTCGGTGGCGTACTCCCCCGTCAGCCGGTAGCGGACATAGTCCTTGGGCAGCAGGATCATGCGTAGGCGCTCGTACGTCTCCGGCTCGTGGTCCCGCAGCCAGACGATCTTGGGCGCCTGAAAGCCCGTCAGGACGGGGTTGAGAGTCTCCGCCACCACGCGATCGAGACCTACGGTGTCATGGATCCATGCACACTGCGCGGCTGTGCGCTGGTCGCACCACAGCAGCGACTCGCGGAGAACATGCCCACCCGCGTCGAGGAACACCGCGCCGTGCTGCTGCCCCGACAGGCCCAGCCCCCGGACCTCGTCGGGGCGCGCGCCCGAGGCGCCCATCACATCTCGGATGGCGGCGACGGTGGCCCGCCACCAGTCGGCAGGGTCCTGCTCCGCCCAGCCGGGGCGCGGGGTGTGAAGAGGGTACTCATGGGTCGCCCGCGCGGCGACGCGGCCGGTCGTCTCCACCAAGACCGCCTTCGTGCCCGTGGTGCCGACGTCAATGCCAAGCACGTACTCCGCCATGCCGCTCTCCTCGTCCCCCGCCCGTGCCCCACTACTCCCCGGCCGCCGCCTCGTCCTTCTCGCGCTGGCGCGGCAGGAAGCTGCTGGGCCAGATGAGGACCTGGGCAGTAGGCAAGAGGAGTGCGGCGTCGCGCACCAGCAGGTCCCAGCCGAGCCGGTGGTCTGCGAGGAGGGGGAAGAAGCATCCGCACTCGGTCTCGACGCCCCGCACGAGGGCGAGGAAGCCGGCGCCCATGAACACGGCGAGCATCGCCCCGCTCAGCAGCGCGGCGCTCCGGGGCAGCAGCCCGATCACCAGAAATGCCCCCGCGGCCACCTCGATCCAGGGCATGGTGATGCCGATGAGGTTCACGAGCTCTGGGTGGAGGATGCGGTAGCCGTGGACGAGGCGGGCGAACTCGTCCGGGCGCATCAGCTTCGGCAGGCCCGCGTAGACAAAGACCCCTCCCACCAGCAGCCGACAGCAGGCCCCGAGGGCCGGGTGGCCGAGCCACCGGCCAGCGCGGGCGCTCACGGCCCCTCCCCCACCGCGGCCGGCGCGCCGGCGTCCAGCCAGCCGCGCCAGCCCGGCTCGAAGACGTACAGGGGCCCGAGGTACGCCTCGAGCAGCCGGCCCGCCACCTCCGCCGCGTCGCCGCACTCGGAGTCCGAGCAGTACACGATCACGGCGGGCGCCTGCTCGATCTCTTCGAGGTGGTCGAGGAAGTGGTGCTCGAACTCGTCGGCGGGGATGTTGAGCGCCCCGGGGACATGCCCCTCGCGGTATTCCGCGGGCGAGCGTGCGTCCACGAACAGGGCGCGGCGCTCGAGGTAGGCCGCGTGGGCCGCGGCGAGGCGCATCGGCTCCACGCCAGCGGGCAGGGCGACCCGCGGGGGCCCGCTCGCGAACACAGGGATCCCGCGGGGCGATAGGTGGTTCACGAGCATCCCAAACGCGGCCGCCCCGAGGGCGAGCGCGGCGGCACCGAGGGCGATCCCGAGGAAGTCGCCGCTACCCCTCGCCTGCCCCACCGCTCCCCTCCGGCGCCACGACCGCGCCGTACACCGGGACCCGAATCTGCGGCGTGTGCTCGAGGTCGGTTCGTATCGTGATGGCGGCGTTGACGCGCCCCGGCTCCTGGGCCGGCCCGAATGAGATGGTGAGGCGGAGGGCGCCGGGGGGGTCCTCGAGCGGCACTGGCTTGCTCACCTGGAGCAGCGGCATGTCGGAGCGGGCTTCAAGGATGCGGAGCTGCCTGGCCTCCACCGGCACCACGTCAATCAGCCGCGTGACAGTGTCGCCGAGCGCGAGCCGTCCAAGGTAGATGCCCCTGGGCACCACATCAACCTCGATCTTGACGTAGGCCGTGACCGTAAGGATGACGCGCGGCTCCAGGGGATCGTTGGAGTCCACCAACACGTGCTTGGTGATGCGGTCTCGGAAGCGCTCCGAGCGGAAGGTAACCTCGAGCGCGGCCTGCCCGCCGGGGGCAAGCTCCTCTGTGGTGGGGAGCGCGACGGCGCAGCCGCACGTGCTGCGGACCCGCTCGATCCTCAGCGGCGCCGAGCCGAGGTTGCGGAAGACGAAGGTGTGGCTCGCCTCCTGCTCCTGGTACATCTCGCCGAAGTCGTGGCGCACCGCATCGAAGTGGATGCGCGGCTCGCCCGCGGCCGTCGGCGCCGCGGGCTCGGGCGCGGCTGGGACAGCTCGGGCCTCGCCGGCCGGAGGGGCGTCAGGCTGGGGCAGGACCGAGGGGGCAGAGGCCCGCCCTGTGGGCCCGGCCCGTTCACCGGCTTCGGCGGCACGCGCGGCCGGCGCGACAGGGGGGGGCGCGGGGGACTCGTCGGCCTCGCCCGGCGCAACCTGGTCGGTGGGTGCGATCGCGGGCAACGGAGCAGAGAAGTCATATCCGACCGGCGGCGGCGCGTGCTCGCGGGCCGTCTCCCCCTGGGCCGCAAGGTAGGCGGCCATGAAGGCGAGGGAGACCGCGATCACGATCCATGCCACCGCGCGCCCGCGCCGGGTCATGCTACCCTCCAGCCCAGCACCTATTCGCCGGCCGCGGAGCGCGCCCCTGCCGCAGCGGCGGTGAGCGGCGCACCGCGGGCCGCGGGGCGCCCCTCAGCACCCCCCAGGGCGGCCGAAGTGCTCGAAGCCGGCTGGCCAGGGCCTTGGGTGTCGCAGGCCTATGGTCGCCCCTCGCTGACGCGGATATCGGCACCGAAGCTCGTCAGCACGAGGAAATACGCGGCGCCGTCTGGGCAATCCATGCGGAGGAGAGGGAAGCCTTCTTCGCCTCGCCGCAGCTCCAGGAACTGCTCCTTCGTCTCGATCGGGCCTTGCTCGTCGTAGTGCAGGGCACGCTCGCGTCTGTGCGCCGCGGCCTGCTCAAGCAGCGCCTGGAGGTCGCCGCCGGGATGCAGCAGGGTCACGCGCACTTCCCCGGGCGCGTCGGGCGTCGTCAGCGCTCCCGGGTAGAACACGTAGTCGGCCAGCTCGGTGCGCAGGGCTTCGCCAGTCGCCGCGTTCGGCAGGGTCCCGTCGTGCTCTCGCGCGTAGCGCTTCAGCGCCTCGTACACCTCCCGGAGGTTGACGCGGACTGCCTTGTCGGCGATCTCTGCGTCCCCGGTCCGCTGCGGATGGAATCCCAGCTCGGGGAGCGAGAGCCGGCGGAAGCCGATCATTCGCACGGCCTGCTGCCCCTCACTGGTGGAGACGAGAACGAGGGCCGGGCCGTCCGGCGTCTCGACCCAGGCCCCGACGACGTCCTCTGTGGTCGCGACCCGCACAGGCGACTCGACGGTGTGGAAGCCGTAACCGTCGCGGACGGAGGGGAATCCCTCCATGGCCGGGAACGCCGACAGCAGACGGTTGTACTCGCCCACTGCCGGCGCGGCGACCACGAAGTAGAGACCACCGCTGCTTCCCAGGAACGCGACCACCTCGGACAGGCATGACCACGCTAGGAGGCGCGCCACAGACTCCGGGGTCTCGACCGCGCGCACGCGCCCCGACGAGTGCGCGATGCGCAGGAGCGGGCGCTCGGCCTCGCTGTCTGTCCACGCGACGAGTCGGCCGTCCGGGGAGACCAGTGACGAGCGGCCGTCGAGGCCCGCGGTGGGGGCGGATGCCGGCTCGCGTCGCTCCACGTGTCCGGTGGCCAGGTCATACTCCGCTACCGAGTGTGGTCCGATCAGCCGCACGGAGGCGCTGTCGAGAGACCACACCGCCCAGACCCAGTGGGCGGAGAGAGCCTCCGCCGTCCCGTGCTCGGCATCCAGGATCAGCGTGCTCGGCGTTTCCGCCTCGCCCCTTGAGACGAGGCACGCGGCGCGGCTCCCCGACGGCGACCAGACGCACCTCATGTCTGTCACATCGGTCGCCACGCAGCGGGCTGCGCTGCTGGCGGTGAGATCGAACACCCACAGGTCACCCGCAGCGCCCCAGGATGGTGCGTCTGGCGCCCCCGCGGGCGCCTGCCCCTGGCGACCGCCGCTCACCGACGCCAGCGCCCAGCGCGCGTTGGGCGAGACCGAAAGCGGATCATGAAGCCAAAGGTCGTGTCCGAGCTGGTCTGCGCTTACGACGAGCTTCTGCGCGCCATCCTCTGGGTAGAGCCGGATGAGGCCGGACCAGTCCGGCGCCGTGACCGCGCACACGACGCCCGGCGAACATGGGAAGGCGGACAGACCGGTGAGGCGCTCCCCCTGTCGGGGGATGCCGCCGAGGGTCGTGTCGGAGATCGGCAGGAGCACCGAGGCCGACGACACGAATAGCCGCGCCGGCCGCCAGCTCATCTGGTAGTCCGGCCGGTCGGCACCTCCCGGCGCCGGTTCGTAGCCCTTCGGCACGCGGTTAGGGTCCCACCCACTGGCGGCGCCGGGCGCTGCGGCGAAGGTGAGCGCGACCAACAGGAGGGCGCCGCACGGGCCGACCGCTTTCCGGAACGCGTTCACTGGGGCGCACCGAACTCGGACTCCGCGAGCGCGCAGTTCGCGCGCAGCTCGCTCGCTGTCGCCTTCACGCTTCGCTGGACGACCCACGTCCCGTCAGCCAACAGGTTCCTGGTCACGTACTCGTAGTGAGCCGGCAGCCGCAGCTCGCAGCCGACTGACGTGAACTCGCCGTAGCGCCAGACGGTCTCAACCCGGCGGAACCATATGTCGGGCCTCACGGACGCGACCTCAGCATGGAGCTCGCGGCGGACCACCGCGTATCCCAGCTCGGGCGCGACGAAGGTCCGCTGCACGCGAGCCGCTACGTCGTCGGCCCATCGCGTCTCCAGCACATAGCACCGCCAGCCGGAACTCTGCTCGACGCCGATCAGCTTGGTCTCGTACTGCCGCAGTAGATCCGTCGGCGAACCTCGGCTGGCGCCCAGGGTGCCGAGGTACTCCTGAGACTCCAGATCCCACGGCGACTGCGACTGCCCGGGCAGTCGCACCCACCCCTCGCGGTCCTCCGACCACGAGTAGCGCCAGGCCGCGCGCCCGTCGTAGGAGCAGGCGCGGCTGCTGGTGCGGCGGGAGGCCGGTGCGAGCACCTGGTAGACCTCGCGGCACCTGCCCCGGTCGAAGGCCAGCGTATGCGTCGCTTCCTCGCAGAGGCGCGGGATTCGCCTGATCTCGTCTGGGCTGGCCCCCGCCTTGGAGACCGAGGGATCGAGCCCCGTCACCTCCAGCCGCCACGCGGCCTTCAGGCTTCGTACGCCGGCGACCACCGCCTCGTGGCGTGCGTCGATGCCGCGAAGCACGGCGCGGAGTTCCGCGTCTGCGTAGGCCGCTCCACCGTAACCGCGCTGCAGCGCTGCCGCGACGAGAACTGCCGTGGCCGCAGCGCACAGGCCAACATACACGCGTGCCGCGAAGCCGCCTTGCAGGAGGGCCGGCCGCCATCGCCTCGGGCTCGACGCGGCTGGGCATCGTCTGGCGTAGTTGCACATCATCGCGAAGGCGCCTTCCCGGGGCCGCTAGGAGGGCTCACACTGCATGCGCTTTATCTCGACCGAATGGTCAATGCGGGTCCATCCGGCAGGGGGCTGGCAGTGCGCGTTCCCCTCCCAGTACTTGCGCCCATTGGTACATGGTAACTCCTCATCGTCGCAAGTCCAGTACAAGCAGAACCCGCAGCCCATCCATCCATTCGGCTGCCATCGGAAGGAGTTTGTCGGGTTCTCCGGGTCCTCGTGACATTCGCAGTCCGCGCACTGCTGTGGGCTCCACCACTTATTGCAGTCCTTCATGTAGTGGTGGCCTCCGCCCTGGGTCGCGGCCAACTCCCGCGCAGTCAGGGGCCGCAGCTCGGCTCGGGCCGGCGCGGCCGGGAACACTAGCGTTCCAGAGAGAGCCAGTGACACCAGTAATGCTGAAGCACTGGTGCCCCGCACGTCCTTGCCCATCTGGGATGCTCCTCTCCCCGCCTCAACGGCGGTTGTAGGCTGTGCGGGATTCAGGGCCCACTACGAACTGCCGCGGCACACGTAGTAAGGCACAGTGATAGTCGCGGGTCGCGCCTGGGGCTGGACGACGTAGACTCGTATCTCGCCCTCGCTCTCCCCGATCGGGAGCTTCTCGGCATCCACTGTGACGTCCAGTCCGGCCGAGCGACCGTCCCCGCGGGCCGCCAGCGACGCGCTGAGGCCGGCCAGCCGCGGCGCCAGTTCCCCAAGCCTGTACTGCGACCCCAGCGGGCCGACCACCTGGATTCGCCGGGTGATACGCCCGTCGCCGACGACGATACCGAAGAAGGCTTGCGGCGGGATGGCGCGCGTCTCCGGCAGCACTCGGACCCGAGCCGGCACTCTCACCTCAAACCCGCTGCGCGACCTGCGGCCGTCACAGCACACCATCACGACAGCAGCTGTCACCTCCCCTTCCTGGGGCAGCGCTTCCAGGCTGAGGTACACATCAAGCTCAGCCCGACACCACTGCTCACCGAGCTGCCTCTCGCTGACATCCCAGGACATCAGGTCGACTCGCAGCCATGGCTCTGTTGGTTCCACGTAGAGGTCGTCAAGCGTGCCCGCGCACTGCACCCACAGCCGATGCCGGCGAGTGAGGAACTCGTCGTGTGTTCCGTCGCCAAAATCCAGATCCGTAGGGTGCACCGCTATGGGCGGCGACGACGAGGACACCAACGTGACGTAGCGGATCGGGTGGACGGGGTCATCTGTGAGAAGGATGACGTTGGCCAGTGCCTCTCCCGGCCTGCTGGCTGCCGCGTCTGCCGGCAAGGGCCCCGCCTCAGTCGCAGACTGCCCCGGAATCAGACGGACCGCCCTAACGCCGCCCGGCGGCAGGGCGAGCGGCGTCCTGAACCCGTCGGCCAGCCAGCCAGCGGGCAGCAGCACGTCCTTCACGGTGACGGGCCGCCCCTGCGCCCCAAGGGTGATGTCGATCGGGTGCGACCTGCCGTGCGTCAAGACCACAAGCTCCGGTTCGACCGCGAGGCTGGAGCGAAGCGGCTTCTCCGGCCGGTCGCCAGCGAGCCAGAGGCACAGGAGCCTCCCCCCGAACGACTCACGGAACTGCCGTGCGGGGACCGCCCACACCTCGCCGCCTGCAGCCACTCTCACCCAATCATCGGTGGCCTTCTCGATCACCACGAAGTGGGGGCTCCCTTGGAGGAGGACGTGGGCGATCACAGGTCGGTCGAGTGCGACCAAGTCCTTCCATTCAGCCGAGAAGCCCTTGGCATGCATGCCGAGCTGCTCGAGTTCCTCGACGATCTCGAGGAGCGACATCATCTGGCCCTCGCGCGCCCCTGCGATCCGCCCTACCGCTGCTGGCTCCATCTCAACCCCATAGAGGCGGGCGAACTCAGCCACCGCGGCAGCTCCGCAGCTCTCAGCCTGGGGCGGCTCGCCGCCACACCCCCTCCGCTCGCGCTCGCTATCCTCGGTGCGCTGGGGGCTCCGCACTGCAGCCGCCGAGAGTGCCCCGCTCCTGTCTGCCGCACTCGCCCTTCTGCACTCCCCACCTGCAGCGAGCGCGACGCACGCCGCCAGGACCGACAGCAACGGGACCCCTGCCCTGCGCACCACCGCGCCCCGCGGATGCGAGGGTGCCGCCGTCCCTCGCCTCGACCGCGCTGCGACGGCCGTTCCCCACCATATGGCATGCAGGTGGCCAACACTCAGGAAGTGGCCCAGCAAGGGTTCACAGGCCAGGACCGGCGCCACCGCCCGCTGCCGCCGCAACACGCGTGCCTCCGAACGAGCAGACTCTCAGCGGGATACCCAGCGCGAGAACACACCGACCGACGCCCCAAGACCCCAGGGGCAAGGACGACCCATCGTTGTGTGTGTAGCACAGATGCCCCCCCTTGTCAACCCCCCTCGGGCCCGCCTTGTCCCGCCTCTCAGGCGCGGCCGAAGTGCTCGAAGCCCGCGGGCCACGGGAGCGGCCGGCCGTCGGCCTCCAGCAGGCTGGCCCCGTCCCCCTCGACCACCTCGCCGATCGCGGTGACGGGCGTGCCGGTGGCAGCTTCGACGGAGCGGGCGATCTCGTCAACCGCGCCGGCAGGGCACGTGAACAGCAGCTCGTAGTCCTCGCCGCCGGCGAGTGCCCAGGTGAGCGCATTCTCGCCCAGCAGGCTGGCGACCCACTGGCACGACGGATGAGCGGGGACGCGGGCGGCCCACACCCGCGCGCCCACGCCACTCTCCCGGCACATCCGCCGGAGGTCCTGGGCGAGACCGTCGCTGAGGTCCATCATCGCGGTGGCGAGCCGCGTGGCCGCGATGGCCCGCGCCTCGGCGAGCCGGGGCCGCGGCTCGCGGTGGGCGCGCAGCGCGGCGGCGACCTCGGGGCGGCGGTCGTCTCGCAGCCCGCGGAGCAGGGCCGCCAGCCCGGCCGCGGAGGCGCCGAGCGCGCCGGTGACGAGGATCGCGTCTCCGGGGCGGGCGCCGCTCCGACGGAGCATGAGCGCCTCCTCGACCGAGCCGACCACCGCCACGTCAACGATCAGGGGTCCGGGCGAGCCGACGAGGTCGCCGCCGACCAGGCTCGCGCCGTGCTCCGAGGCCGCGCGAGCCAGGCCCTGCGCGATGCCCTCGGCGACGCAGGAGAGGGTGTCGCCGGGCGCGCCCACCGAGGAGACCAGGAAACCCGGCTCGCCGCCCATGGCCGCGATGTCGCTGAGGTTCTGGACGACGGCCTTCCACCCGATCTGCTCGGGCGTCGCCCAGTCCCGCCGGAAATGAACGCCCTCGACCATCATGTCGCAGGCGAACAGCAGGAGGCGGTCGCCCGGCAGGCGGAGCGCGGCGGCGTCGTCGCCGGGGCCGACGACGACGGAGGCCCCGAGCCCGCGCGAGGCGAGGGCGCGCAGGCGCGCGACGAGCCTGTCTTCGCCCACCGTGCGGATCGCCTCGCCGGGCTCGGGCGTCACCTGGTAGGGGCCTCGGCCTGCCTGAGAAGCGCGTAAACGCAGTAGGGCCCGCACATCGAGCAGGCCTCACCGCGTTCTCCCCCCGCGCGGTAGCGGGCGCGGGCGCGCTCGGGGTCGAGCGCCAGGCGGAACTGCGCCGGCCAGTCGAGCGTCCCGCGGGCCTGTGCCATCTCATCATCCCAGCGGCGGGCGCGCGGGCCGAGGCGGACGATGTCGGCCGCGTGCGCGGCGATGCGGGTGACGATCACGCCCTCGCGGACCTCGGAGTCGGTGGGCAGGGATAGGTGCTCAGCAGGCGTCAGGTAACACAGAAAGTCAGCCCCTGCCATTGCGGCGAGCGCGCCGCCGATGGCCCCCGTGATGTGGTCGTAGCCGGGCGCGACGTCGGTGACGATGGGGCCGAGCACATAGAAGGGGGCGCCGTGACAGAGCCGCTTCTCGAGCACCACGTTCGCCGTCACCTGATCCAGGGGCAGGTGGCCGGGGCCCTCCACCATCACCTGCACGCCGGCCGCGCGGGCTCTCAGCACCAGGTCGCCGAGGAGCGCGGTCTCGGCGACCTGCGCGGCGTCGGTGCCGTCGGCCAGGCAGCCCGGCCGCAGGCCGTCGCCGAGGCTGAGGGTGACGTCGTGCTCGCGGCAGATGTTCAGCAGTTCGTCGTATCGGGCATACAGAGGGTTCTCGCGCCCGTGGGCCCTCATCCAGCAGATGGTGAAGGCGCCGCCGCGGCTCACCACGCCGGCCAGACGGTTTCCCTCTGTGGCCAGGCGAGCGGTCGCCTGGGTCACGCCGCAGTGAACGGTGATGAAGTCAACGCCGTCCTCGGCTTGCCTGCGGATTACGGCGAACAGGTCCTCCTCGGTCATCGCCGCCACCCCGCCGCCTCGGGCGATGGCCGCGATGGCGGCCTGGTAGATCGGCACCGTGCCGACAGGCGCTGGGCAGTGGGCGATCACGCGGCGGCGGATCTCGTCGAGGTCGCCGGCTGTGCTGAGGTCCATCACCGCGTCGGCGCCGGCGGCGAGCGCGGCACGCGCCCGCGCCACCGCTCCCTCGGGGTCAGGGTCCTCGGCCGAGGTCCCGATGTTGGCGTTGACCTTCACCCGGACGCCGGCCCCGATGGCGGCCGGCCGCAGCCCGGCATGGTTCCGGTTGGCGGGGATCACCGCCAGCCCGGCGGCCACCGAGTCGCGCAGGACCTCCGGGGCGATACCCTCGGCCTGGGCCGCGGCCGCGCACTCCGGCGTGACCTCGCCCGCTCTCGCTCGCTCAAGCTGCGTCATCCACGTGCTCCGCCGGGCCCGGGGCGCGCCCCGCCGATCAGGCGCAGCAGCTCCGCGGTTGCGCAGACCATATCAGCGGCCTCCGCAACCGCGGAGATCACCGCCACGCCGTCGGCCCCGGCCCGGATCATCTCTGCAGCATTGTCGCGCCTAATGCCGCCGATCGCAAGCACCGGCACGTCCACCGCGCGCTTGATCTCGCCGATCGCGGCGGCGCCGATCGGCCGCCCCGCGTCGGGCTTGGAGCCCGTCGCGAAGATGGGGCCGACGCTTACATAGCTCGCGCCGGCCGCCTCCGCCGCCCGCGCCTCGGCCGCGCTCGCCACCGAGACGCCGACGATGGCCTCCGGCCCCAGCAGCCGCCGGGCCTGGGCCGCCGGCAGGTCCTCGTCGCCGACGTGCACGCCGTCCGCCTCGGCGGCGAGGGCGATGTCCACCCGGTCGTTCACGATCAGCCGCGCGCCCGCCGCGCGGACCAGGGGACGGATATCGAGCACCACCTCGAACAGCCGGCGCGTGCTGAGCTCCTTGTCCCTGACCTGGATCAGCCGCGCCCCTCCCTCCAGGGCCGCGGCCGCAACGTCGCGGTGCTCGCGCCCCAGGCGCTCCACCCGCCGCGTGATCACACACAGGCCGCCCTCGATCATCTTCGCCGCTCCCCGCCGCGACGCGCCTAGAGTACCACAGAAGGCGGGCGTCGTCACGAGCCGGCGCGGCGGGCCGGGAGCTCGCGCCCGCCCACGCGGGAGAGGGCGTAGAGGAGCATCGCCAGGACCCCGGCCAGCGGCAGGAGGCTCCAGAGCCCTGACAGTCCGAGCAGCATGCCGAGGTTGCCGCGCTGGAGGTCGCCGACGGAGAAGCGGGCGAGGGCTACGGCGAGGGGGTTGGCCACGTCAACCGGGATGCCGAAGGGGTTCTGTGCGCAGACGATGAGATTGAGGGCGATGGAGACGGAGGCGAGCCCCTTGAGGGCGAAGGGCGAGCGCGGGGCCGCGGCGGCGACGGCGTAGACCAGCAGGGGGATGAGCGGCGCCTGATAGCGGGGGCCGTAGGCCGTGCCCGCCGGCCAGTCCTCATATCCGGAGTGCAGCAGCAACACGCCCAGCCACGCGGCCGCGGCGAGGGCGGCCTCCGCACGGCGCGCGCGCCCGAGGAGCAGGAAGCCGGGCAGCGCCAACAGCAGCACGGGGCTGCCGAAGAAGAGCCCCCGGTAGGGGCCCAGGGTGAGCTGGTAGAGGGCGACGGGGTCGGGCCTGTGTATGCCGAAGAAGCCGCGGCTGTGGCGCGCGGCATAGGAGGCGTGGTGGGCGTGCGCGAAGGTGAGCGGGCTGCCAAAGCTGGCCCAGTTGGCGGCAAGCTGGAGGGAGATGACGGCAAGCGCGGCGGCGGCGAAGGCGGAGATGCGGGACGGCGCTTGCCGCCCCCCGGCGCGCGCGGCAAGCACGATGGCGTACAGGCCGAGGAGCGCCGCGACGACGACACCCATGAAGTCCGAGATCGCCGCCAGGCCGGCCAGCGCGCCCGCGCCCAGAGCGCCCCAGGGCGACAAGCCCTGCGCCTGGCGGCGGAGCAGCATGAAGGAGCCGGCGACACAGGCGGCGGCGAACTGGTGGCCGAAGAGCGCCGTGGAGTAGGGCAGCGCCAGCGTGCCCAGCCCCCAGGTGAAGGCGAGCCACGCCCGCAGGCCGGCGCCGAGCCCGAACTCCGCCAGGAACAGGTAGAACAGCCCGATGACGAGGGCCGACGGCGCTGCATTGGTGAGCAGGTTGGCGACGCGCAGCGCGAGCATGAGGGAGAGCCGCGGGTCGTCGAGACGGGTGGCGATAAGCCGGCGGCTCAGCCAGTAGATGGGCGCGGCGGCAAGGGTGGGGCCGATGAGCTTGTCGCTGTAGTAGTGGCCGCGGTGGAAGGCCTTGTCGCCGGTCCAGTGGTGGTAGGGGTCAATGACGAGGGTGCGGTGGTCGGCCAGGGCGACGATCTGGGCGTGCCGGGATTCGACGTTGTCGTTGCCGCCCGGGTAGTAGAAGAAGCCGTAGCAGCAGAGCAGCGTGAGCCCGATCAGCCAGGCCCGCCTGCGCTCCGACCTCCGCTCCGGCTCCTGCTGGCGCGACATTTCGCGGCCATACTAGGGAAGGCCGGGCGGTGCGTCAAGCCGCGTGCAGGAGGTCGGGCTACCCTCTGCGGCCTCGGCCGCGGCCGCGCTCGGCGGCTTCACCTCTCCCTCGGCCGGCCGGCTCGCCCCTCCCTCGCGCCGGGGGCGCGGCGGCACCCGGCCGCGCGGGCGCCGAGGCGCGACCGCCCTCGACTGCGCCGCCGTGGACCCGTCCTGGGGGCTGAGGGGAAAGGTCGAGGTCCCAGGCGCCGCGGGGCCCGCTCAGATGGAGCTTCCGGTCGGCCCGCCTCACCTCGAGGCCGAGCTCACGGGCGAGGTCAACGGGGACGAAGGTAGTGTTCTGGACGATGATGGGGGGGCCGGGGAGGGCGATGGCGCGGGGCCCGTAGTGGACGGTCCGGCTGCCGACTACCACGGCGAACTCGCGGCCGTCATGCACGAGGACCGCGCGGCCCGCATCCCACAGCAGGACGGCGCCGACGAATGAGGCCAGGTCACGCAGGGGCACGTAGGTGACGCCGGTGTGGACGAAGGCGACCGGCGCATACACCCCCGCGCGATAGGCTTCCTGGCGCCGGCGGCCGTGCGCGGGGGCCCAGGGAGGCGGGCCGGCGCCGCGCAGGAAGGGCCCTATGCGGGGAGGCGGACCTGGGGCGGGCCGGTAGTAGCCCCAGCCCCTGGGCCCTTGGACGAGCACCCAACGCCGGCCTTCGTCCCAGCGCACGGGCGCCCCCAGGTACCGGCCAAAGACGGTCGCGGGCACGAGCACCTGGCCGCCCACGAACACGGGCGGCGCGGGCAGTACGACCGGCTGTCCAGCGTAGTGCGCCGTGGTGCTGCCGACCACCAGCGCCAGCTCGCGGTCCCCGTAGGCCACCACGGCCCGGTGCTCGAGGCTGTCCCACAGCAGTGCCGCGCCCAGGAACTCGGCTGTGCTCCTGAGGGGAACGTAGCTGTAGCCCTGGTAGACGAAGGGCGTTGCGCCATAGGTCTCGATGGGGATGTAGTCCTGGGCCCACGCCTGGCTCACAGGCAGGAAGCCAAGCACCGCTGCCAGCAGCACCAGCCGCCACTGACCTCGCATGGTCGCTCCTCCTCGGCGGGCCACGCGCCTCGCCCTGCGCGCCGGGTCCACCGTGTAGAGTCTATGTGAGGCCCACCGGCGATTTCAACGCCGGCCGGCCGCCCATGGAGGACATTCCACATCCGCGGGGCAGGCGCCCCCCTCAGGCCTCTCCCCGGCGGACAGCCTCCAGGCCTTGGCGAGCCTCGGGCACGTTCTCCAGGAAGGAGGCGAGCGGCTCGCAGGGATAGTCGCCGCACTCGGCGCAGGTGGGCGCCCCTCGAGCGACCGCGCAGGCCCGCAGCTGGCACCCGTCACGGGCGTGGCTGCACTTGCGCTCTCCGGCGGTCATGCAGCCGTCGCACCAAACGTCCTCAGGGGCAAAGGAGTGCCCATAGCGCGCGGTCCAGTCGGCGGCGATGCGGGCGATGGCGGCGGCGTCTTCGCGCTGTGTCGCCTGGTAGGCCTCGCACTCGCTGCACACCAGCCCGCACGCCGCGAGGATCCTGCTCATGCCGCCCTCCCGGGGGTCACCAAGTTGCCGGGGGCACACTAGCACGCCGGGCCACCCCCGTCAAGCAGGCGGCACGGTGGGCGAACTGGAATCAAGCGGGCAGGCGGGCCCTGGCCGCCCGCCGCGCTCCGGTCGGGCGAGGCGCGGCCGGCCCGGCCGAGTCAAGGAGAGGCAGATGAGCACGCACACCATCGTGGGAGAGCCGCTCCCGAACATCCCCTGGGAGGAGAAGCCGAAGGGGTACGAGGGGGTGATGTGGCGCTACAGCGGCAACCCGGTGATCCCGCGCGATCTGTTCCCGACCGCGAACTCGATCTTCAACAGCGCGGTGGTGCCCTTCCGGGGCCGGTTCGCCGGCGTGTTCCGGTGCGACGACACCAGGCGGGCCATGCAACTCCACGTGGGCCACAGCGAGGACGGCTTCTCCTGGACCATCAATCCCAGGCGGATCGAATTCGTCAGCGACTCCGATGACCCCGAGGTGCTGCGCTGGGAGTACGGCTATGACCCCCGGGTCTGCTGGATCGAGGACCGCTACTGGGTGCAGTGGTGCCACGGGTACCACGGCCCCAGCATCGGCCTCGCCTGGACAAAGGACTTCAAGACCTTCCACAAGGTGGAGAACGCGCTCTTGCCCTACAACCGCAACGGGGTGCTGTTCCCCCGCAAGATCGCTGGCAAGTATGTGATGCTCAACCGCCCCAGCGACAACGGCCACACCCCCTTCGGCGACGTCTTCCTCAGCCAGAGCCCGGATATGGTGCACTGGGGCTGCCATCGCCACGTCATGAGCCCGGTGGGTGGGTGGCAGAGCACCAAGGTGGGCGCCGGCCCCACGCCCATCGAGACCCGGGAGGGGTGGCTGCTGATCTACCACGGCGTGCTGACGAGCTGCAACGGCTTCGTCTACAGTGCGGGGGCCGCGCTGCTCGACCTGGAGCAGCCCTGGAAGGTGATCCGGCGCACCGCGCGCTACATCCTGAACCCACGGCAGATCTACGAGCTGGCCGGGGATGTGCCCAATGTGGTCTTCCCCTGCGCCGCCCTCACCGACCCGCCCACGGGCCGCATCGCGGTGTACTACGGCTGCGCGGACACCGTGACCGGGCTCGCTTTCTGCCATGTGGACGAGCTCATTGCGTTCATCAAGGAGAACTCCTGCGTCTGAGGGCCGGGCCGAGTTCACCGCGCGCAAGGTGGCGCCGCGGCCGGGCTGGGCGGTGATCTTCGACATGGACGGGGTGCTGGTGGACTCCGAGCCGCTGACGGTCCGCGCCTACGCGCAGGCCGCCTCGGAGTTCGGCGTCCGCCTCGACCCGGAGGAGTTCCTGGCCCGCGTGGCCAGGGAGGGGATGCTGGTGCGTTCCTTCCTGGAGCAGCGCGGGATGCGGGCGAGCGACTGGCCTGGGCTTTTCGCGCGCAAGACGCAGCTCTACCGCGCCCTGGCGCGGCAGGAGCTGCGTCCCATGCCGGGGGCAGTGGCCCTGCTGGAGAAGCTGCAGCGCCGCGCCGTCCCCTGCGCCCTCGCCACCGCCGCCTCCCGGATCACCATGGAGATCGTGGTCGCGGCTCAGGGCCTGGCGCGGTACTTCCAGGCTACGGTCGCGCTCGAGGATGTCGCCAGGCCGAAGCCTGACCCGGAGGCATTTCTGAGGGCCGCGGAGCTGCTGGGGATGCCGCCCGGTCGCTGTGTTGTGGTCGAGGACGCGCCCAAGGGCGTGGCCGCGGCGAGGGCGGCGGGCATGGCGTGCGTGGTGGTCTCGACACCCCTGCTCCGGGCCGGGGAGGGCGCGGGGGCGGACTGCGTCGTGGGCTCGTTGGGGGAGCTCAGCGTGGGGCGGCTGACGGAGCTCGTAGAGCGGCGGGGGCGAGAGGCGCCAGCGGCTGGCGTCTCTGGGGCTAGGCGCGGCGGGCGGCCTCGAGCATGTCCTTGACGCGCATGATCTGGACGCGGAAGCTGCGCTCGAGTTCGTCGAGCTTGGACTGGATGATGCGCTGAGCCTGGGCGAGCTCGGGGATGAGGACGTACTCGAGGGCGTTGACGCGGCGCCGGGTGCGCTCGATCTCGAGGGCCAGCCGCCGCAGCGATTCCTCCAGGGTCGCCACCTCGAGGATGAGCGGCAGCAGCTCCTGGAGGCCGTCTACGGCGCGGTCGAACTCGGGCGGCGTATCGAGCAGGGAGTAGGCCCGCTGGAGCGCGAAGCGCCTGAGCTCGAGCCGGGGCAGGGGGGTGCTCATCACCCACTCGGTCTCGGCGGAGAGCTCCAGCGTGGCCAGGCAGGCCTCGAGGGCCGCCTCGGCGGCGGCGGCTGAGCTGAGGGCGCGAGCGAGCAGGAAGCGGCGCAGCGCGCGGGGGAGGTCCTGGTCGAGGCGCTGCCGCCGGACGACGTACTCCTCCATCAAGGGCCGGAAGTGCCGCAGCAGCCCATCCAGCTTCTGCTTGAGCAGCCGGTGCCCGCGCACCGCGATCTCGTGGCGGCGGCGGAGCCGGATGAGCTCCATGCGAGTGGGGCTTACGCGGAGCCTCATGCCCGCTCCTCAGTCCCGGACGGCTCGCCGCCCGCCGGCCCCGGATGGCCCTGATAGTAGCGCGCGATGAACTCGGGCCGGACGCGCTTGAGCTCGCTCTGGGGCAGCATGGAGAGCAGTTGCCAGCCGAGCTCGAGGCTCTCGACGATCGAGCGCTGCTCGTACTCGCCCTGGGCGACGAGCTCGGCCTCGAAGCGGTCGGCGAATCGCACGTAGAGCTGGTCCATCTCGGTGAGCGCCGCCTCGCCGAGCACCACGGAGAGCTCGCGGGCGTTGCTTCCGCGAGCGTAGGCGGCGTAGAGCTGGTTCATGACGTTGGCGTGGTCGGCGCGGGTCTTCCCCTCGCCGATGCCCTTGTCCTTGAGGCGGGAAAGGCTGGGCAGGACATCCACGGGGGGATAGATGCCGGCGTTGTGTAGGGACCGGGAGAGGATGACCTGGCCCTCGGTGATGTAGCCGGTGAGGTCGGGGACGGGGTGGGTCTTGTCGTCCTCGGGCATGGTGAGGATGGGGCACTGGGTGATGGAGCCGGGCTTGCCCTTGATACGCCCGGCGCGCTCGTAGATGGTGGAGAGGTCGGTGTAGAGGTAGCCGGGGTAGCCGCGGCGGGAGGGGACCTCCTTGCGGGCGGCGGAGACCTCGCGGACGGCCTCGCAGTAGTTGGTCATGTCAACCAGGATCACCAGCACGTGCATGTCGAGCTCGAAGGCGAGGTACTCGGCGGCGGTGAGGGCGGTGCGGGGGAGGGCGATGCGCTCGATGGGGGGATCGTCGGCGAGGTCGAGGAAGAGCACCGCGCGCTCGAGGGCGCCGGTGCGCTCGAGGTCGCGGGCGAAGAAGTCGGCCTCCTCGAAGGTGATCCCGATGGCCGCGAAGACGACCGCGAAGGGCTCCTCGCCCTGCAGGGTGCGCGCCTGCCGGGCGATCTGAGCGGCAATCCGGGAGTGGGGCAGGCCGGCGCCGGAGAAGATCGGCAGCTTCTGCCCGCGCACCAGTGGGTTGAGCAGGTCAATGGTGGAGATGCCGGTCTGGATGAACTCATTGGGATAGTCGCGGGCCGAGGGGTTGATGGGGGCGCCGTTGATGTCGAGGAGCTTGACCGGGATGATCTCTGGGCCGCCGTCGCGGGGCCGGCCGAAGCCGTCGAAGGTGCGGCCGACCATGTCCGGTGAGACGCCCAGCTCGAGCCCCCGGCCCAGGAAGCGGACCCTGATCTCGCCGGGGTTGATGTCGGAGGTCCCCTCGAACACCTGCACGAGGGCCTTGTCCTCCTCGATCTCGAGCACCCGGGCGCGGCGGGTGCTGCCGTCGGCCAGCGTGATCAGCGCCAGCTCCCCGTAGGAGACCTGCTCCACACCCTCGACCAGCATGAGGGGGGAGAAGACCTCCCGCACGGTCTGGTAGTCTCGCTTCGGACTGACGCTCACTCCGCCGTCCTCCCCTGAGGCGCGGCGCGCTCGATGAGCGCCCCGAGCTCCGCCTCGATCGCTTGCTTTACCCGCGCGAACGCCTCCGGCTCGCCCTCGGGGACCATTTTGAGGCGCGCGATCTCGGCGATGACGCCCGCCTCCGCCAGCTCTCGGAAGGGCACTCCCTCCTCCAGGCACTCCCGCGCCTTGCGGTAGAAGGCGAGGATGCAGTCGAGGATCGCGAACTGCTTCTCCAGCGAGGTGAAGGTGTCCGTCTCCTCGAAGGCGTTCTGGTGCAGGAAGTCCTCCCGCACCATGCGGGCCGCCTCCATCACCAGTCGGCTGCCGGGCCCGAGGGCATCCACGCCCACGAGGCGCACCAGGCCCTCGAGCTCGCTCTCCCGCTTGAGGAGCGCCATCGCCTCCGTCCGGTTGCGTCCCCAGTCGGGGTGCACGCGCTCCTCCGCGTACCGGTCGAAGGCGCGGTTGTACAGCGAGTAGGAGGTGAGCCAGTCTATGGCCGGGAAGTGGCGCTGCTCGGCGAGACGCGCGTCGAGCCCCCAGAAGACCTTGGTCACCCGCAGAGTCCCTTGCACCACCGGCTCGGACATGTCACCCCCCGGCGGGGAGACCGCCCCGATCACGGTGAGGCTGCCCCGCCTTCGGCGGGCCCCGGCGGACAGGTCCGGCTCCGGGCCGGCCTCGGCGGCCAGGCTTGACGCCGGCTCGCCTTCGCCGCCCAGCGTGACCACCGAGCCGGCCCGCTCGTAGAAGGCGGCGAGCCGGCTGGCTAGGTAGGCGGGATAGCCCTCCTCGCCGGGCATCTCCTCGAGCCGGCCCGACATCTCCCGCATCGCTTCCGCCCAGCGGCTGGTGGAGTCGGCCATCAGTGCCACGTGGTAGCCCATGTCGCGGTAGTACTCCGCAATGGTGATCCCGGTGAAGACGCTGGCCTCCCGCGCCGCCACGGGCATGTTCGAGGTGTTCGCCACCAGGACGGTGCGCTCCATCAGGGGCTTGCCGCTCCGGGGGTCCCGCAGCTCGGGGAACTCCAGCAGCACACTGGTCATCTCGTTGCCGCGCTCGCCGCAGCCGATGAAGACGATCACGTCGCTGTTCGCCCACTTCGAGAGCTGATGCTGCACAACGGTCTTGCCCGAGCCGAAGGGCCCCGGCACACACGCCGTGCCCCCCAGCATCAGCGGGAAGAACATGTCAATGACCCGCTGTCCCGAGACGAAGACCTCGCTGGGGGCGACTCGCTCCTTGATGGGCCGGGGGCGCCGCACTGGCCAGCGCTGCATGAGAGTGAGCTCCCGGCTGCTTCCGTCGGCCAGCGCGAGCGTGCACACCGGGTCCTCCACCCTGCATTCCTTCTCCTCGATCTGCTCGATGACGGCGCGGGAGAGGTTCGGGGGCACCATCACCCGGTGCTCGATCGTCGAGGTCTCCTGCACCACCCCGAGGATGTCGCCGGGCTCGACCTCGTCGCCCCTCTGGCGCAGGGGGCGGAAATGCCAGCGGCGCTGCCGGTCGAGTGCGGGGGCTGCGGCGCCGCGCCGGATGTAGGTGCCGTGCCGGGCGAGGAGCACGTCGAGGGGCCGCTGGACTCCGTCGTACACGGAGGAGAGCAGCCCCGGCCCCAGCTCCACGGAGAGGGGCGCGCCGGTGCGCAGCACCTGCTGCCCAGGCCCAATGCCGTCCGTTTCCTCGTACACCTGGATCGAGAAGCGGTCGCCGCGGATCTCGATGATCTCGCCGAGGAGCCCTGCCTGCCCTACCCTTACCATCTCAAACATGCGCGCGGCCCCCAAGCCCCTGGCAACGACGAGGGGGCCGGAGACCCTCACCACCCACCCCTTCTCAGTTCGCGTCGCTTCTGCCATCACGCTCTCCATCGCCGGCCGGGGCCGGCGGGGCCGACGCTGCCGCCCCCCCGGACAGCAGATCAACGCCAACTGCGCGGGCCACCAGGTCGCGCATCTCGCGCAGGCCCCGGGCGCTGGCCCCCCGGTGGCTCGGGATCACCAGCACCGTGGGGCCCAGCCTCCCCCGCAGAGCCGCCACCGCCTCGGGCGCGAGCGCGGCCGCCTGCTCGGTCACCAGCGCCAGCACCGCCTCCGGGTCCTCTCCCACCCTGGCCAGCGCCTCGCTCACCTCCTGGGCGGTGAAGCCGGGCAGCAGCTCCGCGCCGAGCACCTTGAGAGGGGCCACCGCCTCTCGTGCGCCGACTGCGTAGACCTCAGGCATGGGCATAGTCCCTCAACCGCCGCCGCACCTCCTCCCGGTCGAGGCCCTGGACGACCGCGGAGAGAGCCAGCTTGGCGTTTCTGATCTGGGCGCGGATCACGGCCAGATACTGGAACGCCCGCTCCGGGCCGAAGGGGACGCGGGCCGCCCCGGCCAGCCGGTCAACCAGCGCCGACTCCACCCAGAATGCGAGCGCGTCCAGGTCGAGGGCCTGTCCCTCCCTGAGCTCCCGCGCCATCGCCTCCCGCACCGCCGGGGGCGCGAAGGCCTCGACGGCCTCCTGTGGGGTCGCTGGCCGGCGCTGAGCCCGCTCGCCCAGAAGCTCGGCGACCGGCCCGGCCGCCAGCCGCGCGACAAGGTCGTCGTCGCCGGCGCCGGAGTGCAGCGCGCGGGCCGCGGCCTCCGCCAGCTTGCCCGACACGAAGTCCTCCAGGTACTCGGCCACCTGCGGCGCCAGGGTTCGGAACAGACCGGCGGCCAGAGCCAGCGCGCGCAGCAGGTTCGCGTCCAGCGAGAGCACCACGCCGGCGACCCGCGATGCGACCCCCGCGCCTTCTTCGTACTCGACCCCCACGAACTCCTCCTCCCCCATCACCTCGCTCAGTCCGGCCAGCGCCGGGTCGGCGCCGTAGGCCTGCCGGAGTCGCCCCACGACTTCGGCCCGCGAAGCGGCCGCCTTCGCCAGGTCGGTGAGGTCGCGGCGGAGCCCAGAGAAGGCGTCAGGCCACAGGAAGAAGCCCACGAGGGCCTGGCTGGGCGCGGTCTCGGCGACGTCCAGGGCCTCCGCGAGCATCAGCCGGTCAAGCCTGGCCTCGTAGTCGCGCAGGTCGGGGGGGGCCGGGAAGCTGTCGCGCAGCGAAGACTGGGATATGAGCTCGTGAGCGCTCTCGATGCCCTCGGAGTCGAGCACGGCGTCGAGGAAGGTGGGGGCGAGAAGGGTGTAGGGCTCCCGGGCGCTGATGCGCCCACAGGTGTAGCTCCAGTCCTCGGGCCGGGGGGACTCAGCCATCGGCCTCCTCCGAGAACAGGATGGCCGCCAGGCGGGGCGTTAGCGTCTCCCGGAGGGCGCCCAGCATGGCCTCCAGGGAGAGGTCAACCTGGTAGCGGTCGGCGCTGACGATGACGCCGCCGCCGATGGGCAGGTCGGAGCGGCCGCGCCGCAGCTGACCGGAGGCCGGCCGCTCCCGGTTGACGCGCTCGAGGAACTCGGGGGTCACCCGGTCGGCGTCGCGCTCGTTGGTGTTCACCTCGCCCGAGACATCGGGGTCAAGCGCGAGCAGCCACTTCGCGATCAGGGCCAGGTAGTCCGGGGCCGGGAGCGCATGCAGCTGCTCCCGGGCGGCCTCGAGGGCGCGGGTGATGAGCTGGTTCTTCTCGGCGAGCATCTCGACCCGCTCCCGGCGCGCGGCGTTGGCGAGGGCCTGCTCGCGCTCCTGATCGAGGCGCCTTCGCTCCTGCGCGACGCGGGTGAGTCGTTCGGCCTCGGCGCGCTCGCTGGCCGCCTTCAGGCGGGCGTCGCGGGTGGCGCGGGCCGCGGCCAGCAGCCGCTCGGCCTCTGCCTTCGCCTCCTCCAGGACGCTTTGTCGGAGCCGCTCCAGAGCCATGGCGTCACGGCTGGGGGGGTGCGAAGGACAGCTCGGGGGCGGTCAGCCAGATGACAAAGAGCACGCCGGCCAGCAGCGCCACCACCGCGTAGGTCTCGACGAGGGCGGGGAAGAGGATGGCGCGGCCGGCCTCGTCGGGCCGCTTCGCGACCAGGTTGATGGCGGCGGCAGCGGTCTCGCCCTGGAAGATGGCGCTGCGCAGGAAGACGTAGCCGATGCAGAAGCCGGTCGCCAGTAGGGAGATGCCGATGAGAGGGGTCACGGCGCCGACTTGAGCGGCAATGAGTCCCCCGCGGAGGGCGGTGATGATGCCCCAGATGAAGCCGTAGAAGCCCTGTGTCCCCGGCAGGGCGACGAGCACCAGTAGCCGGCCGAAGAGGTCGGGGCGCTCGGAGAGCACTCCCGCGGCCTGCGCGGCAGCGACCCGGATGCCGCGGGCCGAGCCGGCACAGCCGAGCATGACCGAGAGCATGGCGCCTCCGATGGCCCAGGCGAGCCCGGAGGCGAAGTACAGCTCGTAGATCTGTTGGATGGACACGGTACGCTTTCTCCCGGGGAGGGGTCTATGCAGCAGGCAGGATGTCGAGCTTGTCGCTCCTGAAGCCGTAGGGTTCGAAGGGCCTGGCGCCGCCGCGGTAGAAGCGGCCGAAGAACTCGAGCAGGATGAGCCGCGCGGAGTGCACGAACGCGCCCAGCACGCTGACGAAGAAGTTGAACAGATGGCCGCCGAGCAGAACCAAGCCGAACAGCGGCCAGCCGATGTAAGGGGTCTCCCGAGCCAGCCCCGCGATGATGTTGACGGCGCTGCCGATGATGCTGGTGGTGAGCCCCAGGGCCATCAGCCGGGAGTAGGAGACCACATCGCCCACGAAGGCGGTCACCCCGTAGGTGCCGACGATGCCGTAGAGGCTGACGAACCCGCCCACGATCCTCCCCGCCAGGGACCTCTCGTGTCGTCCCTGGAACAACACCAGCGCAGCGCCCGAGATCGCGAGCAGGACCAGCGCGGCGCTCCTGTTCACTACCAGCAGCAGCAGCCCGCTGAAGAAGACCAGCCAGGCGGCGGAGTCAACCACGGCTGCGAACCAGTCGCCCCGCCGCGCCTCACGCCAGAAGGCGAGCATGATGGCCCAGAACTGGTTGGCCACGCCGATGGCGAGCACGAGGGTCAGCGCCAAGACCGGGTTGGCGAGCATATCCAGCACCTGAAGGCGGGAGGCGATGCGCCCGAGCGGGTTGCCGGCCCCCAGGTACTCCGGGCGGTAGAGGTCGGAGGCCCAGGCGCCGGTGAGCGCGCCGAAGAGCATGGTGCTGAGGCCGGCATACACGAAGAGGTTGAGCGCGGGCGCGAGGCGCCGCTGGTCCCGGTAGCGACGCCGGAGATACCATGCGAGCAGCGTCAGCCAGAGCCCGTAGAGAACGTCGCCGAAGCACAGCCCGAAGAAGACCAGGAAGGGGAGCATCAGGCAGGGCGTGGGGTCGAAGGTGCGGTACTCCGGCAGGCCAAACATCTCCACCAGGAGTCGCGGCGGACGGGTCAGGGGGTGGTTGGTGAGCCGGACGGGCGCGGGCTCGCCGGGGGCCGGAGGCTCGACGACCATTTCCACCCCCGGGAAGTCGCGCGCCAGGGCCGCGCGGAGGGCCGGCGAGTTGCGCTCCAGGGCCCAGCCCGTGATCAGCGCGACGCGCTGGCTGGAGCGAGTGCGCGCGACCTCCTCGACCCGCCTGTGCTCCGACTCCAGGTAGCCATGCACCACCAGGGCCTCTTCACGGTGGGCCGCGAACGCTCGGTAGTCCCGCTCCACAGCCGCCAGCGCCTCCTGGGCCTGGGTGATCTCCCGCTCCAGGCGCGCCAGCTCCTCCCTCGGCGCAGCCGCGGTCGGGGGCGCCGGGTGCTCCTGGAAGCCCAAGCGGGCGAGCAGCTCCTCAACCGCCGCGTCGTCGGCGGGCCGCCAGAAGGCCGCCGCCACAACGGTTTCGCCGGAGGGCGCGAGGCGCTCCAGCGCCAGCAGCTCCTGCACCTGCTCGTCGGCCTGGGCCCGCTCCCAGGCGATGGGGGAGATGCGGACCAGGCGGAAGCGCAGTCTGCTCAGCCCACGCAACTCGGATAAGGGCACCGCCAGAGCGGACAGCGGCAGCAGCTCGTCGCGCTGTGCCGTCAGCTCCCGCAGCCGCCGGGCGGCCTGGCTGCGGCGTCGCTCGAGCTCTGCCGCCTCCTCAGCCAGGGACTCGAGGTTGAACCGCTCGAGTAGGCGGGCCATTTGGTCGGGGGCGAGCACGGCCTTGAGCGGGAGCAGCCGGTCCACGAAGGAGGCCTCCTCCTGGGCGAAGCGGCTGGCCGCCTCGAGCACCTGCCCGGCCTTGGCGAGTCGGTCCTCCACGGCGGCCAGTTGCTCGTCGAGGCGGTTGGGGCGCAGGTCGGCCTGGGTCCCCTCGGCCAGCTCGGCGAACTCCTCAAGGGCGAACTCGGCCCGCTCGTAGAGCCAGGCCAGCAGAGGTTCGAGTTGGGCCCTCGGGACAAGGAGTGTGGTCTTCTGGACAGGCTCAATGGCCACGAGCGCGGCCCTCTCTCAGAGCGACCTCAGCGTTTCCTGCACTGCTTGGGGGAGCGCCTCGGCGCCCCGGGCGCGCAGGGCCTCCAGCCGCCGACGGTGAACCTCCCGGCGCTGGGCCAGAATGTCCTCGGTCTCCCGCCGGTGTTGCTCCCGAAGCTGAGCGATCTCGGCCTCCGCGCGGGCCCTCTCCTGCTTCTCGATCTCGGCCGCCTCCCGCTCGGCGCGAGCGAGGATCTCCGCGGCCTCGGCGCGGGCGCGGGTGACGATCTCGTCGGCCTCGCCCTCAAGCGCGACTACCGCGGCGACAACGTCCTCGGGCATCACGGCTCCTCGTCCGGGGGGCGGCTGGGGCGCCCGCACGGGCTCTGCGCTTCGGCGCACCAGCCCCAGCGCGACGCGTGGGCCGCCGAACAGGCGGCGCCCAGAGATTATGGGCCACCAGGGGCCCTTTGTCAACCGGGGCGCGGGCCGCGCCCGGCGTCGCCGCAGCCCCAGGGTGGCGGTTCGCCCGGTGGCACTCTGCGCAGGGGGCGGCGTCTCCGCTGCTTTGGGGCGCAGAACAGGGGGCGCGGCAGGGCCGGGAGGTCGGGCCGGCCGCGCCATGGCAGGGATCTACGGCAGGTATCTTCACGGAGATGACCAGCATCGGGCACAGCGTCGAGCGCAGCCGGGGATACGCTCCCGAAGGATGCGGCAGCTGTCGGGAGAGGAAGGTGGCAGCGATGTTGGAGGATCGCGATGGCCGGGCTAACGCCCGGGGCCGGGAACGCGCGGGGGCAAGCCCGGGCGGGCGGAGGTGGCCCGCGGTCGGCGACACGCGCAGCCTACAAGGCTGCGCGAAGGAGGTGGTGCTGGATCTGTTGCCATACGGCAGTGATGGCGCGGGCGGCGGGGCCTTCACAATACTCGACGAGCGGGACCCCCTCAGCGATGGCGGCGGGGACGGACTCGTCGAAGGGGATGCTGTCGGTGACGGCCATCCCGCCCTGTGCGCAGAGGTCCCGCACCTGCCTGTCCAGGTCGGGGTTGAGGTCGAACTTGTTGACACATACCATGGCTGGCACCCCGAAGTGGCGGCAGAGGGCGAGCGCGCGATCGAGATCGTGCAGCCCGGACGGGGTGGGCTCGGTGACGATGAGGGCCAGGGTCGCGCCGCCGAGGGAGGCGATCACCGGGCAGCCGATGCCCGGCGGGCCGTCGCTGAGGAGCAAACCGAGGCCTTCCCGCTCAGCCCAGGAGCGCGCCTCTCGGCGCACCAGGGCGACGAGCTTGCCCGAGTTCTCCTCTGCGGGCCGGAGGCGCGCGTAGACCATGGGGCCGTACCTCGTGCGCCCTCGGAACCAGTCGCCGGCCACCCTCTCCCGGAGCTCGACGCCATGCATGGGGCAGACCACTCGGCAGGCGCCGCAGCCCTCGCAATCGAGGGCATCAACGGCGAAGTCGGGGCTGATGGCGTCGAAGCGGCACACCTCCCGACAGCGCCCACAGCCCGAGCAGCGGTCGTGGTTGATGAGGGCGAGGTAGCCGCCGCGGAACTCCTCGCTGTGGGTGGCCTCGGGGTGAAGGAGCAGATGCAGATCGGGGGCGTCCACATCGCAGTCGGCGAGCACGCTCCGGCCCGCCAGAGCGGCGAAGGAGGCGACGACCGTGGTCTTGCCCGTGCCGCCCTTGCCACTGATGACCACCAGCTCTTTCATCTCTGCCGCCCCTGGGCGCGCTCGAGGATGCGCGTCAGTATCTCCCGCAAGCTCCGGCAGAGCTCCGGCCGCGCCTCCGCCGGGTTCCACCCCCGGGCATAGGCCTCCGCGATCGCGCGGTCGAAGGCGATGCGGCCGAGCAGGGGCAGTCCCCGGGAGGTGAGGAAGGACTCGGTTTCTATGTCGCGGCCGTCGGAGCGGTTGATGAGCACTCCGCAGGGCAGGCCCAGCCTCTCCATCACCTCGACGGCCAGGCGCAGGTCGCTTAGGCCGAAGGGGGTGGGCTCAGTGACGAGCAGGCAGAAGTCGCTGCCCTTCACGGCCTCCACGACCGGGCAGGCGGTGCCGGGGGCGGCGTCAATGAGCGTGAGCCCTGCGCGGTCCAGGTGGGCCTTGACCGCGCGGATCACGGGGGTGGCCATGGGCTCGCCGACGTTGAGGCGGCCGTGGGCGAAGGTGATCTCGCCCGCCCGTCCCCTTTCCACCACTCCGACCTGGCGGGGCACCTCGCGGATCGCGCCCTCGGGGCAGGCCAGGGCGCAGGCCCCGCAGCCGTGGCAGAGCTCGGGGAAGACCAGGACCTGGCCGGGGAGCGCGGCGAGAGCATGGAACTGGCACGCCTCTGCGCACCGGCCGCAGCGGGCGCAACGATCTGGGTCCACCTCCGGCACGGGGATGGTGACCGGGCAGGACTGGGTGAGGTGCGGATGCAGGAACAGGTGGGCGTTCGGCTCCTCGACATCGCAGTCGAGGAGCCGAGCCCGCCCCGCTACGGTCGCCAGGCCGACGGCGACGGTCGTCTTGCCCGTTCCGCCCTTCCCGCTGGCAACCGCGATCACCACGGCTGTGTGCCTGCCATTGCGCTAGCGCTTCCGCGTCATCGGCTGGCCACACCTCGGGCACTGAAGCTGGCTGCAGGGCACTCCGGCCTGGTGGGCCTGGGTGTGCCCGCAGCCAGGGCAGATGCAGTCGCCGCCGGGGCCCATGGCGAACCCGCCCCCGCGGCCGCGCCCACCGCGGCCGCGCCCGGTGCCCGGCCCCTGCCCGGTGGGCCCGGTGCCATCACCTCTCGGCATCTGGGATCACCTCCTGCGTGCCTGCGCCAGGTGGACCTGTGACTCGCCCGCTGGTGCTGCGAGTCACGGCGCACTCTGGCCCATGCCGAAGTGAGAACGGACGGAGGGCGCGCCGGCCTCCTGGAGGTCGCCGCGCAGATAGGCCTCAACGGCCTCGCGCACGCTGCCAGCGGCGCCGATGTACACCTTGAGCCCCGCCGCCGACAACGTGTGGAAGGCGTTGGGCCCGACGTTGCCGGTGACCACAGCGCGGGCCCCCACGGCCGCCACCATCTGCGCGGTGTGGACGCCGGCGCCCCCCGCGAGCTGCACGCTGGGGCTCTGAATAGGCTCGAAGGTCATGTTGTCGGTGTCTACGAGCAGCAGATAGCTGGCGCGGCCGAAGCGCGGGTCCACCGCGGCGTCGAGGTGGGGGCCCGTGCTCGTGACGACGATCTTCATCTGGTCCCTTCCTTTCCGAGTGTGGGCCGGGTGGGCCGAGAGAGCGCCTGAGGCCCACCCAGCCCCTGGAGGCGAGCTGGCGCGGGGCGCCCTACCGGTCCTCTTGCTCCAGCTCACCGATGCGGGCGGTGACCGCTTCGAGCTGCTCCTTGAGCCAGTCGGCCTGGCTGCGGAGCATCTCGAGCTCCTGCGCGCGCGTGGGCGGCGCGAAGGGCGCGGGGGCGACGTATGCACCAGCCTGGTAGGGGGCGGCAAAGCCGCGGCCCCAGCCGCGCCGCCAGGCCATGCCCATGCCAAGGCCCCCGCCGCGGCCCCAGGCCCGGCCCAGTCCTCTACCACCATAGGGGTTCATGAACCCCGGCACCGGGTAGCCGGCGCAGTAGCCGGCCGCGCGTCCTGTCATGGGACCCATACCCATGGGTCCGGTTCCATCTCCTCGCGGCATGTCTACACCTCCTTCCTCTCTTGATGGCACGCGCCGGTCGCCCAGGCGGCCCCGTGCGGCCCGGCGCGGTCTTCCGCGATACTCAGTGATCGCAGGTGCTCTCGCCGGCCTCCAGCTCGCCCCTGGCGAGCGCGCTCAGCGCGTCAGCGACCCGCCCTGCGACGCCCACCACAACCTGGATGCCGCGCTGGGCGAAGAGCGCATGGGCCCTCGGGCCCATGCCGCCCGCGACGATGCACTCGACCCCGCGCTGGGCGAGGTAGCCGGGCAGGAACCCGGGCTCGTGGCCGGGGTTGGCGATGACTTCGCTCCTGAGCACCTTGCCGTCCTCGAGGTCTGCGAGGGTATACGCCTCGCAGCGGCCGAAGTGTGCGGCGACCGTATCGCCGTCTGTTGAGACAGCAACCCGCATCTGCGCTCCTCCACGCTAGAGTGTCAGGGCGGCCCCGGCTCCGCCAGGGGTGAACGACTCGCCGAAGGCCGCCCTCAGGTCCGCCGCCGGCGCGAAGCCGGTGCAGTGACAGGCGACCAGCCGGCCGACGCCGAGCGCGCGGAGCTCCTCGATGGTGCGCTCGATCCGCGAGCTCGAGGCGGCGGCCAGGTGCGTGCCCCCGATCACGGCGCGGACCCGCCTCTCTCCGGTCAGCTCGATGGCGCGCCGCAACGTGTTGATGAGTCCGCGATGGGCACACCCGACGAGCACCACCAGACCGCGCCGCGTGTGCACGACGACGGCCTGTTCGTCCTCGAAGGGGTCCCGCGCGTATCCCCCGCCGCGGCGGACGGCGAAGTGCGTCGGGAGGTGCTCGAAGTCGGTGGTCTGGGGGATGGCGCCGGTGGTGGTGACGCCGGGCAGGATCTCCTGGGGTTCGGCGTTGAGCCTGTAGATAGCCCCCAGGCGGGCGAGCTCACGCCGGCTGTGCGGGCACCCTATCTCACGGGTGGGCCGCGACCGGCGCCGGGAGAACCTCGCCGCCAGCACCCCTGGGTGGCCGATGACCTCCCGGCCGCCATGGGCCGACAGGAGGGTGGCCAGGCCGCCGGTGTGGTCATAGTGGCCGTGGCTGAGAGCGACCGCGGTCGCCGCCGAGAGGTCAAGGCCCAGCCGCGCCGCGTTGCCCACGAGGATCCCTGAGGCGCCGGTGTCGAGCAGGAACGTGCGGCCATCCGCCTCGGCGTGTAGGCTGAGGCCGTGCTCGGCGAGGAGCCCCGGGCCGGCGACGCAGTTGTCGCACAGGATGGTCACTGTGAGCTCCTTGACGCGGCTCGCCATCACGCCCCCTCTCGGGAGCGGCGCGAGCAGAGCCGAGCCGGCCGCTCGATCGGCCGGCTCGGGGCGCCCGCGCCCAGTCCGGCTCTTCC
>Ga0129301_1000250_pt1 | contig 29117 bp, 36 predicted proteins | sample ConPoolayeHmetaG_FD_94489 | JGI IMG/M metagenome (GOLD analysis project Ga0129301, IMG submission 94489) | Hot spring microbial mat communities from California, USA to study Microbial Dark Matter (Phase II) - Cone Pool mat layer H metaG ...
ATTAAGAGAGCACCTTCTTTACTCTTAATCTACCCTGCGCTAATAGACACTTTAGGGGATGTTGGAGCCATCTTAGGCTCTATGGATACGACTAAATTAGCATTAGGTTACGTGTCTTCATTCAAAGAAACAATAAGAAAGGGCTTATCTGATCTATTGGCCGTAGAAGGTGCTGCTGCGACAATGCACATCATATTTGGGCTCGTTGCGTTTCTACTTGGCGTAGCCTCAGGTTTTAGCCCTAACCTGATCAAAGTAGTTGCGATTTCACTTACTTCCAATTTGATAGGCTTCATTCCAATATATTTGTTCTCTATCTTTTTGGCTGTCAGAACCTTTAGATACGGTTTGGATCCAGATAACTTTGTCATACCAGCGGTTTCTTCTGTATCTGATGCGACCGCTACTCTAACGCTGATCGCCGCAATAGCGATAATCGGCGTTTGAACATATAGAAGAATTCGTTGGTTCGCTTATGTTTCTAACTGTGGACCTTCTCCAAAGACATTGTGGTCATCAACGCCATCTTTGAAGAACAACCAAACTTAATGGAACCTTTTAATGGACAACTATTGAGAACTAGGCTTGAATTAAAACCTTATTTTGGAAGTGTTTCTGCAAGGTTTATTGCCCAGTTCCTCGCTTTCTCTAGCCCCCCATCTTTTAGATACCATTCATTCCCCTTACCTTTTACATATATGATCAACGGCGCTGTAATCAACTTGAAACCTAGGCTTCTAAGCTTACCTTCTATGCCCTTAGCTGCGCTTCCGCTGAACCTTGACTGAACTTGGGTGCCAAAGGCTGCTGCCAGTTTTCCGGAAAATCCTTCACTTGGTAGACCTCTTAGAAACTTTAGCATTTCTGCCGATACCCTAAAAGCCATTGTAGGCGCACCAGCAATTAAACAATCATAGTCCTTGACAACAAACTTATCGACATCTTTAACGAAGAAGAGGTCGACTAGAATCCCCTTCTCTTTCAACACCTCAGTTATCGTCTCTGAAACCTTTGCAGTCACCTTCATAGGAGAGACCGAATCATAGACTATTAAGACCTTCATCTAAATATATAGAAGCACCTGCCATTTATTAAAAGTTTTCAAAGGGAGCACCCTAACCTTGACTTACAAGCTGCTTTGACGTCTTCTCTTGGTTCTTTGAAGATTTTTGAAGGCGGTCTAAAGCCTCTTTAATGGTAATAACGGTTAACTGAGGCATGTAAGGAATATTTAAGAACGAGGAGACAGCTCTTTGAGGTGAAGGAAATGATAGTGATAGAGGGAAAGAAGGCTAAAACTGAAAAGGTATCCGCACCCATCTTTACAGGCGTAGTGGAAAGAACAGACCTTATCGACCAGGCCACTGGTTCAAGGGAGTATAGAGCATCGATAATAACGTTCCCACCGGGCATAAAAAATAAGTTTCATATCCACGACCACGAACAAATACTGTACATTATAAGTGGAAAAGGTGTAGTAGCAGATGAGAAAGGGGAGAAGGTGGTGACCGAAGGAGACATCGTCTTCATACCAGCGGGGGAGAAACATTGGCATGGTGCAACCAAAGACTCCTGGTTTTCACACCTCTTTATATACTCACCTGAAACAAAAACGACTTTTTGACTTCCCGTAAGGTGTGGAGGAAAATGAGTTATAGCGAATAGCTTGTTTAGCTCTTATAGTATCTTAGACTAAACCTATAACCGAAATGGCCACCCATGACATAGGTGTGACAACTAAATTCAATACTCGCGTACCTTTGGATTTGCACCTTTTGCCAATAAGCTCTATCCAAACCCCGTCGGGATCCTTTGCAAACGCAAGCGTGAATCCACTTTCATCCCATGGCTCAATAGCTGAAGTCGCACCACCTGACAACAACATAGCATTCTTGAACATCCTCACACCAAAAGGCCAAGTGATCTAACTCAGAGCCTCCAACATCAACCTTTTCTAGGTCAGAACTCTTTTATATTCACCCACAAACACCATCGACAATATGTGATAAGAAATGAAGCGGGATCAGCTAAAAAAAGAAGTCTGCGAAGCAATCGACAACAGAAAAGATGAGCTGATATCGTTTGCAGCAGATATTCGAAGAAACCCGGAGCTTGGATTTAAAGAACATAGAACAGCAAGGCAGGTGAAAAATAAGTTTGAAGAACTGAAACTTGAATATGTCGAGGGCCGAGCTATCACAGGGTTAAAAGCAAAGTTTGGTGAAGGACCTGTTAACATAGCTGTCATCGGGGAGCTAGACGCGGTCATATGTGCTTCCCACCCTATGGCAGTAGGAAATGCCGCACATGCATGCGGGCATGACGCTCAACTCGCGGCAATGCTAGGAGTTGGAGTTGGCCTAATCGAGTCTAGAGTTATTCGATCGCTAAATGGGGTGGTCACACTTTTTGCTACCCCAGCCGAAGAAGGCGTAGAATATGACTATAGACGAAGACTGGTTGACGAAGGAAAACTAGAATTTATGGCAGGAAAGCAGGAACTCATCAGGTTGGGCGATTTCGATGACGTAGACATGGCGATGATGTGCCACAGCGAAGGAACGGTAGCGGGTAAGACGATATGGCCGAAATCTTCCACAAACGCTTCTATCTCCAAAAAAGTGAGATATGTTGGTAAGCCTTCACATTACACAGCTGCACCCTGGGAGGGGGTTAACGCGTTAAACGCTGCTTTGCTAGGGCTTCAAGCTGTCAACGCTTTAAGGGAAACCTTTAAGGATGAAGATTACGTGAGGTTTACACCAATAATGATTAAGGGCGGAGAAAGCGAAAATGCAGTTCCTTCAGATGCCCAAATCAACTCATACGTCAAGGCCAGTACAATGGAAGCGGCCATAGATGCGAACAAAAAAGTAAACAGAGCATTGATCTCTGGATCAAACGCCATAGGCACACATATAGAAATCGATGACTTCTGTAACTTTATGCCATTAGAATATAATGAGTCTTTGGTACAGGTGTTCTCAAATAATGCTTCACAGTTTATGGACGTCAGAAAAGAGCTATACAAAACTGCAGGGTCCACCGACATGGGTGACGTGAGCATGATCATGCCAGCGATCCACCCATTTGTTGGAGGGTCGGTCGGTGGCATACATAGGGAGACCTACAAGCACGTAGATGAAGAGACGGCTTTCATAATTCCTAGTAAGATTATGGCAATGACAATCGTGGACCTATTATACGATAATGCTAGACTGGGTATAAAGATCGCTTTGGAGAAGAGGAGGAGAATGCCAAAAGAGGAGTACCTTAAAACACTTAGATGTTTGAAAAGGAAGATCAATAAATAACATACGCAGTTCTAAAGAGCAATGTCACCTGACGCAGTGAGAAGTGGACCTACGGCCAACTTTGTTTAGACCACACCTTGTACCAGTGTTCGAGTGTGCTGGTCCTCCAAGCTGGTCTGTCTGATTCGTAGAAGCGAGGGTACCCGCTGTATTTGATGACTTCATCCATTGATACACCCTTCGAGATCATCTCTTTCATCATCGACCTTACTGCGGTGAACCATTCAAGGTGCTTACTAACCTCGTCTTTATCTGAGAGAGGGCCATGACCTGGTACAACGACCTTAACATCCATTTTTAAAATCTTCTTGAACGTTTCTATCCATAAATCAGGGTCTGCTGTTGGGTCGCCTCCCCATGGAAAACGCTTTGCGAAGAGCAGGTCCCCCGCGAACAGCACGCCATCCTTGGGCACATACACCATCGAGGAGCATTCTGTGTGACCTCCTGTATGAATCATCTCTACGTCATCAACTATGAAGTGATCGTTAAAGGTGATGTTCGGGAGTATTATCTCCAGCCCTTCGAGGAGTTGTGCAACTTCAGGCCTGTTCACCCTCGCGTCCTCCACTAGCTTAGGAAGGTTATCCTTTGACCAGACAGTCTCCAAATTCTCTTCAATCCTCTTCTTAAGCAAATAATGCCCTACGATCTTACAGTCCCTGAAAGCCCAGCTGCCGAAGACATGATCTTGGTGGTAATGAGTGAGAAGCAGATGTGTCACAGGCTTGCTTGTGACATCAGATATGCTGCACCGAAATTCTGCGCCTGAAACTGGGTATTGAGAGTCGATGGCGATGACTTTATCTTCTAATACTACGAAGCCCACGTTACCCCCGCTTCTTCCTTCAGTATTCACATAAATTCTCGGGAAGATCTTTTCAAATTTCATAACCATAACGTAATATCTACACACAACACCTATTTATCTATTGTAAGGGTTATTTTGTTTCTCTCACCTTTTTTGGCCTCTTAGCACAAAATATATGATCGATATCATTCCTACTAAAACTGTTAGGGCGATTAAAACCACCGCTTGACCAAATGGATGATACCTAACTTCAATTATTAATTCTTCATCATATGCCAACAAAAGGGCTGAAGTCGTCTCAACATTTGCCGTACCGTAAATAGTCCCATTTAAGTAACTCTGCGCCGCTATCCCCCCATTTTCTTTTTGATAGGACCAAGCAACCCTCTCAACTGAGTCATAAATAGTGGAATTATAGCCTAAAACTTTGACCGTGAACAGGTATAAACCAAGCTTATAGTTCTGAAATCTCCCGTCCTCCTTTGCCGCCTTATCCAAGAAACCATGGCCATCCCACATTCCTTCGCCAACTCTAAGAAGTCGAGTGGCGTTTTCTTTGTCACCATTTAAGTGACAATTTAACGCTAGGTAGAAACAGAGGTCGGCATATTCTTCCGCGTCATAGAAGATGCCACCATCACCTTCTTGATGCCTGTCAGCCCATATAGTATGGTTCTCACCATCTATTATGTAGTAGGCAACACAAATGTTTCTCTTACCGTATCTGACGTTAGTTATCTTCTCTCCGAGCAAGACTTCGAAAAGGTTTGCGTTCCCAACTCTCTTGATGTACGGCGCTATTGTTTTGCTGATGTTTCCTGCGATGGTAGAGTTAAATCTTCTGAGCGCTTTGGAGGCCCAAAGGTTATCGCTGTAGATCCAAAATGTTCTATAGCAAGGCGTTCCATCTGGCGCGACACTCCCAGTGTCCTCCGACTCGCTTACTAACCCTATCATAGGATCGTACCTTTTAATTATATACTCAGCTGCCCTTTGAAGTCTTTGGATGTTATCTCCAACTTCAGTCTTCGCGGTTATGGTAAATGAATTTGTTAACATCAAAAGCGTGGTTAAAAGAGCTAAAAGAACCTTTCCCAACTCTTTCACATCCAATTTGTTCCGAACTAACCGCACATGCTCCAATTATTGTAGCTCATTATATAATTTTTTAATAAAACATCATTATAATAGCATCCAATAAACGACCCAAACTCTTTACGCTCCTTGATCGCCTCCTCTCCTAATCATAGAGTCAACAAATCGAGTTCAGCAAACGTGCCTATCGCGTAGAAGGTGTCCTTTAGAGTAGAGATCCCTGCGAAAATCGACCTTCTAAAGCCACCGTTCGCATTTTGGCATTCTAGTATAAAGTCAACATGCGATTGAGTGAATTTGGGTTTTTTCCCAAGCAACCTCAATGCCTTAATTGCTTCATATGTGTATTCTAGAACTCTGAACCGACTATTTGGTTTTACATTAAATCCTCCTTCCCTATCTTCAAGTTCTAAGACCCAGTCACCTGCCTTCTCCAAATCTGTTAAAGGGTAATCTAGCGTAGATAGTATTGTTAAAGAGTAAAATGTGGACGGGACATCGGAGTTTGTGAGACCAAATCCGTGGTCGGGTTTAAGAAAGCTTAACACCTTCTTGATTACTTCATCCCTTATGTTGGGTTGCTTGACTTTTAAGCCTAGTTTCTTGATCGTATCGAGGGTCTTAAACAGTTGCTCCAACTGTGTTGGTAGCTCTATGGAAGAGATCTCGGCCGAAGAATCACGTGACCTGTCTAGGTCACTTTCTAATCTGACCCTCTCGAAGTCAAGCATATCTGATCTAACCAACCTCTCAACCCACTTGTTAGCCCTCCCACTGAGCATGGATAGAGCATCAACTTTACTTGCCCCTTGGGGACGCTCTTGTAGGGTGTGAAGTGCATTCACCCAATAATAGGCACTATGTAGATTCAGATCTTCTATCTTCGAGTAAAGGAACTTTAGCGTCCTGTTCTTGTTAGGTATTTCCTCTCTAAGTAGCTTTAATGCGGCTAAAGCGTAGTAAGTATCGTCAACGGATGATTCAAATATGTCTTCATATTGATAAAAGAGGTAACCTCCATCTTCACCCTGCCGACTTTTGATGTAAGCGACAACATTAGATATCGCCTTTGACGGGATAGGAACCATATTAGTAAACTCCTCCTTTCAAAACCTTGGCTGCTAATTCTTTAGCAGAGGCTTCTTTAACGGTCGGACTTTCATTCGCATCCCAAGCGGATTTACTGATAAACGACCTCAAATTACGGTTCAGTTCCTCTAGCTTGTCTAACTGTGTTTTAAGGAGAGCCGCTCTGTATCCATACTTAACTTTACTAAAAACAGATTGGAAGTGGTTTAGACATAGAATAGAGGGTGATGTTTTATAGGCTTCTAACAATTCTGCTTCGAACCATGAAGTCAAAGAGGCCAAATAATTTTCTTCCGACTCAGCTACAAGTTCACATAATATACATTTTTCACCCCAAAGCTTACCATCGCTTCCCACACGGATCAACCTCTCAATCAGCGATTCTAAGACGTCTTGCATAATTATTGAAATCCCTAGTCCATCTAAACCGGGGTGATTATTTGAATACGAGAATATGTCCCATAAATGCCTTCTACAAAATCCATCACTTCTAATTCTCTCCCTAGTATTTGGGTCGGTCACATGCTCATACAACAAGTTATCAATCCACCTCTCCTTTCCTCTGTTCAAAAGAAAACATATAGGACAGTCCTCTTTTTCAATAGCCTCTTTCAAAAGTGAATAGAATATGTCTCTATTCTTTTTCGGTTCCCAAGCCCCCAATATACCCACCTAAATTTTAGATAGGCGTCATTATCCAACTTGTTGTTGGCGGTTTAGGCTTGAGACCTAGGCGGACGCCATCACCTTTCCGCCCCCTGATATCGTAGGGTACGGAAATAAACATTTCTAGTAATGTCCATATGTTTATAGCTAAAATAATCTGTGAGGGGTTTAAAACATTTGTTTGGATATTACTGTTAGCATTAATGGAAAAATACAGTTTGTAACGTAGCCATTTACTATCTAAAGCTTTTTTTACAAAAACACCTTTAACAATAATAGCTTTCTTTAAATATTTTAGGCATTAATTTTAATCAAAAGAAATTTATTTAACGTCTTTAATAAAGTTGCCTATGGAAGAGGTTTTTGTAAACTTTCTGAGCAAAGGTGAGAGGGTAGCTGGAATGTTGCATTTACCAGAGAAAACCCCCGCTCCTGCAGTAATATTCTGCCATGGTTTCACAGGAAATAGGATTGAAGCCCACAGGCTTTTTGTTCACGCTGCAAGAGAATTTTGTAAGAAAGGTTTCACTTCACTAAGGTTCGATTTCAGAGGATGTGGTGAAAGCGAGGGTTCCTACCATTCGATAACCATATCGGATGAGGTAGAGGATTTAAAGAACGCACTTAACTTCCTTTACGGAAGAGATGAAGTGCTAAAGGATGGAATAGGCGTTATCGGGTTAAGTTTAGGAGGGGTAATATCGATTCTGACCTCTGTAGAAGATCAGAGAATAAAAGCGGTCTGTACGTGGAGTAGTCCAGCAGATCTCAAAGAACTGGAATCAAATATAAAAAATATTTTTGGGGAAATAAAACTTAACAAGCTAATTTTAAAATCACACATCGACTTACCATCTGGGGACCGCATAGGAAGGAAGTTTTTGCTCGATGCGCTTAAGCATGATGTGTTAAAGAACGTTGCTAAGATATCGCCGAGACCTATATTCATAGTCCACGGCACAAATGACCAACTTGTACCACTCTCCCACGCTGAAAAACTTTTTAATGCTTCAAGGGAGCCGAGGGAAAAGTACTTTGTGGAAGGAGCTGACCATACGTTCAATAGATGGGATTGGCAGTGGCAAGTCATCGAACATAGCATAGAATTCTTCAAGAAATTTAAAAATAATACGAGCGGTTTATATTAAGGCGTCTACTCTTGAATTTAAGAAACAAGGCTATCTACTGTCTTAAATTAATCAACCCATCATTCCATAAGGTATCGAAGGAAGGGATACCTTTATATAAACAGACTTCGATTTGCGCTTATCATCCACCAGAACCTGATAGCTCCTTCCACACTTCATATGCCAACTTCTCTCCACCATCTCTCCTTATAAGACCGACATGGTCATTTCCGTTTAAATCATGTAGCCATGCCCAACCAAGTAGATGTAAATTAACTCCCCGGCTTCTAGTCAGACGCTCTACAACTTGGCTTATAAAGTCGGCTTGAGCTTGCTCGCCACCGAAGATGCTACTTGAAGGCCAACCAAGTTCACTAAATCCAAATGGTTTATCAGGCATATAGTTTGACGCCTTGGAATAGTAATCGTCTGGAAGATCAGAAGGCCTGTTTATTCCTCGCACAGCATAGGGGTAACTTGTGAAGACAAGGACATCAACCTTGTCTGAATTGAACATCGACAGAACATTTAGATCAGCTTCTCTGTTTTCCGATACGATTTCGCGGGCGAATGTACAGAAAACCTTTGTGCCAGGAGATATCGCTTTCACAGCATCATATATCTCATAATACAGGCTTACGTAGTGTTGGAAACCATTAGGGTCACCTTCTTTCGCGCCATATTTTTCATACCACCGGTTAACTTCGTTGCCGATAGATAGATAAAGAGGGTGTGAGGCCTTTACAACATCGATGACGGCTTGTTTATAAGCTTCTCTCCACGCTGGATTGCTTAAACTTGCATCTTTAATATTCGGTGGGGTGGAGAGCGTCATCCCTTGCCCTATGAACGATAGTTGGATTAGAGGGAACATTCCATTCCCGCGAATATATCGTTCAACGAAAGTTTTCCCCCAGTCGGTAGAGAGATCTCCAGCAAAGTTGTAGAATGGGCTAGGTCGTCCCCAGACAGGAGAAAAATCAGAGTATTGTGCGGACTGAGCATATGCATCTTCAAAGGACTGGTTGTCTCCTGGTATGGGAAGAACGCCTATAAAGAACCCCCGTTTTGGAATGCTCGGGGAATCATCCGATATTATGCTGGTTTCTTCTTTATTGGCAGGACGACCAAGAACAAGGATAGAAGCAACAATTATAGCAATTACTATTAGAAGTGATGGAAAAAGCACTCTTCTGTTCAACTCTCCTTCCTCCTCTTTATTAACATAAAATTGGGATATAATTGTACATGTTTATAAAAATTAATATTCTAAACCATAACTGCAAAAAGTTAAATGGCGCTACCAAAACCATAGAGTCCTAAAAGAAACAGGAATAAAATATTTGATACTTCAACACCGGATTTGAATGGTTTAGGATCATCCGTCTGTTAACCTTCTCTTTCTAACTACAGCGTTGTTAACTAAAACGGAGTTCGGAATTATGACGACGTCACCGCTATTCCTTAATACCCTTCTAAGCTCCATTTATCTAAAGTCATTTTGAATTCTTTTCCTACAAACCCGTACTCCTCTGGTTTAACAAGTTTTAATACAACAAATTTTAATTAGATTAGGGTGCAAATAATGTTAAAAGGATATGATGAGAAGAAGATAAGTTTTAAGATGGACGATAGAGGTATAATCATAATTAATGATGACTTCCTTACAACCGATGTTATTTTTGAAGATAGTATAGACTTGATAGTAACCTCACCTCCTTATAACATTGACATAAAATATGAATCATTCAGGGACGATATTCCTTATGAGAAATATTTAGAGTTCACGGAAAAATGGCTAAACAAAGCACTAAAATTATTGAAGTCCGATGGAAGAATGTGCTTGAATATCCCACTGGATAAAAGTAAAGGACGAAATAATGATGGTGGTTTTCAAAGTGTTTATGCCGATACAGTTAGCATAGCAAAGAAAGTAGGTTGGAAATACATGACCACAATCGTTTGGAATGAGAGCAATATATCAAGGAGGACTGCTTGGGGTAGTTTTACAAGTGCGTCAGCTCCATATATTATAGCACCTGTTGAAATGATAGTTGTAATGTACAAGGAAACATGGAAAAAGTTAAGAGATGGTAAATCGGATATAACCTCAAAAGAGTTTGTGAATTGGACACTTGGATTATGGGAATTTCCAGGGGAAAATCCAAAAAGGGTAAATCACCCTGCACCATTTCCAGTAGAATTGCCACGAAGATGCATAAAACTCTTTAGTTATGTGGATGATTTAGTCTTAGACCCATTTCTAGGAAGTGGTACTACACTTGTAGCATGTTCCTTATTAAATAGAAGAGGAATTGGGGTAGAGATGGAAAAAAAGTACTGTGAATTTGCTAAAAAAAGGTTGATAGAAGAAGGCAAAATACTAGAAAAAAGACTAGAATCATATACATTAGATGGTTAAGATATATTATGGTTGTAACTATTTTAAAAAGAAAGTATGATGAAATTGTATCAAATGAACATTTCAGAAATTACCTAAGAGCCATCCAAAACTTTGAATCCATCTCAGAAAACGAGATAAGAGGTATTTTAACAGAACATTATAAAAACGCCCGTAGCCGTGATCAAGCCTGGAAAAACTATAAAGGCATCTTATATGAATATGCTGTTTTTAGACTTCTACAACAAATTATAGATAACGACAAAGAATTAAATAGAAAAATTAGCTTAAGCACAGGTGAACAATTAGCATCTTCTATCAAAGAACAGATAGTTATTAAGAATTGGAACGAAATACTTCCGGATGTAGACATGTTGATTATCGATAAGAATAAGAATCTTGTAAAGGCTATAATTTCTTGTAAAACTAGCCTTAGGGAGAGATTGACAGAAACAGCATTTTGGAAGAGAGAACTTGAGAAGCACAAAAGAACAAGGGACATGAAGATTGTTTTCATAACTACGGATAAAGATAATGAACTTAAGATAAACACTAATAGGTATATTCTACTCCATGTAATAGATTATACCTTTATAACGGATCCAGATAGATATAATGAATTAGAAAAGCATTATACAGAGACATATGGTGCAAAGGAAGACTTTATGACCTTAATCTCCAAGGTTAAACCTATCTCTAATATTAGAGATTTCATAAAAAGTTTACTGCCATAACAGTTTAAATTAGGATTTAATATATCATTTTATTATTGATGTTTATGTTCTTGTAGCCTTTAAGCTTGTATTTACTTATATATTATCTATAATATAGGTAATATAATAAATAATTTTAAATACTACTATAAAAAATACGAAAATATTTTCTTATATTCGTCTGTTTCCTCTAGCAACAATCCAAGATTACTCCGTGAAACCGCTTCAAAAAAGATAACACGACAGTTCCCATACTTTAAAATTTATAAAGAATTATTCAATAAAAAGTATAGACTGAAATGTTTCTAAATAACAAAAACAGATTTAATAAAAGCTATTCAAGAGTACTTAAGCATAGAATACTGAAAAAGTTAAAGCAGATAGAAGAGCTTGTTCCTATACTTTTAGAGAACGATATAACAAAGCCTTGGGCTACAGAATATCTAAACGTTAAAAAAAATTGTAACGGTGGAAATGTTCTAAATAAAACCAACTCTAGTAACGAAGTGGTAGCCCGGACCAGATTCGAACTGGTGTTTGCGGCTCCAGAGGCCGCTGTGCTTGGCCGCTGCACCACCGGGCTGTTGTTTTATGGTAAAACAGTCCTGCCTAAAAGATTTTCGAGTTTTAACAGGTGTGGAATAGGTTTACATGAAATTTAATATTTCTTTTAAAGAACTTATTGGTTTTATGTTGCAGTTCTTAATGTCTTTTTTGTTTCCAAAGTATAGGCCTAAGCCTGCAGTCTTCAACATATTTATGTCGTACATCGTATCTCCTACAGCGATAGTTTCTCTTAGGGGAACATTTTCCTTCTTAGAAACGCTGATTAGTATTTGGTCTTTCCTGTAGGGGTCTACGACTTCGATCCCTCTGCCTGTTAAGTATCCTTCTCTGTCTACTTCGAGCTTGTTCGCGAGCACTATGTCCACCCCCAACTTTCGCCCAACATACTTTGCTAGGATATCTATGCCTGCTGTTAGAACGACTGCTCTAAGACCCCTCTCCTTAAGTTTGGAGACAGTTTCCAACGCTCCTTCGTTGAATTCGTAGTCTTTCAAGATTTCCTTTATTTCGCTGATGTGTATCTTCTTTTTCTTTTTCATCCAAGAAGAAATGTCCCGCACCATAAACTGCTCGTACGAGATCACTCCAAGCCGGTATTCTTCTAGAGCCTTCCTCGCTTCTGGCATCGTCCCAAAATGTTTGTGTATCAGTCCCCAGCTGCTTCTACATTTTATTAACGTGCCGTCTAAGTCAAAGAAGATGAGCTTATACACCAACATTTAAGCTTAAGGACAGCATAATATAAATAATTGTTCGTAGATAAAACTTTACGGAGTCTAATTTGAGGCGACTTTACGAGGTAGAAGTGTATTTCCATAAAGACTTCATCAAAGTGGAGGGAGACAAAATCCAAGTAGGTTTAACTTCGAAACCAAAGGACGGGAAAGCGAATTTTGAATTGATAAAGAAGGTCGCGCGGTACTTTAACATTTCATCATCCAATGTGAAGATCTTGTCTGGTTTTAAGTCGAGGAAAAAGGTGATAGAAGTAGAAGAGGAAGAGTACTGTTCCTAATTTTTAACCCTTTAGATCTACTCTATCACGCTTGAGCAATGAGGTCTATTTCCACAAGGAGTTGATCAGATGCGAGCTTCGCTATCACTGTCGTCCTAGCTGGGAACTTTTCTTTGAAGAATTGCGCATATATTTCATTCATAGGTTTGAAGTCCTCTGCTTTTGTTATAAAAACAGAGACCTTCGCCACGTTATCAGGCGTCATGCCTACCTTTGCGAGTATGTTCCTAATGTTTTCCAACGTCTGCTTTGTCTGCGCTTGAATCCCTCCTTCGACCACCTTCCCAGTTGAAGGGTCGATTCCAACCTGGCCAGATACGTATAAAGTATCCCCAACTTGGACAGCTTGTGAGTATGGTCCTAAAGGCTTTGGTGCTTTTTCAGTCAATATAACCTTCTTTTTTAACAACAACTTTCACCAAACACCAGAATCAGCCCATGCTCATAATCTTTGTGGTATACTCATCACCTCCCTGTCTAATTATTCAAGTTCCTTGAGTAAAGTTTATATTTAAAGGGAAAAAGCCCATAAATCGATTTGATATGAGCCTTTCAATAGGAAGTAGTGTAAGCGCATACCTTAAGTTGACTTTGCTATTTGCGATTCTAGGTGGAATATTTGTTGCCTTGGGTTTTATTATCGGAGGGTTGGAACTAGCTACGTGGTTCCTGTTCTTCGCTTTAGGCCTAAACTTCATAATGTACTTCTTAAGCGACAAACTCGTATTAGCGACGACGAGGGCAAAGGTCGTCAGCGAGGAGGAGGCCCCGAGGCTTCATGCTATTGTTAGTAGGCTTGCTTCCCAAGCTGGGATACCTAAGCCGAAGGTTGCGATCGTGAAGAGCCCTCAGCCGAACGCGTTCGCAACAGGCAGGAACAAGAACAACGCTGTAGTGGCTGCGACTACCGGCCTACTCAATATAATGAACGATGATGAAGTTGAGGCGGTGTTAGCTCATGAGATAGGGCATGTAGTCCACCGCGACATGCTTTTGTCTACAGTAGCTGCTTCAATAGCAACAGCGATCTCCTATATCGGCCAGATAATTATGTTGATGGTATTGTTTGGTGGTGGAGGAAGAGACAGAGACAGTGCTGGCAGAAGCATCGCAGCACTAGGGGCTGCTATTCTAGCTCCTTTAGCCGCTACCTTCGTTCAACTAGCTATATCCAGGAGTAGGGAGTACTACGCAGATGAGGCGAGTGCAGTGTTAACTAGGAGACCTCGTTCGCTGATTAGAGCGCTCTCAAAGATAGAGGAGATGATATATCGCGGTGCACCACTTAACACGTCACCTTCGACAGCGTCACTCTGGATAGCGAATCCTTTCAGAGGAAACGGGTTATTGGAACTCTTCAGCACACACCCATCAACACAGAACAGGATTAGAAGGCTTGAAGAGATAGCCTATAAGATGGGTGTTCCCTACTAGAGTGTATCATGGAAACCTTCATAGTTTCGGTGGACTACTCCAACGCCTACAGCTCTAGTAGAGCCCTCCGTAGTAGGAACGTTACTACAGTTAACGTCACACCTGAAACTACAGCAGGCCAGATTAAAGCGGCTGTTCTGAAGTTCCTTAACCTACCTTATGAAGACCTCTACTTTCTCGAATACAAGAAGCGGCAGCTGGAAGATAAAGAGATGGCGTCAAGCCTAGGGCTTTCTAAAGGCAGTATGCTCGTCCTCGGCTGCAAAAACTTTAATGAACTCTATACTAGAATGAGAAAGGATGGCCGATTATGAAAGAATTTTGGGAAAAATTGAAATACTAAAGCAGTAGAGTTGCGTGTAATGTCAGAGCCGTCTTCGAGCCATTATGTTCTGCGGGTGATTAAGCTTTCCTTCTACGAGAATAAGAAGGCTTTCCTCTTCTATCTCTGCCTTTTCGCAGCCGTTATTTTAGTAAGCACCCTTGTTGAATATAATGGAGAACTCTCTAACATATTTTATTTTTCTTTCGGTAACCCGCTTGGTATAGCGACCTCTCTGTTTTTACACACCAACGTCACAAATGGAGTTGTAAATATCGTCTCAGCCTTTTTTGTTGTCTTCACGTACCTCCTTGCTAAAGCTTTAACTGACGCCTACAAAGTTATTCCTGGCAACGCGTTAACGAATTACTTCATGCTCACCCCATTATTAGCTTCAATTGCATCAAATTCTCTAGTTTATGCAACCATGTTTTTAGCTGAGGACTACCAAAGTTTACAGTTCTCCGGTTTTCAGGGAGTAGTCCAAGGGCTTATCGGCTTCACATTAGCAATTCTATTAATAGCATTTCTAAAGATACGGAGTTGGAGTAGGTACTTGCCAGTTTTCATAGCACTTTTTCTTATCATATCTGTAGGCTACTTGCTTCCCAGGTCTTTTTCGTCGGAATTTAATCCATCAACTCTTTACGACATCTCTAAACTTCTAAGCCTACAAATTGCTTTCTTTACCGGATTGACCTCCTTAAGAATTATTAGTAGGAAACAGAAGGCAGGTTAAAAAATTTAAAGCTGTCCCTTACTATCACATAGTATGTTTAATGTTAAACCCATAGGTGTAGTTCACGTTGACGCAGCTGACAACGACATAAGGGTAAAAGGTTCTGCCGAAGGAAGAATAGAAATATTCCAAGAATACGCTGAGGGGTTATATTCTTTAGATGGTTTTTCCCATATAATCTTGGTCACATACCTGCATCGTGTCACCGAACCTGAGAAGAAGGTTTTAAAGGTGAAATTTAGGCATTTACAGAATTTAGGCATACCGCTTGAATCGTTACCCGAAGTCGGGGTTTTCTGCAGCGATTCCCCCCACAGACCAAACCCGATTGGGGTGAGCATTATCCGTGTCTTAAAGGTTGATGGGAGATTTATTTACGCAGGAGACTTAGATCTCTTTGACGGCACACCGGTAATTGATGTTAAGCCTTATACCCCTTTTAGGAGAGTTGAAGATCTAAAGGTTCCAGAATGGTATGCCAAGATAATTGCTCTTGTTGGGAAGGAGCCTTAGGCTAATCGTTCTAATAAGGGAGATAGAAGGCGGCTGCTATAGTGCCATATAGCCCAACATCATCGCCTAGGGCGGTTAACTTGACATCTGGTACTTTATTGACTGCATGCTCTTTAACTCCCCCAACTATTGGGCCCAGTATCAATTCACTATTATTCAGGGCAACAGACCCACCTATTATAATCAGCTCAGGGTCGTATGCGTTTACAATATCAGAGAGACCTATAGAGTTTATTTCCCCCACCTTTTCTACCACAGCCAGTGCGAATTCATCCCCACTCTTTGCTGCGTCAAAAACTTCTTTGGTAGTCAACGTATTAAGCCGATCGTGAATGACACTATGCCTTACTATTTCTTGATTGAATTCGCTAGAAAGGTACCTAGCATATTGAGGTATATTATTTCCAGAACAGTACGCCTCCCAATGGCCACGCTTTCCGCAGCCACAGACTAGTCTGCCTTCGAAGTCGACAGTAAAATGACCCACCTCATGCGCATTTCCATCCTTACCAAGGATAAGGCGCCCGTCGACAAAGACCCCACCACCTATCCCACTGCCAAAAGTAACGTACACCAGATTTTCTACATTGCGCCCTTGCCCAAAAAACTTCTCCCCGATCACAGCTGCTACACAATCATTGAACATCCTAACTTGAAGACCGAGTTCTTTAGAAATCGGCTCAACCAGGTAGCACCTTTTAAATGGCAGGTTAACAGGAGATATGTAACCCAACTTAAGGTTCAAGGGGCCAGTTGTCCCTATATTGACCTCAATAGCATTCTCTAAGTATTCTCTTGGAAGCCCCTTGATCATTTCAAGGATCTGCCTACTTAAGGCGTACTCATCCCCCTCATGAGTTGTCTTAGTTACTAATTTGGCAAGGATTCTACCATCCTTAACCCCTATTGCAACCCTGAGGTTGGTCGCACCTATGTCGACACCAATGGAAGTCTGCAACTTTTATCACAACACTCAAAAACCAGCTCATGGATAAAAGTCTATTGCACCTTGTTTTTTGTCCCACAGTATTTGCATTCAACTTCCGCAATACCTCTTGTCGTAGCTATATCTAGCGGGGCACCACATTTAAGGCAGAGGAAGGCCTTTGGCCCTTCAACAACCTTCTCCTCAGCTGCCACTGAGGCCTTATCTTTATCGGCCTGCCCTGAAAGAACGTAGTTGATTGCTTCAACGAACTTCTCTGTCTCATCTCCTGACGTGTCAAAGACCGCTTCCTTGAACCTCTGACCCTGTTTAAGCTCTATGTACACGCCTTCCCAAGCGATAAGCCCAACTCGCCCTTTATTCGCTTCTGTGACGACTCCTAGCGGTATTTCTAGGTCGAGTACTCTGTCAACCTTTGTCTTTGTCGCGATAAAGAGCTTCTTCTCTAAAACAACCTGCTTCTCCACTTCGTATATGATTCTTTGATCTGTTACTATCACCCTTCCCTCGTTCTTTTCACCGGGGCTCTGCTTTTTAGCCTTCACACACAAGATTGGATGCTCTTTCTCCATCATCGCTACTGAAGCCGACTGAGCCGCGTTGACCGCTTCTTCAGCGTCCGCTACTACTTTTCCTATCTTCTCTACATTGTTTCTCAGCTCGCTAAATCCGCTTCTCGCACGGTCGATCTGCGTCTGCGCTTTAGAGGTGAAGCTGTTGACCTTCGATGTATACCCCATTACTTCCCCCCTCAAAGCGAATTCGATTATGAATGGTTGATTAATCCTGTTAAGAAGGTTATTACCTTCACTTTTCAACGCGTTTACCTCTGATCGAAGCTGCTGTGAAAAAGCGTCGACCTCCGCTGAGACCCCTGAGCGTGTTGTATTCCACTTTTCTACTAGCTCGTTGAGTTGGTGTTCTACACCTACCCTATGTACGAAACCGTTCGCCCGTAAAGCCTTGAACCTTGAAGGCAGAGAAGTGGTCATACTATCTATGTGCGCTATCGAGGCGGAAAGCCAGTTGAGTTGGCTTTCTATTTGTGATAGGTTAGATAGGCTACGGTTTACTTCTGATCTGAGTAGCTGTCTGGCATCATGCTGAGGTGGTGTACTGCGGAACATTTTATAGCGAATAAAATCTTCGAATTCTAATATCTAAATGTTTTCCTTAACAAAATGGATGTGGTGAAATATGTGGTGATGATATCGTTAGAAGTACTTCTTGGTGATCATACCTACAAGGTCGAGTAGGACCGTCGCGAATGTCCATACGGCTATCAAGTATATTATGGGTGTGAACTCCATTGTTATTGTGGTTACTCCCCCAGAATAGTTGAGGGTGGTTGTGAAGACTCCATTATTTAGTAAACTGATTAGTAGCCATAGAGCTAGAACTTTGACGAACGCGTTCAATAAGAACTTGTAGATGATATTTTCAAGCAGTGACACTGTTATCTCTAAAGAGACAAAGATAGCTACTGCGAAGACGAGTACATACTCTAGCTTTCCTATTGGGAGACCCGCTTGCCCGATTAGATATGGTATTGCATAAAGGTAGAGAAGGTACCAAAGGAGTCCAGAAGATAGACCATACAGAACTTTGAACAGGAAGTCCACGATCTTTGTCCTCTTCTTCATAGTTGCTCGACTGTTATCTTTATAGGGTAAAGCCCCGCGAGGACGAACCTAATTTCAGCTCGGATATATAATACGTCTTTGGCTTCTGTGGCTGGGATGAATATATTTGCACTAAATTTGTCACCTTTCTTTATAACATTCTCACTTAGCTCGGAGCTAAACTCTTTAACTGCGACCTTTAGATGGAATTCTTCTAGAGGGATGGTCCCATTGTATTCTGCGACATAGATTAATTTTACATGCGTCTTATTATAAGTAGAAACCGAGGTGTTTATAACAAAGATCTTCGGGTTGATGCTTTCTTCGTAGACAAACTGGGCTATTGGAGAGATTAACATAGCACCCAAGGCGAGGAATACGAGTGAAAGAGCTAAAAAGGCTAACCCTCTCACTTAGCTTCACTTTTGTCTTTGTAAAGGTCCACTCCATTCTTTAGGACGATCGCACCGATCCAGACGCAAACACCTAAAAACGCCAGCTTTGCAACAAGGTCGATCAAGTCATAACTCACACTAATTAAGGCCCCTGCAATACTACTGTCCACTGGTTTCACAAGCCCCTTATAGTTTAAAAAGACATCTATCGCGAAGGCGAAAGGTACGATCAGGAAGATAAGCCCAACGCTCAATAAGATAGTGGCGATCGGCTTCTTGGCTAAGACGCTCTTCTTTTCACCCTTTTCTTCAGAGACTCCACTCATAGCATAATATAGTGTTGCCACGTATTATAAATTTAATCATCAACCGCGATTTCATGCTGCCTTCATCGGCCATCTTTTATCTTCCATGATGAGTTACTATTACTTTCCCCCTCCAAACATAAATGTCCTATAAGACGCACATGAATCTATTTGCAGAGCTCCAGCAGAGCCTTTTTAATAATGTCAATACTTTCCATGTACTCTGCAGTGCTTACTCTTTCGTTAGGGGAGTGAGAGAGTTTGGGGTCACCCGGTCCAAAGGTTATTACAGGCACCTTGACCCCCCTGCCAAAGACATTCATGTCTCCTGAACCGGTCTTCCTTATGAGCTTGGCGGATGCTCCTTTAACTTCTTTAATCGCTTTCTTGAAGGCGATTACCAAATCGCTATTAACTGGTGCCGTGTATGCTGGCGTCAAGTCCTCAACCTCCATCTTAAAGCCTATCTTCCCCTCACAAATTTTACTAGCTTCTCCTTCGATTTGATCGATGATCGCCTGGCTTGTAGTAGAAGGGGGGAACCTGATGTCCACTGTCATCACACACTTTGAAGGAGACATATTATGGGATTCGCCACCTATAATTTTGGTCAGACAAGAACTTATTGTGTCGAACTTTCTCTCTTTCCCGATTGCCGATTCATTGTACTTTTTTATAAATGCCCAAAGTTCTAGCGCTGCGTCAACAGCGCTCTTCCCCATCCAAGGGGAGCTTGCATGGAAGCTTTCCGTTAGAAAAGAAAATTTCACGCGCATCCCGCCCCTGTAACCAATCACAATGTTGTTTGAACACGGCTCCCCGAAGACTGCGTAGGAAGGTGTCAAACCGCTTTTGATAAGGTGCTTGATCCCATTTCCTGTATCCTCTTCTCCAACAACTCCAACGACGAAAAGCCTATTTCGAAATGAGGCTTTACTCAACTCATATGCTGCACACAAGAACGCGGCCATCGAAGACTTTGCGTCTACGGCGCCTCTCCCAGAAACACCCTCTGAATCCCTTTTGACAGGCAGCTCTCCCGGTACAGTGTCGACATGGCCACATAGGAGTATTGAGGGCTCTTTTCCTTCGTAGATGCCGATAACATTTCCTACCTCATCCAAGTACGCTTGGTCCACCTTAAGTTCAGAAGATAGTATCTCTCTGATTCTTTCTGTGATCTGCTGCTCTTGGCCACTAGGGGAGTAGATCGATACCAGCTCGTGGAGGAGGCTGACGTAATCCATTAGAACTAGCTCCTAGCTTCTCTTACCGCGTATTCCATTATTATCCTTGGTATGTCCACGCCTGTCGCAGGAACGGTGTTCTTGAATTCTGTTGTATTGTTGACTTCATGCACTATTAACCCGTTTGGAGACTCCATCATGTCCACTCCAAACACGCCCCCACCAACCGCTTTAGCGGCTTTAATGGCGATCTCTTCCATCTCACCTGTGATGTCGCATTTGACGGCCTTTCCACCCCTTGCTGTATTCGTCCTCCAATCGGTTTCGGGTTGATATCTATATATACCTGCAATGACCTCTTCTCCAACAACAAACAGCCTCAGATCTCTTGGAGGCCTCTTAACGTACTCTTGCAGGTAGTAGATTTGATACATAGGGTACATGTAGTCTCTATCCTCGAAGACGGCGAGAGCAGATGGTTCATCGTTAAGCAAAGCGATCAACCTCCCCCAACTCCCACTAACCGGTTTAAGGACAGCTTTTCCATTAAACTCCTCCTTGAACGCTTTCATAGCCATGTCGGAGGTTAATGCGACCACCGTCTTTGGAGTGGGTATGTTATTTTTCTGGAGAAGGAGCGTTGTGAGCATCTTATTTCCAGTTACGTTAGCGGTATAAAGGGAGTTGATAACCCTTTTACCCTTAAATTCAAAGAAGGCTGTTGTATGTAGGTTCCTGTAGTAGCTTACCGCCCTCTGCAGTATTATGTCACCATACTTAATGGTTAAAGGCTTTGATATGTCGAATAGTTCCTCCTTGACGTCTACAAGCTCAACCTCTACATCTAGTTTTTTCCCAGCGTTATAGAGAGCCTTTTCTTCCCATCTTATCACGTCATATAGAATAGAAATCTTGACCACTTTACTCAACCTTGTTCAAGACATCTTGCTCCTTTTTCAGAAGCTCCTCCATCTCTTCTGTAAGTTCAAGCTCAAACAGGTCGATACCCAAGTCTTTTAACCCTGAAACCAGCTTTTTAGTCTCCGTTTCAGCCTCGATACCGAACATTCTTAGCAGGAACTCAGCACCGGTCTTTCCTAAGAGACCACCAAACACCAATCTCCTTCTATTTCCCACAACCTTAGGAGGTACTAGTTCGTACGTTTTAGGGTTTCTAAGAACCGCTGCGACGTGAGTTCCAGCTTTATGTTTGTACGCGTTCCCACCAACCAAGGGAGCTGAATTAGGGACAGGGATTGAGGTGTACTCCTCTATGAGCCTTGAGATTTCGAAGAGCATATTGAACCTTACGTTGACGTCAGCACCGTATAGCACTTTTAGAGCGAGAGACGTCTGAGCTAAGTCAGCGATACCAACTCTCTCACCTAAACCGTTAACGGTTACGTGAACCTGCTCAGCGCCAGCTTCGAGGCCTGCGATCGAGTTCGCAAGGGCTAAACCCATGTCGTTATGGCAATGGACGTCTAGAGGCACATTCACGCTATCCTTCACATGTTTGACTAGGTTATACATGCCACTAGGTGCCATAATGCCTACAGTGTCTGGTAGGCTGATTCTATCTACATGCGCCCGTTCTAGCTCTTTTGCGAAGGCGACGACGTATTCTGGGTCAGCTCTGCTCGCGTCTTCTAGGGTGACTCTAATTTGAAGCCCATGCGCCTTTGCGTAGTCAACAGCATCCAAGGTTCGAGATAGAGCCTCTTCCCTACTTACACGGAGCTTGTACTTGAGATGGATATCCGAGACTGAATGGTACAAGGCCGCGAAGCTCGCCCCACACTCGAGAGCTTGATCTATGTCCTTTCTTAGAGCCCTCCCGTGAGCCACTATTGTTGCATTCAACCCTGCTTGTACGATCTTCTTACACGCTTCCATGTGCTGTCTAGAAATTATTGGGCTGATCTCTATTGCATCCACACCTAAGAAGTCTAGCGTCCACGCGATCTGCACCCGTTGGCTGTTGGTGAAGGAGCATCCGGGAAACTGTTCCCCCTCTCTAAGGGTGCTATCTAAGATCTTTATCTTCCTCCCCTTAAGTGAGTTCTTCCCGTTGTACCTAGGCCCGAAGCCTACGCGTTCAACATCTTCTCCAAGTTTTTCGATAATGTCATCTTTCATTACTAACATCACCAAAGAGAAGGTGATCAGACAACTTCCTTCAGAATTATGACCGTATTGGTCTTCATAACACCAGGGGTTTTACGTATTTCCTCAACGTAGCTGTTTACCTCTGCTATACTCGGCCCGCCGATGAATGTTATAATATCGTATTGGCCTGTTATTTCGTATACTTGTCTAACACCTTTAATCTTTTTTATGCTTTTAGAGATTTCAAAGGTAGGTGTGGAAGGGTTGACAGCTACTAAGGTGAATGCGTGAGCTGCTTCCTCTTTTACGTCGATTGTGAACTTTCTGATAACCCCATCCTCTACAAGCTTCTTTATCCTCCTTCTAACCGCAGCCTCTGATAGACCGACCTTTTCACCTAATTCTATGTAGGAAATTCGAGAGTTCTCTTTAAGAGCTTCGATTATCGCACTATCTACCTTATCTAATTCCATATCAGTGCCTTTAATTAACTTATTTAAAACATTTTCCCCTTAAATATGCTGTTTTTCGTACCAAGTTAACGAATCTCTTAGTATATCTGAGCCCTCTAAGACTTCGCTTTCACCTATTATGAGTGGAGGTAGAAGCCTTAACACCGTCCTTCCAGAGTATAGTGTTAAAAGACCGAGCTCCAACGCCTTCAATAGTATCTCTTGGAACCTCACCTTGAGGTCTACAGCTATCATCAACCCCTTCCCTCTCACTTCTCTGACGACCTTTAAAGACGACGTCCTTTCCTTCAGCTCTTTAATCAGGGAGGCTCCTGAGACCCTCGCATTTTCGATCACACCATCTTCAACGAGCACTTCTAGTACAGCTCTCCCAGCAGCACACGCAATAGGGTTCCCCCCTGTTGTACTTGTATGCTCACCAAGCTCCAATGTGTTCATATACTCAGCTTTACCTATCACACCAGCCATAGGTATACCACCCCCAATCCCCTTGCCTATCGTCATAATATCTGGTGTCACACCCCAATGTTGGTGTGCCCACATCTTCCCAGTCCTCCCAAGCCCGCTTTGCACTTCATCAACAACCAGCAACATGCCGTGTCTATCCGCAACTTCTCTTAGCCCATTTAAGAAGCCCTCTGGCGGTATCTTTATACCCCCCTCTCCTTGTATGGGTTCAACGAAGATCGCTGCGAACTCGTCTAAGTTTCTACCCTTCTCTAAGTCTTCGAGATCACCATACTCTGAGAACTCTACACCCTTGTATATCAGGTCTTGAAATGAATCCCTGTACTTTTCAGAGAAGGTTAGAGAGAGTGCGCCTAACGTCTTGCCATGGTACGCGCCTTTCATAGCGATCACCTTCTTTCTCTTCGTACTCTTTATAGCTACCTTCAACGCTGCTTCGAGCGCTTCTGCACCGCTGTTTGCGAGATAGGCTACATTTAATCCTGGAGGGGTAACCGACATAAGCCTTTTCAAGAACAAGGCCCTCTGCTCGCTGTAAATGGAGCTGTGGAGAACCGGGAGTGTTTCGACCTGCTCCTTTATCGCGTTTATAACCTTCTTATTTGAGTAACCGAGGATGGCGACACCATAACCGCTCATGTAATCGATGTACTCCTTCCCATTAACATCATGTAGCCTACAACCTTCCCCCTTTGCTATCGCAACAGGGAACTTTTGATACGTGCGCGTAAGGTGAGCGTCCTCAATAGACTTTACTTCATCGAAATTTAAGGTCATCTTCTTATCACCGTTCTTGACTCCCCGTTTAAGCTGTTTGTTATAGGGTTTTCAACATTCCCAGCGGAGATGATGCTTTCTTTAGCGCCCTGTTCTAAGGCTTCAATCGCAGCCAGAAGTTTCTTGTCCATCCCAAAACCTACCTTTCGCATGCTGGCTTTTGCGCCTTCTAAGGTAAGCTCCTTTATTAGCTCGCCGTTGATCATAACGCCAGCTACGTCTGTTAGAAAAACAACTCTATCTGCTCCTAGGCCACCTGCGATGTAGGCTGCAGCCCTATCCCCATCCACGTTTAATGGTTCTCCTTCAGTTCCAATCGCCACAGGGGCTATGACTGGAACGTATCCTTCGCCAATCAGTGTCCGAAGAATCTGTGGGTTTACTTCTACTATCTTCCCTGTGTAGCCGCCTTCCATTGCGACCCTCCTTCCTCTCTCATCTATTGCGATAAGTTTCTTCTTCCTTTCAGCTAAGAGGAGTCTACCGTCGAAACCTGATAGCCCAACCGCTTTAACACCCTTACCACCAAGGGCTAACACAATTTCAGAGTTGATTTTGCCCTTCATAACCATGGTATAGATTTCGATCGTTTCCTTGTCGGTGTATCTGCTCCTCATACCTTCAGGGGAGACTATAAACTTCTGTCTTTTACCAAGCCTTTCAGCCACCTCGGTCACCTCATACCCCCCACCGTGGACCAGCACTAGCTTTTCCACTTCAAGAGCTTTACAGAAGTCGGCTAGAATGTTTTCTGGAGGGCCGAGTTTAAGCAGGCTCCCACCAACCTTTACCACAGTAACCATAAACCTACACCGGGTGTAGCGCTGGGAAGTTCAAGCCTTCCTTTTCATCGAAACCGAACATCAGGTTCATCGATTGGACGCCATTGCCAGCTGCGCCTTTGATTAGGTTATCTATCGCACCGAAGACGACTATCCTGTTAACGTATGGGTCGACTTCGAATCCTACGTCAGCAAAGTTCGACCCTATGGCGATCTTGGGGTCAGGGTACTTGTAAAGCCCCTTTTTATCCATTATAAAACGAACGAAAGGTTCTTCCTTGTACATGCTCCTATAAGCCTTCCAGACAGCGGCTATTTCAGGTTTCGAAGAGGTCATGACGTGTGATGTAGTCAAGATGCCCCTTACCATGTTCACAGCGTGCGCGGTCATCCCAATCTGAACGCTTCTCCCTGAGACATAATTGAGCTCCTGCTCTATCTCTGCAGTGTGCCTATGTGCGACAGGTTTGTAGACCCTGACGACGCCAAACCTTTCAGAAAAGTGTGTAGAAAGAGATGGCTTTCCACCTGCTCCAGAAGACCCTATCTTCGCATCAACTATCACATCATTTTCTACCAGCCCAGCTTTAGCTAAAGGCGCTAAGCTGACAATAGCTGCCGTGGACATGCAGCCTGGCACAGCGACGTACTTTGCACCCTTCAATTCAGACCTATGGAGTTCAGGCAGCCCGTACACGAACTTGCTGAGGAGGTCAGGTGCTGGGTGAGTATAGTTATACCACTTCTCGTAGGCGTGAGGATCCTTTAACCGAAAATCAGCGCTCATGTCTAAGATCCTAACACCTGTTTCAACAAGCTTGGGTGTGATCTTACTCGAGGAACCATGGGGCACGGCCAAGAAGACTGCATCCACCTTTGAAGCCACCTTAAGTGGGTCGTCAGCCGAAAACTGTAGATTGGTCATCCCCTTTAAGTTGGGGTGTGTCTTAAAGATGTATTCGCCTGCGTACTGCCTTGACGTAGCAGAGACGATTTCAACTTCGCCGTGGGATAGGAGTAGTCTTAATATTTCCCCACCCACGTACCCAGAAGCCCCTACAATTCCAACCTTCACCATTATCTTTTCACCTTCTCCAACGCATACTCTGCTATCGCCTTAGGTATATTAACTGTTGAGACACTAGCAGCGCCTTTGAATTCTACGCAGCCGTTAATTTCGTGAACCAGTAGGCCTCGATCACTCTCCATAGCGTCCACCCCTAACACACCTTCACCAACAGCCTTAGCAGCCTTTAATATGACCTCCTCCTGCTCTTTATCAAGTTTAGCGACTTCAGCGTACCCGCCTCTAGCGATGTTCGTCCTCCAGTCGTCCTCAGGTTGGTAACGGTATATTGAAGTCAATATCCTATCGCCGATCACTATCGCCCTCAGGTCTCTTGGAGGCCTTTGTACGTATTCTTGAAGGTAGTATACTTGTTGTAGAGGCTCATGGATCATTTCTCTAATTTCGAAAAGAGCTTCAGCTTCTCTCTTGTCCCTAACGCAGGCGACCATCTTCCCCCAACTCCCAATTACAGGTTTGATCACCAATGGATACCCCATCCTATCGGCCTGTTCGATCGCAGACTCTAAAGAAAAGGCAGCTGCGGTCCTAGGGGTTGGGACACCAGCTTTGTCAAGTGCGAGTGTGGTGAGAAGCTTATTGCTTGTGACAAGGGCCACATTAAAGCTGTTTATGACCGTCTTCTCTTTCTCCAAAATAGCCGCGTAGTAAAGACCCCTAATGTGGCTCATACACCTCTCCAAGACCACGTCTCCAAAGGGTTCTTTTGAAAGGCCATTACCTACAAGTTCGAGAGGTGTCGTCTTAGCGTCGACCATGTTCACGTTTACACCAATCTTTTGAGCTTCTTCTGCTAAGGCCTTTTCCTCCCATCTTAGTCGATCATATAATATTGTTAATGACAACTTGAACTTATTCTCCCCAGTCTTCACCGATTTCCTCAGCAGGCTTTAGAGACACTCCGCTTTCTTTCACTTCTACCACTTCATATTCAGTTCCGCAGTCAGGGCAGCTCACTATTTCGCCTTTTATCGCATCGTTTGGAACATCTATCTCCCCGCCGCATATTCCACATGACGTTTTCAAGATTTTTCACCTCCGATGATCTTTTCAATCTTATCTTCAAACCTTAAAGACGCCTTATCAAGCCTTTCCCTTTCTCGTCCAACTGCATTCATATACTCCAGATTTTTTTGGCGTCCTTCTTCCATCATCCTTTCTGTGCTGGATGGATTTGGAGCCCCATATATAGTCTTTTTGAAGACGCTCTCCTTCGGGTCTATGAGTTTTAAATAGTCCTTGAAGCTAATCGCTTTCACTCCATATCTTTCCAGTTCCTTTACTAGAATTTTGTAGGCGCCTTCAGAGGTAGGTTCAACTCTGTCCCCGATGCACTGTTTAACGTACGACCCAACTAGATGATGAGCCTCTCTAAACGGCACCCTCATTTCTATCGTTATATATTCAGCAAGCTCCATGGCTGTTGAGAAATTTTGTACAAGGATTTCTTCCCCCCTTTTCCCGTCGAATTCGAGATTTGCCAGAAGCCCTCTAAAGACCTCGATGGTCCTTTTAGTCTGTTCATAGCTTTCCCACGTCTTTGGCGTCATCTCTTGAAGGTCCAAATTATATGAGAGAGGTAAACCCTTGTAGATGCACATGGCGCCGAAAAGGTTTGAGACCACAATCGCGGAGGTGGCTCTAGAAATCTCTGTGACGACAGAGTTCTTCTTCTGGGGCATTGCACTACTTGTGGAAGAGTATGCGTCTGGCACCTTGATCACACCCACTTCGTTGTTGGACAGGAAGTTGATGTCTTCGCTCATCCTGCTTATAGTTAACATAATCGAGGACAGCACCCACATGTACTCTAAGAGGAAGTCCCTCGAGCTCACCGCGTCAAGGGAGTTGGCTACAACCGATTTAAACCCTAACAATTCTGCTTCAACATGCCTGTCTATATTTAGAGTTGTACCTGCACATGCAGCCGCTCCCATTGGTGAAGAATTCACTCTCTCATAATTTTGGAACAACCTGTCGATGTCCCTCTTCAACATGTCTACGTACGCTAAAAGCCAATGTGCTGCGGTAATAGGTTGAGCGACTTGAAGATGGGTGTAGGAGGGAATGATCTTATCTGAATTCTCTGCCGCCTTAAGTTGGAGCACGTTAATTAGGTTAATGAGGGATGTTATCAGGTCTAAAATCGATTCTCTAATAGCGATTCTGATAGCTGAGGCAACTTGATCGTTTCTACTTTTCCCTAGGTTCAGGAAACCCCCTACTTCCCCAACTTTCTCTTTAACCATCTGTTCAACAAACATGTGAACGTCTTCAACCTCCACATTTAACTGGGTTCCTTGCTCAATATCTAACGCCCTGAGAATCTGGCTAGCTTTCTCCTTCTCTAGAAGCCCAGCCTCAAAGAGCGACACGATGTGAGCTTTGTTGATAGCGACTACAGGCTTAAGAAGTGGTGTGTCCCGTTTGATAGATGAGGTGTAGTCTAAAGCTAAAGAGTTGATATCTTCAAGCCTTCTTCCTCTAAGCAGGTCCACCATTCCCCTCTACACCCTTTTAGAAACTTCGTAAGCGATTCTAGACTGTAACCCCCAGATTTCAATAAACCCAGCAGAGCATTTTTGATCGAACTTGGAATCGATCCCATATGTTGAAAGCTGCTTGTCGTAAAGGGAGTAAGGCGACTGAAGGCCGACAACCGATAGACCTCCCTTGTACATCTTCAACCTAACCTTTCCGCTGACCCTCACCTGCGTTGACTCGATGAACGCCTCTAGGTCGGACCTTAGAGGGTCCGCCCAAAGGCCGAAATAGACCAGACGTGACCATTCTGCGTCCACTAGCTCTTTGAAGCCTAACTGATGCCTCGTTAGGACCAGCTTTTCCAGCGCCCTATGCGCTTCTATCAACGTAATTGACCCTGGGCATTCGTACACCTCTCTACTCTTTATTCCGACAAGCCTGTCCTCTATATGGTCGATCAGCCCTACTCCGCTTCGCCCAGCCTCCTTGTTCATTTCGGATATTATCGACTTTAAGCTTTCTTTGTTCCCATCTAGGGAGATAGGCAAACCGCTTTCAAACCCTATTTCTAAGTACAACGGCGAGTCAGGTGCCTTAGAAGGGGGGGTAACCCATTCGTACACATCTTCCTCTGGCTCGCTCATAGGATCCTCTAAGGTCCCTCCTTCTATCGACC
>Ga0129301_1000251_pt1 | contig 29070 bp, 32 predicted proteins | sample ConPoolayeHmetaG_FD_94489 | JGI IMG/M metagenome (GOLD analysis project Ga0129301, IMG submission 94489) | Hot spring microbial mat communities from California, USA to study Microbial Dark Matter (Phase II) - Cone Pool mat layer H metaG ...
CCATAATGCTAAACTTGTACAAGAGTAACCAAAACATATGAGCCCACCAGGAATATAAATATTAAAAATCAAAATAGGCACTTCAACACCAGCTGCCTTTGCATGAATTCAGAAATTTGACCATTTTACACTTTAAAATTAATATATCAGGCTAGAAGAAACTTTAGAACCATGAACACATCCAAAATAGAGATAGAAATAGAAGGTGTCGGAGTTGTTGAAGGAGAACTGACAGATGGCGAGAACCCTAAAACATACTCTCTACTGGTCAACGCTATGCCTTTTAAAACCAAAGCCAAGACATGGGGTGAAGAAGTTTACTTCGAGACACCAGTCTCCTTTTGGGGTGAAAACGGGAAATTCAAAGTTGAGGTAGGGGATATCGCGTTTTGGCCTCTCGGTAAAGCCTTATGCCTCTTCTATGGAAAAACGCCTATGAGTAACGACGACAAACCTGTAGCAGCAAGCCCGGTCTATGTTGTAGGCAGAATCACAAAGAACATAGAACTACTTAAAGGCGTGAGCTGGGGCACACCCGCTGAAGTAAGGCTTGTACAGTAGTGCGAATCCTACTTCCTTTTTTTAAAAAATATATTTGTATGTTTTTGGAAAGTTAATGGATGATGGTGGTTTGATAAAACCTAAAGTTGTGATGACACGTCGCATTCTTGAACCTGGGCCTTCGATCATCAGCCAGACGTGTGACCTACATGTGAGGGAGGAGAGGAAGCCTCCTACAAAGCAAGAGTTGATTGAACTCGCAAAGGACGCAGATGGGTTGCTCTGCCTTCTCAGTGATAGAATAGACAGGGATGTCTACGACGCCTGTGGGAAGCTAAGAGTTGTAAGCACCTACAGTGTTGGATTCGACCACATCGACGTAGAAGAGGCTACGAAGAGAGGTGTCTATGTCTGCTACACACCGGGTGTTCTTACCCAAGCTACCGCTGACCAAGCTTGGACACTTTTGATGGCTGCAGCTAGGAGGCTAGCTGAGGCAGACAGGTACGTTCGTGAAGGTAAATGGGATATTGGGTGGGCACCGGATTTACTTTTAGGCTACGACGTTTATGGCGCTACGATAGGGATCGTTGGGATTGGGCGAATAGGTCAAGCAGTAGCTGAACGAGCGAAGGGATTCAACATGAAGGTCTTATACTACGACACTGTGAGGAGGGAGGATCTTGAGAGGCAGATGGGGATAGAGTACTGTGACCTAGAGAGCCTTTTGAAGAGATCTGACTTTGTATCTCTTCACATACCTAGAACAAAGGACACGGTAGGGTTGATAAACGAAGACAACTTGAAGAAGATGAAACCCACAGCCGTCCTCGTCAACACGTCCAGAGGCGGGATTGTGGATGAGAAAGCACTTTATAAAGCTTTGACCAATGGGTGGATTTTCGCCGCAGGTCTAGATGTATTTGAGAAGGAGCCAACCCCACCTGATAACCCACTTCTAAGGTTGCCTAATATCGTCGTCGCACCACACATTGCCAGCGCAACACATCAGGCCAGATCGAAGATGGCTGAAGTAGCGGCGAAGAACCTAGTTAATGTCCTAGAAGGAAAGGAACCACTCTTTTTGGTTAACCAGGAAGTAAAGAAGGTAAGGCCATTAGATAAGGTAAAGATGATTTAACCCAACACATCTGTTTTGCCGCTGTGAACACTGATGTACGAGTTCAACGCCGTCTCAAAGTTGGTAGAGGCGCTGCTAGACTGGTCTAAGAAAAACCATGTTGAGAAGATACTCGTCATTCACTTAAAGGTTGGTGAAGCGGTCATGGTGGACCCAGAGCATGTCAAACGGAACTTTCAATTGCTAACCAAAGGAACTTTAATGGAAGACGCAGTACTACATGTAGAGGTGGAGGAATCCGTTGTAAAATGTAAAAGGTGCGGGTACAAGGGTAGATACTTATCCCCAAGATATTCAGGCGGCGTGATGTTTTCTCCGAAGTGTCCTATATGCGGAGGCGAAGCTGAATTTGTTCGAGGAAAAGAATACTTGGTCGAAAAGATAAGATACTATAAAAGGGGGGCGAGGCTAGCTGAAGAAACCTTTTACGATGTTTGAGACGAACTCGGTTATTGGCGCCGGATATATGCCTATGACTATCGCTAGAATCACCATAAGCAGTATAGGGTAAAGCATCTTCCACTCTGGATCGTGCGCATCAGAATATTTATCAGGTAACTCACCGTAGAATATCCTTCTTATCGTCCACAGCCCATAGCCTGCGGTCAACACCGATAACACGACACCAGCGACCACCGTAGCGAGCTTAGCTGTGTCGAGGGGATTAAAGCTCGTGTAGAAGGCGCCAGCGAAGACGAAGATTTCACCCCAGAAGCCTATTAGAGGCGGTACACCAGCGAGCCCGAGAAAACTTACCAAAGCACATATTGCAGTCAAAGGCATCTTCGAAGCAAGCCCCCTTATCTCACTTATCTTCCTCGTCTTCAGGTCGTGCATGAAAACTCCCGATATCATGAAGAGTGCTGCCTTACTTAGACCATGGCTCACGTAGATCAGGAAGGCTCCTGAAACCCCGATGACAGATGAGGAGGCGATACCGAAGAGCATGTACCCCATCTGACTTATGCTAGAATACGCAAGAAGCCTCTTAATGTCCTCCTGGGCGAAGGCCATCATCCCACCATAGGCCATTGTTATGACTGAGAGAAGGAGTAGCGAGTACATGAAGTTCTTGTCTAGGGCAATTACCGGAAACGCGGTATACAAGATTCTTATCGCCGCATAACCCCCTATCCCTATCATCGCAGGAGAAAGCAGTGCGCTTATCGGTGTCGGTGCTTCAGCGTGGGCGTCAGGTAACCATGTGTGCAGTGGGAAGATAGCCATCTTCACAAAAAGCCCGAATAGTATCATCGCCACTATAAGTGATAAGACCGTCTTAGGCACTTGATTGCTCACACTACTTATCTGGAAGATGTCGAAGGTTCCAGTCAGCATGTAGGTTGCTCCAATACCAGCTAGCAGAACTACAGCTCCAACTTCGGTGAACATGAAGTATTTGAAAGCGACCTTCAATTTATCACCTGTGCCCCAAATACCTATCAGGACCCATGAAGGTATCAGCATTAGTTCGAAGAAGAGGAAGAATATTGCGAGGTTTGTGGACAGCACAGTGCCAACCATGCCAGAAAAGTATAGAAGGTAAAGGGCGTTGTAGAAGTCAAGATTCTCCTCTTTCTCCATGTACTTTATCTGGTAAACGGATATGGCGACAGATAGTAGGGTGATGGTGAGGGCTGTTACCGCGCTAAGCCCGTCAAGGAGGAGGGTGAAGTCCCCGATGAGAGGAGCCCAGCGGTATGATTCAACCAGCCTGAACCCGGTGTTTGGGAGGTTGATGGTCTCTATCAAAAGCAGTATGAAGGCATAGCATAATGTTACAAATGACAGCCAACCAGTCTTCTGGCCGACCTTCCTTCCAACCAGCAACACCAAAACAGACGCGATGATTGGAACAAAGATTATTTGCGATAAAGAGAAGGCTAGCATACTCTTCAACCTGCGGAAATCAAATATTTAAGAATTAAGACTACGATAAACAGCCCCGCGAGCACCATTATCAGGTCGTCGTTCAGGCTTCCAGTCTGCCACTTGCGCATGTACAGCGATGCGCGCTTGACTAGGTCGGAGATGCGATAGTTCAGCTCATCCACAACCTTTGATTCGAAGTTAACGAACATCCAGTTCGAAAAGGAAAGTGTGAAACGGCTCAAGTAGTAGTTGAACCCGTCTATCACCTTCACTTCCAGGTTTGAGAACAGCCACTTGGACAGGGATATCGTCGGGTACACTATAAGGTGATAGTATATCCGATTAATATAGCATCTTTTGTATAAGAAGTCCCGAATCTTCGAAAGAGTTGGATACCTTTGTGTGTACACGTCGACAGGCTTCGACCTCTTAAGATAGAACCAATACGCGGGAACAAACCCTGCCACGAGAGCGAGGGACGACAGAAAGGCGACGACGTACTCTGCCACCACTGTAGGGTGAGTTTCAGATGGGACTATGACAAGGTATTCGAACAAAGAGACCATCCAATGCCTTGCGAAATAGCCTAGAACACCTAAGGCCAGGGTTCCAGCCACCAAGATGGCATATGGCGCCCACATGACTGGAGACGCTTCGTGAACATGAACTTCGTGCCCTCCAACTTCACTAGACGTATTCTTGCCTTCGCCAAAGAACACCATGCCGACCATCCTGAAGGTGTAGAACGCGGTGATCGCGACGGTAAGCAACCCAAACACGAATAGGAGGTATTCCCCGGAAACCAGTGAAGCCTCCAATATCATGTCTTTACTCCAGAAGCCGCTGAAGACCAGCGGTACCCCTGCGAGGGAGCATGAGGCAAGCACCATGCTCCAGAAGGTGATGGGCATATGTTTCTTGAGACCGCCCATATCCCTCATAAACCTTGATCCTGTAGCGTGGATCACGGAACCAGCGGCTAGAAAGAGGGCTGCCTTGAACAAGGCGTGGCTTACAAGGTGGAAGATGGAGGCGACATACCCTGTTATGAATTCAACGGAAAGCCCGGCAACACCTAGAGCTAACATCATGTAGCCTATCTGGCTCACAGTCGAATACGCCAGGACCTTCTTTATCTCAGTGGAAACCGTCGCCTGAGCCCCGGCTACAAAGGCTGTTATCGCACCGATCCAGGCAATAAAATAGAACATGATAAGAGGGTCCCGTGAACTCGAAACCAAGGTGACGACATATAATATAGGGAACATTCTGGCGACTAGGTAGACACCAGCCTTCACCATTGTAGCAGCGTGAATCAGGGCGCTAACGGTCGTAGGACCTGCCATGGCGTCCGGCAACCACTCCATAAGAGGCAGCTGCGCGCTCTTGCCGATCGGGCCTCCGAATAGGAAGATCACGGCTGGGAGGAGGGCCCAGAATGGGACCTTTGTTATCGCACCGTTCTGGAGTTCCACGAAGTTCAGCGTGCCAGTGAAAGCTAGGATGATGAAGGCGCCTACAAATAGGAGTGCATCACCTATTCTGGTGGTTATGAAGGCCTTCATCCCAGCGTGTGATGGTGGGTATGCTTCTTCTCCTTCCCCGACCCAGTACTTTAACCAGCCAGATTTTTGATCCTTATAGTAGAACCCTATCAACCCGTAGCTGCAAAGCCCAACCCCCTCCCATCCGAACAACATCTGTATCAGGTTGTCTGAGAGTATGAGTAATAGCATGTTTCCTATGAACAGGTTCATGAAGAACCAGTACCTAGTCAACCCTTCCTCTTCTTTCATGTAGTCGATAGAGTAGACCATGATCAAGAAGGCTATAATCGAAACAACGTTCGACATTATGATACTTAACGGGTCAACCAAGACACCGGCCCTTATCTGGCCTAATATGGGCGATCCTTCAACATTCAACCAGGACACTTGGCTCTGCAGAGGCCACGAAATATTCTCTTCCAAAAGAAGTGGCACAAGAGACAGTGTCGAAACCACTGCGAGAAACGAGAAGGCTACAGCCATAAGATCCCTCACCCTTCTGCCGAGGGCGGCGAAGAGGGGTGTTAGGACCGCGCCTAGAAGTGGGAAGACCCAAGCCAACCATGCGAAGACCAGGTTATAAGCCAATTTTATCCTCCCCCAAACAAAGACCTTAAAGCGACCTGAGCGAAGGTAACGAAGAAGTCCAACCTTAAGGTGATGATGATCAGCAAGGAGGCTAAGACCAAGATAGGCATCCACATAAATGCAGAGACTTCAGTGGCGGATCGGCTTTCATCTGCTACTGGTTTAAATATAATCCTTTGAAAGACCCAAATATAGTAGGCTGCGTCAAAGACCGAGTTAAAGACCAAGAAGGCCAGTGTGAAAGCGAGTATTGGGTCGACGATAACGCTCGCAGCCGCGGATATTATGAAGAGCTTGCTCCAGAAGCCGCTGAGAGGCGGAACCCCACCTAAACCCAATAGGCCTATCGAGGCTGAGAGGCCTGTTATGGGCATCTTCTTCCCGATCCCCTCAAGCTTGCTGATGTAGTAGCTCTTCGTTGACTGGCTTAGGTTGCCTACGGCCATGAAGAGTAATCCCTTCCCAAAGATGTGATTGAGCATATGCAAAAACACTCCAACCGTAGCCACTTCAAACGCGTACGCAACCTGATAACCATAGTGGTAAAGTAGGTACGTGCCGACACCTAGACCAGCAAATATGTAACCCATATTCGAGACACTTGAGAAGGCTAGGAGCCTTCTTATATCTCTCTGCATGATCGCCAAAAGGTTACCTAGCGTCAAAGACAGAATTCCCAAAGATATCAGCACAAAGCCGTAATCGAAGCTAAAAGGGCTAAAGACAGTTATCAAACCCCTTATAATACTGAACACCGCTATCTTCAAGACGACTGTTGACAAGGAGGCAACGCAGTTTGGCGCGCCGACGTAGGCGTCTGGGATCCAGGAGTGAAACGGGGCGACCGCGGAGCTCACACCGAAGCCAACAACTATCAACACAATTATCGAGTATAGGGTGATGTCTGGAACACTATACTGTGAGGCGGAAATAATCGTAGAAAGCGCTGAAAAGTTCAATGTTCCAGCGACGCCGTAAAGCAACGATATACCGTACAATGCTATCAGGGACCCAACAGTGCTCATTAGAAGGTACTTTATGCCTCCCTCAACCGCTTGCCACCTATACTTCCTAAACGAAACCAGGGTGTAGGATGAGATACAGATGAGCTCCCAGAAAACGTACAATGTGAAGAAGTCGCCTGAGAAGACTACGCCGACTACGCCTGTTGCAAGCGTCAACATGAGCGCATAGTATCTGTCAAGGCCGTTATCTAACTCCATATACTTTATCGAATAAAACGCTACAAGAGACAACATTATCAATGAGATGACCGCCATATAGACGCTCATCGTGCTCACATAAAGATCTACACCGTATGGTCCCCCAAAGACCTCTACATGATACAAAATTGGGGTTGAAGGGATCAACATGTAAGTCAGGATTAGGGCTAGAACAAGTACGACAGCGGAGAAGACATCCCTTAGTTTCGGAAACTTAATGTACTCACCTAGCCTGCTTATCACCGGCACAGCTAGGGCCGAACACGACAACAACATCATTGGATATAATACGCTGCTCACCATTTTAATCGCCTCAAAGCATCCCAGTCAACTTTACCATAGTGGCGGTAAACGTTTATGATTAGAGCTAGAGCCAAGGCTGCGACCGAAGCGCCGATGGCTATTGATATAATCGCGAACGATTGTGCGAGGGCGTCCACGGATTCACCACGTGCACCCATTATCACAAAGTTAAGGTTTATCGATGACGTGAAGATTTCGATTCCGATAACCGTCTTTATTATGCTCTTCTTCGTCGTTATACAGTAGATTGAAAGGCTGATCAATAGGAAGGTGAAGAGCACCAATATGCTGTACATCTACTCCTCAACCTCCTGTTCCTCTACGAATCCTACCTTTTCCTCCCTTAACATAGCAGACACCGCCGCGACCGTGGCGAAGATGATCAACACTTGTGCCATGACATCTATCAACCTATAGCTCCAAATGAAGTAGGGAGCGCTCAAGAAGTCCCAGTCCACAGGTGTTCCTACAGTCTGTAGACTCGCAAAACCAACATATAATGCAGCGAACACGAACAATATGATTAGTATGCTGTAGAGCTTGTATGAGGTCTTGTCTTCTTGGATCATTTCTTTATTCTCTCTCCGATCGTGTGAAGGGTTGCCAAGAACAAGACGGAAACACCACCTGCGTAAACGAGAAGTTGGAAGACGGCGACGTATGGGGCGCCTAGAAGGTAGATTATGACCCCAACCACCACATTGAACAAGAGAAAGTAGAGTATAGACCTAACGATATCCCTCGATTCTATCGACATTATGGCAGTGATCAGAGCTAAAACACCAAACAGAAACTGTAACATAACCTCCATTCTACTTCACCATAAGATCCCTCTTATCAAGCGCAATAACTTCAAACTGGTTGGTTAGATGTATAGCCTTAGTAGGGCAGATATCTTCACATTGCCCGCAATAGGTGCATCTAGCGATGTTGAAGACAGGCCTCCGACCTGTCTGGTTCTTCGGAAAACGTGACTTATCCTCGGGCACCATCTCTATTGCGAAGGACGGGCAGACTTGGAAGCATAAGGAGCAGCCGATACACTTGTCTTCGTAGTATTCGAGCTTACCCCTGAAGCCTTCCGGTAGATGTACCTTATCTCTTTCCTCTGGGTAAAGCACCGTCGCCCTCTTCTTAAAGAGGCTTCTAATAAGCTCACCAATCATCGACATTACAGGATCAACCTCACAAGAACGAATTGGAAGAGGGCGAGAGGGAGAAGGTACTTCCAACAGAAACTTTCAACCTGGTCGATTCTAAGACGAGCGAACAAAGCCCTCACAACCGTTAATACGGCTAAAACGAATAATGACTTAACTACAAAATAAAAAGTGTAGAATAGGGGTGTGTACCCTTCTATCGTCGGCCCGAGAGGACCGCCTAAGAAGAAGGTGGTAGCAAGTCCGCATAAGAAGACCAGTTCAATGTTTCTCGCCAGCCTGAACATGGCCAGTCTTCTACCACTGTAGTCAATATTCCATCCAGCGATGATTTCTTGCTCAGCTTCAGGGAGGTCGAATGGTATTCGTTCCAGCTCCGCCTGAGCCGCGAAGACGAAGACGATGAATCCTAGAGCCTGTGGGCCTAATATGTACCACCATCTCTCTTGTGACAAAACAATATCTGATAGCAAGAGGCTCTGTGCACTCAACGCAACTCCAACCACCGATAGCGTCAATGGTATCTCGTATCCAATCATCTGCAGGAACAGCCTTTCTGCTCCGATGACAGCGTACCTATTATAGGTTGAAAGCCCAGCGTAGAAGACCGTTATGCAGATAAACGTCAAGATTAGAATAGAAACGATTACATCGCCATTGAACGATACAATTCCTTGATTTGATAATATAGGAAGTAGTAAGGTGGCGAAGATCGACAAAGCCAAAGTAAAGAGCGGTGTCATAGTAAAAAGAAGCGGGTCAACCTTCTTTGGGACGATATCTTCTTTTGACAGAAGCTTGATGAAGTCTGCTAGAGGCTGTAATAGCCCGTAGAAGCCTGTGTAAAGGGGTCCAACCCTGTTTTGTAGTCGAGCGTAGAACTTTCTATCAAACCATTCGTAGAAGAGCGAGAGGAAGAAGATGAAGACGAATCCTGGGAACACCACCGTCTTCAAAGTTTCAACGACATATTGCTCGAAACTCATGGTAGAAGCTTACCTCTTTTTGACCTTTCCCTAAGTTCGTCAAGTGTCCAGACCCACGACTTACCCTTCTTTAAGTCAAAGAGGTGAACCCTCGCAGTACAGCAGATACATGGATCGATTGAGCCATATGATATAGGCACATCTCCAATATTGACAACATACCTTCCTTTAGATGTCAGCATCGACCTTAAAGCACCTAGGTTGGCCAAGGTCGGGGTCCTAACCTTATACCTATAAGGCTTCAATGCCCCTTCGGATAGGGTGTAGTGAAACAGTTCACCTCTTGGAGCTTCTACTCGAGTCAACGCTTCACCAGCGTTCGGCTTCATGGGTAACTTAACCCTAAACGGGCCTTGAGGAAGGTTCTTCATGGCTGTGCGTATCATGTTAACGCATTCAAAGAGCTCCTGTGCTCTCACAACAATCCTCGCGAAGACATCGCACGTGTCATATGTTATGACATTGAAGGGGACATCCGCGTGAGCAGCGTATGGGTCATCAGCTCTGATGTCGTTCTTCACGCCAGAAGCTCTTAGGACAGGCCCAACCGCGCATGTAGCCTTAGCATCTTCTGGGGAGAGGTAGCCAACCCCCTGTGTCCTCTTAGCAATCGTCCTCTCAGACAAAGCCACCTTTACGTAGTACTTGGTCCTTTCCTCAACGATGTCCATGGTTTTTAGAAGTTTATCTGCAAGGTTTGGAGGAATATCTCTCCTCACCCCGCCTATCTGGCTATACTCTGTGGTGACCCTGTTACCCGTTATTGCTTCAAGCATGTCCATGACCGCTTCACGGTCTCTCCACGTATACATGAACATCGTGTTAAACCCAATTTCGAACGCGGCTATCCCGAGCCATAGAAGGTGGCTATGGATCCTACTTAGCTCTTCCACGACAAGCCTCAGATACTGTGCCCTAGGGGGGATTTCTTTATCGTAAAGCTTCTCCACGTTAAGAGTGTAACATAGCCCATGCGCCGCATTACATATCCCACAGATCCTTTCAACAAGTGGTAAACCTTGGAAATATGTCTTGGCTTCGAGAAGCTTCTCTATCCCTCTATGCATGTAGCTGACGTCGAAGTCTACACCAACAACCGTTTCACCTTCTAACTCAAGCTTGAGGAGGAGTGGTTCCGGCAGGGCAGGATGCATAGGCCCTATAGGGATATCGAAGGTGGACATTAGTCAAACCCCTCCCTAAGTGGAGCATTATGCTTAGATTCAAAAGACTTTCGTAGCGGGTAAACGCCTTCAGGCCAATCATCTGCTAATACAAGCCGCCTAAGACCGGGATGTGATTCAAAGACGACACCCAGCAGATCGTGTATCTCCCGCTCATAAAATTCTGCGCCAGGTATGAGGTCACATATCGAGGAAATCTTCGGGTTCTCCTTTCCTATGGTCGTGCGGACGGAGATAGACAGGCCTGTTCCAAGGTGAGCAATGATCTCTATCCCATCCTTGACCTCCATGCCAGTGATGGTTTCAAGATGATAGATACCCTTTGTGATGACCAGGTACTTGACGACCTCTCTGTAACTATCTCTGGGAACTCTTATGTAGACCCGCATCTTCTGAGTCTTATGCTCTAGTATCAAACCCCCAAAGGCTTCCTTCAACTCTCTTAGGACATCCTCCTCTACGTTCATTTACTTTCACCGATCTTTTTCAAAAGAAAAGACAAGCCATTTATGATGTTCTCAGGCTTCACAGGACACCCTGATATGTAAGCGGTCACCGGAATAACTGAGTCAACCCCAGGGTAGACGTTGTAAGCACCACGATAAACACCACTACTTGTCGCACAGGTTCCGACTGCGACAACATACTTCGGCTCAGGCATCTGCTCATATATCCGCAAAAGTCTATCCCGCACCTGTCTTGTAACCGGACCCGTGACAAGCAGAATGTCAGCATGTCTGATCGAACCCTTCAACACAGCCCCGAACCGCTCAATATCATAGCGAGGTGTAAGACAGGCCAGGATCTCTATATCACACGCGTTACACGAGCCTGTGCAGAAGTGAGCGATCCAAGGGCTCTTACTTCTAGCCCAGCTTACGATCCCCATATTTAGGCCCTCCGGCCAAACACAACTAAAGCAAACGATACAACTCCAACATATGCCAATACCCCAATCTTGCTTACCATATCTAGAGCACCATAGAACGGTCCAAACGAGAAGAAGAGGAGAAGCGCTATAACGTCGAATATTATGAAGAGTAAGGCATAATCAAAGAGCTTTATGTTGACTGGGACAAGCTCGTGCTCAATTCTTTCACCCCCTGTGTACGGGAGAACTTTGTCCTCTGACGTAGGGGCTTTAGGAGAGATTTCAGCCCCGATCCAAAATATGATCGCGGCCACCATCACGGCAATGAAAAATATGTAGGCAACAAATAGGGTCAATTTCGCTGCTCACTATCAAGATACCATAAAAATCGTATATAAGAATTTTTGCAGCGACTTATGTTTCTTAAACAGATTCCATTACGATTCATCAGAGAATCAGCTTAGCCATTTTCGTGACTGCCTAACTTGATTGAGAAGACCAACTTAAAGGCCGAAAGATGGATATTAGAATGTCACTTGATTCGCTGACTCTTAAACTAGGTACTTGTGCCGTAGGCTACGTGGTAGAGCGTACACTTCAATTATTTTCTCGAAAGCACCCTTCTTATTCCAGAACCTCACCTTAACTGGCACATCCTTTGGCGCCTTTGAATATGCCACAATATGTGAGGCAGCTAACTCCATGGGGCTTAAAGAGAAGTCACCGAAGTATACTCCAAGTGGGCCCTTATAGGTTAAGGCTTCAAAGAGCACATCTTCCTCTGAGACCAGATTCATAACGGTGTAGTTCTCAGCTTCATTCCTGCACAAGATGATCTTATGTCTCTCGTCGAGTCTGAAGTGTCTGCCAAATCGGAGGAGTAAAACGTCCTTTAACCCAAAATCTTGGCTATACTTCTTTAGGTCTCTAAACCTCCTCCCAAAAGCGGATTCCGTGAGTAGACAGCCTCCAGCAGGTGTAGGATAGACTTCTATCCCAAACTGTTCAGCAAGCTTCATCTGCGCCCTCCTCCCCCTCCCCTGCAGGTCGAACATCGCCTCCCTTTTCACCATCCCCTTCTTTTCTGGGATCGTTTCAGGAAGTAGCTTACCAGATAGAGGCCTCACTACTAGGCCTTCGACACCCGCTTCCTTGTCGATAGCCATCAGCCTCTGCACATTTTGGGAGAAAGGCCGCTGCCCAATAACTTCCCCTGTAGCTATGAAGTCCGCACCCTCCTGATCCATGACCTTCTTAGCGTACTTGAGCATGTAGATTCGGCAGTCGACGCAGGGGTTCACAGACCTACCATATCCGTGTTTCGGATCTTTCAATATCTGAAGGTATTCCTCGTCTGCGCCCACAGTCACCACCTTGACACCTAGTCTCCTAGTGTTGTTGGCGATGCTCAAGTAAACCTTGTTGTTCGAACCGGTGCCACAGAACGGAATGTCAAAGTTTAGGACGACCACATCTACACCCATCGAGACTAGGGAATAGAGCGCTATGGTGCTATCTAACCCCCCTGAATAGAGTAAGATCGCCTTAGGCTTCTTGTCGACTGCCATTCAAGCCTACATAGGACTAGGAACTACTGTTAAACATTTCCATAAAAGTCAACACCATCGAGTTAAAAGGAAGTTTGAAGTGAACCATCTTCTATCCCTACACTCATCATGCTGAGAGTAGTTGCCAAGAATGCGCTCTAAAGTAAAAGGTTTAAAAAGAAGATACTATAACAAAAGAAAATATGGATAGACATCGATCTTTTGCAACCCTATTGCTGGCTACAATGTTAATAATATCTATGACACCGTTCTCTCAAGCTCTAAACCAAACGGAAGGAGTCAGCCTCATCATCTTAGAACTTAGAGACGGGTCGAGGCAGCTAGCAATCTTGGCTACGCCACAACAAGACGATTCAATGACCAACCCAGATTACAAGCTTCTACCATACCACTGGCCGACCACAGCAGAGTACTGGATAAATCCAAGCAACAAATACGGTTTCTCCACCTCTGCTCTGATAGTTGTCTTAAAGGCCTCAGCAGAAACATGGGACAAGGAAACCTCTTATATAGTGTTCTCATATAAAGGCACAACCAGCAAGGACGCTGGCAAACGGGATGGCTACAACGTCGTCTCCTTTGGCAGGTACCAAGCCAACGCCATCGCCGTAACCTACATCTGGTACAACAAGATCACGCTCACCATCGTTGAAACTGACACGAAACTGAATACTCGTTATAGGTGGAGCTTGAACGGTGAGCAGGGTAAGATAGATGTGCAAAACATCATGACACATGAATTCGGCCACTGGTGCGGTCTAGATGACCTCTACAGCGATGTCGACTACTGGTTGACCATGTACGGTTACGCAGACTATGGTGAGACCTACAAACGCACTCTTGGGCTAGGGGACATCCTAGGACTAGAGGCGGTGTACGGTCCATAAACCCACCCCTTTTTTATAACGAGCCACACACACTATTCGTAGAATAAGGACCCAACTAGGTATATACCGAACTTCTACATGAAAAAATCTTGTGCCTAATGTTTCTGGCATCGAAGGAGGATTAGATCACGCAACGTTTCTATAGTTCGTTTACGACCCCAGGGATTTTAGGAAACGGTTGAACTTCACCAATATGGCTCGCACCCACGAGCCATGTGACAACTCTTTCTATTCCAATGCCAGCGCCTGCAGTCTGCTTAAGCCGCCCCTCCTTCGAGAGCCTTAATAGAAGGGAGAAGTTCTCCTTCCTAATACCATCCCTTTCGATCTTTCTCAATATCTTGTTGTACTCCCACTCCCTCTTCGCACCCGAGAGGACCTCACCGTACTTTGGAACTAGAAGGTCGTAGTTGTCCCATCTACCAGTATCTTCTTCGAAGTCGTAGAACTCCCTAGGAATATTCACAACCCATGCGGGCTCCTTCATAGTCTTAGGCAAGAGTGTTTCCCATGTTTCTCCGTAATCTTTCTCTAGTTCTTCCCTGTCAAAGACCTTGAATGGGCTTTTAGGGACTTTTAGAACTTCGTACTGCCCAAGCTGCGTCAACTCCGCCTTACAATCCTTCCTCAAATCCTTAACAAGTTTGATGACGACCCTTTCTACCAAGGATCGAATTTCTGATGAAGAAGCATCTCTCACCTCGAAATCCAGCTGAGAGAATTCGTAAGCATGCCAACCGGTAGACTTCCTCTCCCTCTTCTCAATCCTAACGTTAGGGGAAAGAGTGAAGAGCTTAGGGTAAGCGAGCGAGCATGCGACCATCTTATGCACAATCATGCTTAAAGTAGTTCTCACAGTTTCACCGTAGATCTCGGTTTCGATCCTCTTCTCGATCGATGACCCGGGATCAGGCCATAAAGGGTCCGTGGACTTCGAAAATATCACAGGAAGGAGCCAGTCAAAGCCTTCATCCAAGAACGAGGTGGTAAGAGACTTCAACACCTTTGTGAAGACCCTGCCAATAACTGTTTTCCTTGCGACTTCTTCATCATCCATCATCTCCAATGGCTTAGGCATGCCTAAGTTCAGACCAGTGTCACTCAGACTCGCCTGCGTGTGCATGCCAAAAAAGGGAAGTGGCATCGTTTAAAAACATTATGCCATATAAATTGGCAAATAGTCAGAAAAAAGACATAAATATAGCTTATCATTAGCACTATGTCAACATGTTGGACGAAAAGGATAGACAAATACTACAGCAGCTAATAGGGGATGGTAGAAAGCCGGTTGTAGAAATAGCCGATGAGCTTAACATGCCGAGAGCAACCGTTCAGGAGAGAATCAAAAAGATGATCAGAGAAGGCGTAATCAAGAAGATTACAGCCATTCCAGACTACGCTAAGATCGGTAAACAGGTTACAGCGTTTATTCTTGTTTCGTTCAGCGGTGAAAGCAATTACTCTCAGAGGAGCCTTGCCGAAGAGATCGCGAAGATACCTGAGGTATACGAAGTCTCCTTAATTTCAGGTGAATGGGACATAATATTGAAGGTTAGGGCAGGCTCCGTTGAAGACATTGGGAGACTTGTGATAGACAAGCTTCGAATGATGAGAGGTATACAAAAGACTCAGACGTGTGTCTCCTTTCAAACGATAAAGGAAAACCAGTGAAGACACGCTTCAACAACTACTGGAAGAAGAATTTTTCTAACCGTCTAAATCTATATGATTAAAAAAATTGTTAATTCTAACAACTCCACCTATGTGGAACACCAAAAAGAGAGGAGAAGACTTAAATTACATGCTTATCCATAAAAAGACGGATATTATGGCGAGTGATGTAATTGTTCAAGAAAGGGATGGCGCGCTTACTCGCCGGCGTATTCTGTCAGGGAACGACTTCCAAGAGGCGTTTCGAATTCTCCTTATTGCGTATAATGACGACATCAAGTTCCAGATTTTAAAGCACCTTTGTGAGAAGGAAGTGGCCTCTATGAGAGAGATCGCGAAGAACGTTGGGATAAGCCCAAAGAACGTAACCAAGTACCTCGACCAACTCCAACTAAAAGGGATAGTTGAAGTCGTCTACAGCAGATCGAATATCAAACTTTATAGGTTAACAAAGGAAGCCAGCCTTATCAAGAAAGCCTTCCTTTTGGTTCAATCTTAAGAACCAACGATTTCGAACTGCTGACCATCTTTATACGGTAGCTCTTATGGCAAAAAGGGCATTCCGGTTCAAAGTCCTCAGCCCTAAACTGCCTACCACAGCTACATAAAACTGTAAATGCGATATCCACCAATTTAACAGCTGCTGCCAACACAGGTTAAGTGTGAAGACTTCTTTAAAAGCTTGATCGATAGCGTAAGTACCGTATAAGGCACATATCTTCCCATTGAACCCGCATGTTTCTAAAAGGAAATGTACATCACCCATTACTAATAACCCATCCTCCAGTTATTTTAGCTGAAAATAGCTATGTCAAATATTATTATCGAATTAGCTCGGGGGACTAAATGGGGATCAGCCCCCGTTAAAGCCGAAAGCGATGATAGCTCCCCGAAAAATAGGGTGATGTAAAAAAATGATGAAGAAAACAATGGCAATGTTCTTTTCAATAATGTTAGCGGTATCACTAGTAGGCGTAACGTACGCTCTATGGTCAGAAACCTTAGTTATCAACGGTAAAGTTTACACAGGAGAAGTTGACGCTGAATGGACTGTTGAACAAGGATGGGACACTGAGGTACCTGGGAAGGACTTCAGTAACATAACAGGGTATGTAACAGGAGATGGAAAAGTGCTAGTTGTTGAAGTCAAGAACGCATATCCTTGCATCGACTATTACCTACCAGTAGACATAAACAACACAGGAACGATACCTTGGATCATACAAAATATCGAAGTAGATTTTAGCGACCTTCCAGAAGGTACTACTATAGAGTTCCTACCTCATCCACAATTGGATCCTGACATCGCTGTCGGAGTACAAGTACATCCAAGAGAGGAAGCGTACGGATTGCTTCACGTACATTTGAACAATGATGCAGCAGAGCTAGAAACATACACGTTCTCAGTAACAGTGACAGTCTGGCAGTGGAACGAATACAACATGGTCAATGGAGTTTAGCCCTAAATGAACTTGGTGATATGAATATATGATTAACAAAAAGATGATGGCGATACCTATACTTCTTGTCATGGTTCTCTCAGTAGTGGGGATATCTTATGGACTCTGGTCAGAAACCTTGTTCTTAAACGGGACAGTGAATACAGGAGAACTAGACATAGAGATTAAAGGCCCATTTAAGCCGTTAGATGGGCCAGGTGTCAAAGACTATAACGGTGACTGCAAATGGAACAGTTGGCAAACGGATAAAGATGTTGGCGGCCCAACAGTTATGACCCCATACGATAGCGATGGCGATGGAGACTACGATAAGCTGAACATTACTTTGGTTAACGCATACCCATACTATCTTGAGGACCCAAGCTTCTGGGTGCACAACGATGGGACAATACCATTCATAATCGAGATGGTTAAGATAAACGGTGTGCCTGTACAAATCGGCCAAACAGTCTTTCTGGATCTCACTGGAGACAACAAAGATGACGTTAAAATAATGTGGGGTAACTCTATAGGATGGCAGGGACACCCCTCCTTCTCACATGAACTTAGCTTTCTAGTGCTTGTCCTACAAGAAGCCCCAGAGAACGCGTGCCTAAGCTTTACCATAGAAATTGTCGCTTACCAGTACAACGAATCCTCCTTCTTTACAACTACTACAACTACTACAACTCCTGTATAGGGTAAAAGCTTCTTAATTGAAGTTTACCCCTATTTATTGGTCTAAGTGGAAAAATGGAGACAAGAATGGTATTAGTTGCATCGATGCTTACATCGGTATTCCTATTGACAAATATTTATCAACCTACTGGGATGATGGCTTACTATGTTCCCTCAGCACTATGGCTCTGTTTAGCCCTTACTTCGCTTTGGGCAATTGGTTTTAGAGACTTAAGATCGTTATATAAGAGGCAGATCGCGTTAATAGCTCTAGCCGTAGCGGTTGCTCAACTATTCATCATCTATGACGTTGGATTATTCGTGGGGTTTGGATACAGCACTTTGTCATTCACACCGTTTGGAATTTTGATCAACATATTTTATGTTTCATCAAAGCTACTCGGTGTTGAGCTGAGTAGATCCTATTTCATGAACACCTTTGGGCGTAAAAAGCCCATACTAACGCTCGCAATAGTTTCCTTCGCATTCGCAAACATATACGCGCCGATCTACCGCGCGTTCGAAGTGTTTGACGTGAACCAGCCACTACCGATCCTAGACTTTCTAGGCACCAAATTTCTTCCATCGATGTCAACCAGCCTTCTGACATCTTATCTATCTCTATTAGGAGGAGCGGTTGCTTCGATCGCATATCGTACGCCTCTACTCGCAGCAGAATGGTTTATCCCGATCTACCCAAATCTTAATTGGGGGTACCAGGTCCTTCTCGGAACACTTCTGCCCATGCTCGGCTTTGTATACGTAAGCCAAGGTTTAAGTCTGAGAGACTTGAGAAGGGTGGGGGTAAGGGTGACCGCAAAGGCCCCAGGCAGGACAAGAAGACAGGAAAGAAACGAGCATAGGTCGATTTTGATTTGGGGCGCGATCCTAGCATGCAGCATCCTGATGGTGTGGTTCGCAAGCGGGCTCTTCAACATATACCCAACAGTTCCAGTGAGCCAAAGCATGAGCCCATCGATCGAGGTTGGCGATGTCGCTATCCTTGAGAAGGTAGCGCCAGAGGAGCTTAGAGTCGGAGATGTGATCCAGTTCTGGAACGGGGAGCAGATGATGATACACCGAATATATGAAATATTGGGAACAGACTCGTTAACTTTCATAACAAAGGGTGACGCGAACAACGCGCCAGATATCGACCCTGTCTATCCTTCTCAAATAAGGGGGAGGGTTCTATTTACCATACCCATGATAGGTTGGGCTTCGATCTACATAAAGGAAACGTTTACATGGCTATGGAACGTGTTACTGATGGATTCTGTCACCACGTACGCTGTTTTAACGACTTTAACCCTTTCCGCCTTCGCATACGTAATGTATAGGGCTGGACAGGCACGTAGGTGGTTTGTTAGATGACTAGACCAATAATTGGGGGTATGACCTTAGAGCTATTTAAAAGAGATGAAGATTATGAGTAAAAGACTACTTGTGATACTGGCTTTGGCTATAATAGCGTTGAATGCGGTAAGTTTCAGCTATGCCTACTCAAGCGGAGGGATACATGTTGACTGTTACTGCCCCTGCGATGTAGCATTTGTATCTGTGTCAACGTCAGACAACGAAAACGTTAAGGACGTCGCAAATACATACGCTACAATATCCTGCGACAAAAACTCTATACAAGTGACCATAACAAATGCCTACCCATACTATGAAAGCTACGTTAGATATACGATCAAGAATAAAGGCAGCAAACCGATCCATATAGACAGCATTAATTTAATCAACCCTAACCCTGAAGCGATAAATGTGACATCCAAGAACCTAGTCTGCAACTGGCTTCAACCTTGCCAGATGCTGCAAGGAAACACCACTGTACGTGTACTCCAACCTGCGAAGGAGAACTTCGTGTACACCTTCCAGATTAAAATAGGCACTTCATGCCAGATGGGGTATCCAAGGACTATAGGTTTCTGGAAGCACCAGTTCAAAGTTGCACTTGGGATAATCAGAGGTAGCGCACAAGTTCCTCCATCAACTTTGGAGGCTTACTTAAACCAGATATCCCCTATGTCCGCAGTATTCGAATTTACTGGTACAAGGAATCAGAAGTTCACACAGGCCTTGGCGATACTGATACCTTCTAGCAGCTCGAACATGGAACTAAAACTGAAGTCTCAACTGCTCGCGCTATGGTTGAACTACGTGGCAGGCTGGGCAGGTGGTTACACAGTCAACGGGATGACCGCTCAACAGATAATCCAAGGTTCAGAGAACGCGCTTTTGAATCATCTAACTTGGGAATATGAGTACTGGAAGAACCTCTGTGACAGGTTCAACAACCTAGGAGGTGGGTGAGATGGGGAGAAGTAGAAGGAGGTCAAAGGTTTTCAAGGCGACGTTAACGATACTACTGGTCTGGACGCTATCACTTACTTTGGTCGGCTACGGATACGCCTTATGGAGCGAAGAGCTCCAAATACAAGGAACCATTCAGACAGGGGAATTCGCAAAGGATTTAGCTAGCATAAGGATAAAGAAGACGCTTGAAGGTGTCTTCACAAACCCCAACAACGGTCTCGAACAGAGTACACCAGTTAACCTTATACACGTCTATAATAAGACTGGGTCGATAATATACAACTGGACTTCGATCCTCAAACTCACAATCGTCGTAGAAAACAACGGAACCACAACGCTCAGCAACATCCTAGTTAAAGATAAAATAGGAAGTAACATAGGACCCATCGCCACACCACCTGGCGTTTACAACTATTCTGTGACACAAGGCACAGTCACCTGGCTAAGCTACAAACCACCAAAAGACCCGTGGGACTACGTGCACTTCGGGTGGAGCGAATTCAACTGGACAATCCCAACATTAAACCCAGGTGATGGCGCAACCATGGTCATCTGGTTAAGAACTTTGATGAACCCCTCAGGTAGATGGGAGCCGACGGCGCAAAACAAAGAATTGGATGTGAACGATGGCGCATCTGTCACCGCATCCACAGTCTACAGCGGCGTAACATTATCTGCTCAAACAGATGGGATATCCCTCAACATAAACGGGTACATTAGACCAACATGCTCTATAGCGACGATTCTTAATCCTTTACCATATTCAACTCCATGGGCATCAGATAAGTATGAACCTTAGGTTAACCCCTACCTTTTTTCTTTTTATATTCTCACGTAGTAAGATTTAATTAGTACACTTTTTAATTATTTATTGTTGAAGCTAAAGTTTACCCTTAATAGAAGGAATGCGTTGATCTTCGCAGCGGTCTTCGGAGTCTTATCGGCTATCGCGCTTGCTGCTGCGTTATACTACTTTTCTGTGCCAACAGAGGCAGAGGTGGTAACTGACTTATGGAGCTATAGGTCTAAGGCGAACTATGATGTAGTCGCCTATCTTAAATCTAACAACTTCTATAATAAAACTACTTTAAGGCCTGAAGAGGGGACTCTTTACTCTAGGATAATCGACAGGCTGAACATAGTATTTAGCTATGGCTTCGAGTCAAACAAACCCATATCAGGCTCAGTAGATTACTTTGTCTCCATAGTTATTAAGACGCCTGCTTGGGAGAAGGTCTTGGAGACAACGTCATTAAAGACCGTGCCTTTAGATGCTACCTCTAGAGGCTTTAAAGAACAGTATATATTAGTGATTGATGATTACTGGAATGTGGTCCGAGCCTTCGACAAGGAGACTGGGACAAACACGAACGAGTTTAACATAACCTACCAGTACTTCGTAAATGTTAGAGCTCAAAGTGGCTCTGACAAAATAAATGAGAAGATGGCGCCTAGCATCGATATATCTGTTAAACCCAGATCAAGCGAGGGAGACATCATAGCCTTGGGAAGACGTGATTACACTTACCCTGGGTCAGTGGAAAAAAGGGAGACAGTTCAGATAGTTTCAATCTTCGGCATATATAGGTATCAGTATAGGTACCTTGCGACTGGAGGGTTCATAGTGGCATCGTCAGCCTTCGCTTTTTTCATCTGGTCTTATGTCAAAATGACCCCGAAGAGGGAGAAACCTATCACAGACCTCATAAGACCTTACAAGGAAGTAGTCGCTGAAGCTATGGAACCAATACGTAGAAGGGGAGAGATTGTCATCACAATGAATAACTTGGAGGACCTAGTTAAAGTATCAGATAATCTAGCAAAGCCGATCCTCCACACAAGGAATGGTAAAACACATACCTTTTACCTCTACGATGGACCAAACAGGTATGAATACAATAAAGATGAACCAGCTTAGACGATAACTTTCGATGGAAACTCCGATAAATCTAATTTACAGGGAATCTGTGAGGCTATTGGGCAAGGCGATACAGATAAATGGGAAAAAAGAGCATTAAAGAGGTTGGAACACTTTTCTGGTACACCCCATTTATCCTCGTCAACATGGTTGTAGGAGCATCTTCTGTCTTAACCACCTTGGTAGCGTTATCGCTAGGAGCTAGTGTCGCAGAAATTGGCCTTATGACTTCAGCGGGAGCCGTGGCCACCATCATCTTCTCCACTGTTTGGGGGAGGCTATCGGACATGTCGGGGGTTAGGAAGAATTATTTAGTATTCTTTTTCGCAGCTTTGGGGCCTCTGTACGTATTACTTGGCTTAGCAAGTTCCGTTCTACAACTTGTCCTTTTAAACACGCTTATCATGGCATTTACAAGTGGGGTTACGCCGATCGCAGTTATGTACGTTGTTGAAAGCTGTAAAACAAAGGATTGGCATGGTGAAGTTGCGAAATATAATTCAATAACCAACTTCGGAGCCATAGTCGGGCTTATAGTAAGTACTGTTGTATCAGCCTTTTTCAGGACAAGCTTATCGTTCTATTTAATGTCAGCGTTCTGTATTTTGGCTGCGATTACCCTTTGGAAGGTGGGGGAGGAGGCTAAGATCACCTTTGAGAGACATGTTTTCCCGATAAGAAGCTTCCGAGACGCTGAGAGATTACTTCTCCATAGAAGCTTTTTCCATTATCTTAAGTTAAGAAGAATCCAACTTCCGAGGAGATTAAATCAGTTCAAGCCACTTCAACTACTATTTCTAGCCTGTTTTATACAATGGTTAGGCATCTTCTCGTTTATGATAGGTCAGGTCCCAATTATGAAAGACCTGAAATTATCGGATAGCACGATATTGGCCATTAACGCAGTTACTGGTACTAGCGCTGCGGTAGCATTCAGCAAAATAGCGCCAGCAGTCAAAACTAACCATAAAAGGCTGATAAGTTCTATGACGATTCTGAGAACAGCCCTCATATTATATTGGAGCGCGTTTCCAATATTCTTTATATACCCTGTTCAATACGTCTTCGTATTCCCACTACTTAGTTCGATCGTCTTCCCCATCACATACGCGATTATGTGGCTTCCAATAGTCACATCTGCCATCTCATTTGCGCCCCCCGACAGGAGGGGCGCAACACAAGGGGAGTTACTATCGATTTTTGCGATAGCGAACGCAGTAGGCTCCGCTATCGGAGGATACGTGATAAGCACCTTCGGGTACACGATAGGTTTCGTGGTTGCGGCGATGTTTACGCTTCTATCTGCGCCAATATTTTCAAGGATAGACTTGGAGTGAACGCATCGCTACAAAAATACGTTTACACACGCCTATTTTATAACTAGAACGGAACAAGGTGAATTCTTAACGACCTTTTCTGCAACATTGCCCAATGATAGGAGTGAAGAGCGAACACCCCTGTAACCTATGACTATGAGATCATAGCCCTTATTCGCTTCTTTCACTATTTCCTTTGCTGGGTCACCGAACACTATTGCGAAGTCGATCTTATGCCAGAACCGCTCCACATCCTCCTTTGCTTGTGATAGTGACTGCAAGGCTTCCTTCGTCATTAGATTACGCATGTTTTCAGGCAGGGGGAGAAGAGCCCCTTGCGACTCACCAGAGTGAGTTGCAGCAGAAGACGATATCACCGGACCAACAATTGTTTGACCTGCGACATGTATTATAGTTAAGAGGCAATCGAATGCTTTGGCAAGTTTAATAGCGTCAGCTAATGCCCTTTTACTCTCTTCAGAGCCGTCAAACGCGACCAATATCTTTTCCAAATTCTCCTACCCCCAGATTATCCTTAACTGCAAATAAGACTTTCTGTAATTCAAAGGTCACTCTTTTGGGTTTTTGGATTTTAGATGGAGCTCTTCCATTAAAGCTGCTTTAAGCGATGTCTCCGACTTCCTTGTTTCTATGAGTTTCTTATGCATCAAAGCAATAGAGCCTCTGCCTACTGCCGAAATCAGGTATACGAACTGTAATGAGGCAGTGAACCCAAAGATTGGTATACCAGCAGAAACCAGTACGCCTCCAACTAAAGAGCCTAAGAAATATGATAGCCCTACTGAAAGGTTGTATAAGGAGGTATAGCTCCCCCTTTGCCCACTCGGAGTCGAATCAAATAAGTATGATAGAACAGCGGTGTCGTTTAAAGCGGAAAACACGCCAACAATGAAGTTCGCTATGTAAAGGTATGTCATGTTAGGTGCGAAAGCGTAGATTAGAGGGAAAGAGATCAAGCCAAACTTGGCTAGAGCTAAAACGGGAACTCTTCCAGCACGGTCAAAGATATGCCGAAACACTGTCTGTGAAATTATGTATGCAGACATGTTAGAGATCTGCAGGATGCCGAATTCAAGCGGCCCACCCCCAAGCACCTTCGCCTGAGTCAAACCCATGAGAGGCCAAGAGATCGACATAAAGAAGCCATAGATCGTACTTAGCGTAACAAATTGTGAGAAAAGAAGGTTCTTCCTAAAAGCTTTAAAGATGTCCTTAAAAGGTTCGACAGATTCCTTTATAGATCTACGTTGCGGCTCCTTAATGAAGTAGGTCGATATTGTCGCGAAGATTCCAAAGACCAGTGACGCTAAAAACATGAACTGGTACCCAGCCTTGCTTGCTCCAAAGTACAAGTATACAAAAAACGATGTGAACAATGTTGCCGTAAGGCTCCCCACACCATTAAGAAGGTTCAACTTCGCCATAGCGCTTCCACGGTTATCAATCGTCGTCGCATCCCCAACCAACGATAACCAAGCAGGTGTCATCAGCGCATTTGATGCAGATTGTATAGACAATAGGAGCACATACTGCTTAGGTGTGAAGACGAATAGGATAGGTATAAAGACCGAGAAATAGATCAAGCTTCCACAGTACAATATCAGCTTCTTCCTACCCAACCTGTCGGTGAGCCTACCGAAGGGAAGCTGCAAGACGTTTGGGACTGTGTTTAACGCTGCTTGTAAAAGGCCTAAGTCAACCGAATCAGCGCCCAATTCTAGAGCGTAAAGCGTTAGGAAGGGACCTGACATGCCAACAGCTAGGGCGAAGAGTGTAGCTCGCGTGAAAAGTGGGCGAAAGTCTGTGCTGGTACCCATAGTTCCTCAAAACCCTTTACTTAAACTCAAGGAGTTAAGTCTAGGACATGATCAGGTGGGACCACGCATTTAAAGCTGCCAACGAATACAACCCTATCATCTACTTGGACACCGACCTTGACGAAGTACTTGTTTCCAACATGTCTGTAGACTCGTGCTTTAGCTATTAGTTGAACCCCGACTTTAACTGGTGAAATAAAACTGACTATCGCCTTTGCTAGAACGACATGGGGATGGTTGACGGCAACCATGGCGGCGTAATCCGCTAAGGAAAACGTGAAGCCCCCATGCAGGAGACCTCTTTCATCGGTCTTCATGAACTCTTGTGTAGCAAGCAAGACGACAGAACGTTTTCCAGGGATCAGGTCAATACATCTCCCTGAATACTGTGTATCGATGCTTTTATGCGTCTCTATTTCGTCCATTACACTCTACAATTTCTCGGAAAGATGGTTATAAAAGAGTTTAGATTTTTCTAATTTCGAATAAAAAGTAAAAAGAACTACGCCCTAATTCCACTGCCTCTTTCTATGAACTCTTTATGTATAGCCTTAACTGCTTTTATACCATCCTCGTCTTTTACGACGAAACTGATGTTGAGTTCACTTGAGCCTTGAGCTATCATCCTAACATTAACCCCAGCGTCGGCTACTGCCCTAAACATTCTAGCAGCGACACCAGGCGTACCCTTCATCCCCTCCCCTACAGAGGCTACGACAACGACATCTGGTTCAAGGTGCAACTGCTTCGTCTCGTTTCCAAAGCCGTCCTTAACAGTTTTGTACGCCTTGTCCAAAAACTGTCTTTTCATCACAACACTTATGTTCGATTCCGATACGCTCTGCGAGATCATCATTATGTTTATCTTAGCTTCAGCGAGCACGTCAAAAAAACGAGCCGCAGTACCTGGTTCACCTACCATCGAGGCACCCTTTATTGTCAGCATGCCTACGTCCCTTATCAGCGACACAACCTTGACAACAGAGGGGAAAGGCTTAGATATTTTATCAACGATCAGGGTTCCTCGATGTTTTGGGTTAAAGGTATTCTTGAGTCTAACAGGAATCCTCTTTTCGATGACCGGCTCTAAAGCTCTTGGATGCAGAGACTTCGCGCCTATAACAGCCATTTCCATAGCTTCATCGTAAGTTATCTCTGGGAGTGTTTGAGCTTCTGGGACAATTTTAGGGTCAGTGGTCATTATACCATCTACGTCGCTCCAGATCACTACCTCGTCTGCTTCTATTGCGTTCCCAATTATAGTGGCGGTGTAGTCGCTTCCCCCGCGGCCGAAGGTGGTCGTTATCTGGTCCTTAGTCACTCCCGCAAACCCGCCTACAACAGGAACGAGCCCGTCTTCTAGGAGAGGTAACAAAGTCTGTTTAACCCTTTCTCTTGTTATGTCCATTAAGGGGGTTGCTTCGCCAAAGCGATCGTTGGTTATGATCCCAGCTTCGCCACCAGTAAATGATTTAGACTTGAAACCGTTTTCCATAAGCGTTGCTGCAGCGATATCAGAAGAGTACCGTTCTCCGAAGCTTACGACGTAGTCGACACTCCTCGGAGTGGCTTCTCTGAGGTAGAGTATACCGTAAAGGACATGCTCGAGTTCGTAATCGGCTTTTGACAGCTTAACCTCCAACCATGCTGGAACAGTCCCGATAGACCTTTTGACAAACTCCCTATGGGTCTCTTTAAGTTCTTGGAGAAAGTTATTGACCCACTTAGCGTCCCCTAATTCTGCCTTTCTCGTCGCTTCAAGAAGGCTATCAGTTACCCCTCGAAGGGCTGATACTACGATAACGACTTTATCCTCTTTGAAGTCTGAAAGAAGTTCACATATCCTTCTGTACCCTGCGTCCTTAACAGAAGTACCGCCAAACTTCATTACATACTTCATTAATTTACCTCTCCAAATAGCCCAGCTTATACAACAGCTCAGCGGTTAATATAGCGTTTCCAGCTGCACCTCTTATCGTGTTATGGCTCAGAAGTGTGTACTGAATGGAGTTGGAGTCAAGCCCCCTCCTAACCCTACCTACTACAACACTCATGCCTGGTACAGACCCGGCGTTACGATCCCTACGAGCTTGTGGTCTGTCATTCTCTTCCATGACGATAATCGGGTTTTCTGGAGCCATTGGCAGCTTTAACTCCTGAGGCAACCCTTTGAATGAAGCCATCGAAGACTTAGCTTCTTCGACTTGTATCGTCTTCTCGGTTTCAATGTAAACTGATTCGGTGTGCCCGTCTATAACCGGCACCCGATTGCAAGAGGCTGCGATCGTCAAGTCGTTATCTTTGATAGTCTCATCTTCTAACCTTCCAAGGATCTTTTTCGTTTCTTTAATCAACTTCTCCTCTTCATCTTTGATATAAGGCACTATGTTATCGACGATCTGTAAGCTTGGAACCCCTGGAAAACCAGCACCGCTCACGGCCTGCATTGTGGTAACTATCACCCTTCTCACTTTATAGAGGTCGTCTATCGGCTTTAAGGTCATAACTAAACCAGCTGTCGTACAGTTAGGTTTAGTAACAATGAATCCCTTCCATCCACGTTGCTTCCTTTGAACCTTTATCAATTCAAGATGGCTACTGTTGATTTCAGGCACTAACACTGGCACGTCCTTCTCCATCCTATAGGCACTCGCATTGCTTACAACAGGGTATGACTGAGCATAAAGCCCTTCTTGCTCTCTTGCCGCATCTGATGGCAAGCAACTGAAGATAAGGTCTACCTCACTATTTAGTGGCACCCGCTCCTCAACCTGCATCTTCTTAATGTAGGATGGAGGGTCGCTTTCACCTATCCATTCCGCAGCTTCCCCATAAAGTTTCCCTGCAGACTTCTTCCCCACTAAAACAGATACTTCAAACCATGGCTCTGAATCCAGTAGGCGTATGTACTGTTGGCCAACCATTCCAGTCGCGCCTAATATAGCAACCTTTAGTTTACTCACCTTCAATTCATCCTTCTTCTGAAATAACCCGAGAAAACGTTTTATATACTTTTCTAAATATTTGGAGACGCTCTAACGGCGAACGGTGTAAACCTCTTACTAGCTTACCAATTTTCATCAAAAGCGCTAATGTTATGGAGATGAAGTTACGGAAAAATTTGCTATACTCTTCAACAGGTTTAAATAGACAAAGGAATGTTCCTAAATAGGATTTGATGAAAACTGAAGCGTATCTCCAATGTATAATCCCTAGCTGTGGTAAGAGATACGATGTGAAGACGACGAGAACCTTTTGTGAATGCGGAAACCTGCTGGATGTAAAATACACAGGTAGCTTTAGTAAAGAGTTAACGAATATCTTCCATGAGAGGAAGAACCCCAGGGGGAACATCTTTAACGAGAGTGGTGTCTGGAGGTTCAGAGAGCTTATAAACTTCACTAACCTTGATTCTGAAGACTACGACAGTTATTCGAAAGTCTTCGTATCATTCGATGGAGCCGAGGGCAGGACTAGACCTTACGAGATGACGAAGGTGGCGGAATACGTCGGTATGCCCAAGGAAAACGTCCTCTTCCAACCTGAAGGGCTTAACCCAAGTGGATCTTTCAAAGACAATGGGATTTCAACTGGATTAACACATGCAAAGATGCTTGGAATAAAAGACGTCATCTGCGCTTCCACCGGCAACACATCCGCGTCCTTAGCCATGTACGCCGCGAACGAAGGGATCAAAGCCAGCATTTACATCCCGAAGGAGGACATAGCCCCTGGAAAATTAGGTCAAGCATTCCAATTCAATGCGGATATTTACCAGGTCGAAGGGAATTTCGATGAAGCACTGCAGGTTGTCTTAGAAAGGGGAAGGGGAGGAGCATACGTTATGAACTCAGTTAACCCATTTAGGCTAGAGGGGCAGAAGACTATGATCTATAGAGCTTTAGAGCACCTAGACTGGGAGGCTCCTGATTGGATCGTCTTCCCAAGGGGTAATATGGGCAACTGCTCCGCATTCGGGAAAGCTGTAATCGAGCTTTATGAGTACGGTTGGATCAAGAAGAAACCAAGATTCATTTCCGTAGACGCGAAGGGGTCAAAC